>Ga0307511_10002251_pt1 | contig 20192 bp, 14 predicted proteins | sample 13_EM_MG_FD_200266 | JGI IMG/M metagenome (GOLD analysis project Ga0307511, IMG submission 200266) | Populus trichocarpa ectomycorrhiza microbial communities from riparian zone in the Pacific Northwest, United States - 13_EM | ecosystem: Host-associated > Plants > Roots > Unclassified | place...
TAACATCTCCATCCCCGGACATGGCTCATTCCATCCAAATCACTCACCGCCCAATATCTCCCTCTATCTTTCAGAAACTTCTCATCTTTCAACAACGGCAAATTTCCCGGCAACAACCTCCCTGCCACCACAAAAGCCTCATCTGCCCAATTCTCCACCAGTGCCATCACTACCCCCACATTCACACCCCCCACCCCAAGCCAATCAACATCCCCCAACAAGTCCTTCCCCCCACACGCCTTGGGAGTACAATACGGGAATAGTTTTGCTAGTTCCTTGAGTATGAGGCTCGTATCGCAGTAGATATCTTTATCGATCACGCAGACGGGGATGCGGCGGTAGGTTATGCCGAGTTGGGCAGAGAGGTCGGGGCGGGGGAGGATGGGGGGTTGGATCTGGTGAGGGAGAGATGGTTAGTTAACCAGCTAGCTTGGAAGATGTGGAGGGATACTTACGCATTGAGTGAATGGGATTGACCGGAGGCGGAGGTACCAGGAGACCTATAGGTGGGAAGGGAAGTCAGTGGCGATCCAATTGCATTCCCATGCTTGTTGGGGAGTTGTTTTTGACTTACCTTTCGCGCATACGGGCTGAATGGGTAATGGTACAGGATGATATTGGGCTTCTCCGGCATTGTGGTTATTGTTCGAGGTATATCCAAGGACTTAATCTTCCAACAAACAACCCCTCTTTAGAATCATAGACTGAGGGCAGCTATGTGTTACTTGAATCGGTGTATTATATGGCATACAATAGCTCTGAGATCCCACCGAACTAGGTCTCGTTATGGACCTCGGCTGTCACGCTGCACGGCATCACATCACAGAACGACGCGGCGCAACCCGAGCGACGGAAACCATGTTACATTAAACTAAATGCTACCTACTCCTATGTATCCATCGGGACTGGAGCCTTTGCAGGGTGCTGCAGGAGTAGGGATGCCTTGTGCATTCTAGGGCAACAACCACTATATCGATCGTCTAGCCCAAGAATGTACAAAACAATATTTGCTATCCTTGATCTTCACTCAACCCCATCCATTGGCCAGTCTCGAACCCCCTCTTGTCATCAGTCCCCCTCTTACCAGATCTCTAATTTCTAATCTCTAATCCCAAGCCCCCATAACCCGTCCTGTAACAAATGAAAACTCAAAACAACGAAAGGAAGGTATTGCAACAGTATACAAAAAAGAAACAAGTAAAGAAAACGTTTAACTCCAATCCGAGCCCATACTGTGCGGGAGCAAGATTTGTTTCCGCCAAAACGTCGCAAATTAAAACTTTCTACGAATGAATAGAGGGTAACCTGAAGGTATGAGGTGGTAGAGACGTCAGAAGTCAGAAATCCGGGTGTATTCGTTGCATTACGCTGCCTGTACAAGGGAAATGGCGTTGACTGTGTCTGAGGCATGCAGCTGCGTTATCTGCCCCATAATCTATTAAGTATACTGGCCCAGAACGCTTTTTGACCGCTTTCCAAACTGTTAAGGTCCTTTAGTGAGTCTCACCACACGGGTTGTATCATTAAAGAAACTAGAACGGTATAGGGAAATCTCCGCTGCTACCGTCTCAAAGTCGTTAATTTTTCTTGCACGCATGTCTGTGATGAGTTCCCGTAGACCATCTCTATACGTGTTTCTGACAGCATCGGTATCGCCTTCCATCACTGACCCTAATTCGACGAGTATTTCATCATCTTAAAGCAACATAAAAGTGGAACCTTCAAATCAGCCGATACCTTCCAAGAAACATGTTGATAGAAGCGATGGAGTTTGGTGTGCGCGGAAAGTGATACAGGCGATAGTGACCAATTGTTCAAAAGTCTCTGCAGTCTGGAATTTATCGAAAAGATACGATAGGGGCATAGGGTAGAAAGTAAGGAAGCACTTGGGTAATCTCTCAGTACGCACCAGACAAGGCGATTTGTCGAAAATGCTGCTCTTCGCAGCTAGTGTCATTGCATTTTCCTCCGGATATCTCATAAACGCAAAAAAGTTTATCAGAATCAATGCGGTTACTGAATGTCAATGATCTCCATCCACCTTCAACCATCTTAAGATACTGGGGGTGGTATCGGTATGAGCGGAATTGCCTCAAAGGGCTCTCATATTCAGTGAAAACATTGGGAATAACCTTGCATTTATCAGTCTGTTGGGATAGAGTGTGACGCGAGTATGAGCAACTCACCTTTGCGCTGGGCATCGGCATGACAGTTGCAGTTGTATCGTTAGAATTAACAGTTGCAGAGTCGGGCCTATTCACTCGTTCTTCTGATAGAAACACTGGAACCATAGCTGAAATGGGAGAAGGAGGCTTTGGCGGCAGGATTGTAGATTGGATGGTTGTAGAGATGGTTGTAGAAGCCAAAGGCTGGCTCTTGTCTTTCCCTAGAGCACCCCAGGGTATGATTTTTACCTCTGGGGGTTCGGGGGCATTACCCTTAGAGATAGTTGATGTGACGGGCAAGCTGTCTTGCATTACATCATCATCATCGCTATCCACCTCCATATCGACACTCTCTTCCATTATTTCACCCTCTTCCGCATCTGACATGTCAATATCCATTTTATCTCGCAGATCGCCATCCACTCCCTCTTCGAAGCCTAGGGATGGCTCGTAGGGGGGTGACTCATAGTCATTTCTGATGTTCTCAAAAAATGGTTCATATGGTGGCGACTCGGGCTCCTCAGTTGCGGCTTCGCCCAGCTGCTGGCTCATACTTTGTGGTGATTGACAGGGCGGTAGCTTAGGTTGTCCTCCTGCCGTCTCGGATATGAGGGCAGCCTCCAAAGCCTCCTCGGTCACGTCTAGAGTCATGTAGTGGGGTTGTGGTGACCTAGATTCCACCCTCGCAACTCTAGGCTGAGTGATGCTGTCCAGAACCCGTTTATTCGTAGTGCTTGGATTCATATTATTGTTCACAGCGCTATTAGTGTCCATTATCTCAATAGGAACCGGAGGCGCCTCTTGCGCTTTACCAATGATTTCGGCGTTGACCGGAATCTCAGAAAGTTGTTCGGTTTTGGCAGTTCCTGGAGATTTTACTTGACGCACTAGCTATCTATCAGCTTTACATCATGAAGCAGGCTCACCCAGTTCAAAGGGGGGGCAGGGACAGACGCACACTCCATCGCTTTTCGTTTTGATAAGAGGAGCATCCTCAGCCTTTCAGCTTCATCTCTCATCTTCTGGCTCTCGCTTTCTTCATCTGCTCTCTGTTGACTGCCCGAGGGAATAGGACTCAGAACAAGTGCAGAAGCTTCACATTGCTCGGCAACTAGGGTGCTTTCTTCTGATTGCTTTGGCTCTGTACTGGGATTTACTTCCAATACCGATGTCGCTACAGACGAGCTGGGAGTCAAAGTGTCGTTAGGGGAAGGTATACCGAGCCCGGGGATTTCATCGCGCGTTGTTTTCTCTGACTGAGACAGTTTTAATGGAGAAGGTATCGGCAGTTGCGCGGAAGGTAGGGGCAACAAAAGGGAGGAATTGGATCCTAGCCCAGGGATCTCTAAAGGCGTCGCGACACGTACCGGAGTTCCAGCACCAGTCGGTGTGGCTGTTGCAGAGTGTTTTCTCTTCTTCTCTTGCCGGGCTTGAATTTCCTCCCTCAGTCTCCTAATTTTCTCCTCTGTATCTTGTAACTGCTTAGCTGCGTCTGTAGTGCCATTGGCAGCTAACGGGGTTCTTGCTGGTGGGGATTTCCCATTAAGTTCAGGTTTAGCTCCCCCATTCATAGCAGGTGGCGATTTCGATGCGTGAGAAGGAAGGTGTATGCTGTTTTGTCGTTTTAGACAACTGTTACTGATAGGCTCATCAACTTCCGTATCTTCATCTTCATCTTCTGTAAGTTCAAAAATGAAGGGTCCCTCCTTCAAACTTCCAAACCGTCTCTTGGGTAGGTGAAACTTCATACTTGGCTCAGTATCAAAGTCCGCTGCAACGGGCCTTTTCTTCCTAGTGAAAGACCGGTTATCGAGGGCGTCTTTCATGATAGTATCTTCGTTTTGAGAAGTCACTAAGGTGCCATTTTGAGAAGTTTCATCTGTGGTAGGCGGAATGTTCGCAGACACAGGTGCCGTCATTGGGGTTTCTAGCGCCCGCGGACCCATGTCCATAGTGTCAAGAAGTAGTCCTGGGATCATGATAGGAGTTCGTGATGCTATCGTGGACGGGGCAAATGGAGGAGGTGGGAAGGAAGATGCTAGGGTAACCCGTGGTGGTAAGGAAGAAATCTGGGGTATCGGGATAGCCGGCAGTGGAGGCTTTGCAGGTAACTTCATTTCTTCAAACTTCTGTTGAAGGATTCTCTGTTTGACCTTGAGCTGTTCAAAGTCCTCCTCTTTCTTCCGTGCTGCCTCGGCTTGCAGTCTCTCCTCCTTTTCTTTCTTGGCTGCAGCGACTGCTTCCTCACGCGCTTTCCTTTCCTGTTCCTCTTGCTCCTTCCTGTCCTGCTCTTCCTTCAATTTTCGCGCCAATTCTTTCGCCCGCTGCTCTTCTTGCTCTCTCAGTATCAGCTCCTGTTTGCGGAGTTTCTCTTGTAGAATCAAGTGCGTGGCCTCTCGGTCCCGTTGCATTTGCTCCTCTCTCTCTCTCTCTCTCTCCTCTCTCTCTCTCTCCTCTCTCTCTCTTTTCTCTCTGTCCTCTCTCCCCAGTTCCCTCTTCTGTATCTCCCTATCGCGGTTCTCTTGGGCAAGTTTCAGAGATACATCTTCATTCTGTGCAATTTCTTCTAAAGGTATAGGGAGACCAATGCGCTCAAAAACCTGTCTTAGTACGAATGGGCTGATTCCCGCATCTACAATATCCTTAAACGTCATTTTCAGCGGCAATAAATTCAACACTGCTGCCTGCGCTTTCTTGCGCATTTCCTCCATCTGCTGTGGAGTATGATTGGTGACAGCAGTATTTTCACGAGATGCCAAGTCGGTCAAAGGAGTTTCAAAGGAAGGATGACCTTGAGCTACATTCCATGTCAGCACGAATGTAATGTGGATTGCTCGAGTGAAGAGCCCTTACCATTGTGAGATGTTGGAAAATGAGTATTTGGGTGGGATGTATGATTAGACTGGTTTACAATCCTGCAAAGTAATAGTTAGACCAAGACGGGAAGCTTTTCGTCGAACACATACCAGGACTGTTCACTTAGGTTGAGGGCTGAAATTCGTGCTGTCAGTGATTTTGCTGCGGTGATTCGTGGTGAGCTCGACCCAGTACAATGGTAGCGAAGTAACGACGCACCTTTCCGTGGGTCCACGCTTCCGGATAGAGTTTCGTGAGATTTATCCAAAAACTTACCATTGCTGTTTCCGGTATCTCCGTTCACTCTGGCTTTCAGTTGACCATCTGCCTCCACGTCTACTTTTTCCGATGACCACTTTGCGTTCTCCATTTCGACGTCTGAGACCTCTCCTTCTTCTCGGTCTCCCTCCACCCCTCCAACAACTGACAAGTGATTACCGTTGGTATGTTTGAAACCTACATTGGACACGGAAGGTGTCATTTCCGATAATGGGGGAAACTGTGTCGTGAAATGAGGTGCTGAAACTGGGTGCTGGGGTTGGGGCCTGATAGGACCGTTTGGTTTTCCTGGAAATGGGGGTCGCGACATGACGAAGCCTCCGCCAAAAGCTGGCGTTGGCGGATAATTGGACATGGTGATGTAGGGGCAATCTCAATGCTGATAGCGGGATTTCCTCGGCGCTGAAGTCCACTGGCAGAAGGGGGGGGCAAACTTAGGTTTCTAGGAAGCCAGTAATTGAGAGTGAGGGAACTGGTCACTATACACGCGAGGGAACTGTAATGTAAATATGTTAGATCTGTTCAGTTAGTAGCGGATCGTTCTTCTTGTTCTTTAGATGAATCTGAGAGTTTTCAGTCTCGCCCTCCGTCCAGTATTCTTATTTTTTTCTTTTTCTCTTGTTATTTCTTCTTTTTGCATCTACTGGAGGGTTATTCCTGTGACTGCATCGAGTGCCGGGGCGAGTCGAGATTTCACATGAGGCGATGCAGGGTTGCAGAGGGGAATCTTTGTCGAAGGACGGAGGGCGATGAGTGGAACACAGGATGTCAATCCGTCCCCAGGCTCTAGCGGTCTTGGCAGTCACCCTTGAAGCGAGGCGCTGATGTAACCTTAAGTTCGTAAGGGTGACCTAGTCAACCAGACTAGACCTAGTCTACCGACTGTTCTCATACCTACCGGTAGTTGGGTAGTAGTCTCTAGTTGAGGTCCTATGGATAGAGTTCTCGGCGCTCTTGGCCGCAACCCCGAGCGCAGAACCAAGTCACCTCGCTGGGAAAGTAGCAGATACCCGTGCCTGATTTAGCCTCCTACCTGATTCGGGATATTTGTTTACGTTGGCAGCGGTCCGGTAATACAAGCAGCTTTCGCACGACTACTGCATGAGAGAGACTCCCACTCAGCTGGCGTCTCTCTCGCCCCGTCACACCTCCGCTTTCTGTGCTCATCTCCAGGCTTCTGTGGTATGGAATATGTGCCCTCCCGATAACTGGTAACATCTTAATATACTCGTTTTCTCTCGAACATTGTTTTGTTATACTTGATTTCATCTCAGGTGCCTGGTTGCTATTCTTCCCCCCCGCGGCCCCCTCGCCCCCGCTCTCCCCACATAGCCCGCCCGCAGCCGCTATGTCTGGTCCGAATCATACCTCTAGCTACCCATGGCGGGGCCACCAAAAATCATACTCATCTACCAACAGTCAATCCACAACGCCAACTCCATCCTCGCCCTGGGTCCTTTCGAAAACTGGGTCATCGACTGCTGGGTCGGACATTGCAAGGGCTCGCAGAGGGCAGCGAAGCAATTCACCCACTCGAAACTCAACATCAACATTTGCTCCAAGTTTCATACGAACGGTCGATCAGCTGCCACATGGGCGTCCGCGATCGGGAACACTCGATTCAAAGCATGGAGGCCCGGTGCAGAGTACCCCACCGCTTGGTGGAGGAGACTTTTCTGGCAAACGATATGTGTGGATCAAGGACCCAACGGTAGCCTTCACAAAGGCCGAGGTCATAGAAGACGATGAAGGGGTGTTGACAGTTCGATGCGAGGACGGGATGGTATGTGTAGTAGAGACAGGCAGGGCAGAATGTCAGCTAATAAAAATCCATAGGAGAAACTAGTTCATGTCGATAATGTCGACAAAGTCAATCCCGCGAAGTTCGATAAAGCAGATGATATGGCGGAACTTACTCACCTGAACGAGGCCTCAGTCGTTCATAACTTACATATGCGTTATCAGTCCGATTTGATCTATGTCAGTCTTGAATTCCTCTTGAAGAGGTGCAATAGCTGATTATTATAGACATACTCTGGTCTCTTCTTAGTGACCGTTAATCCATACTGCAGCCTTCCAATTTATGGCAATGATTATATCGCGATGTATAGAAATCGCTCTCATGAAGACACTAAGCCCCATATCTTCGCAACAACCGATCTTGCTTTTCGTAACATGCTGGAGAACAAGGAGAATCAGTCCATATTGGTCACGTGAGTCGCACAACTTGCATAACCCTTCTTACTCAACTAATACCGCTATCTAGTGGAGAGTCTGGAGCAGGAAAGACTGAGAATACAAAAAAGGTCATTCAGTATCTCGCAGCAGTTGCATCTGACGGGTCGTCGAATAAGCTAGGCACCTTGGAGAAACAAATCTTGCAGGCCAATCCCATACTCGAAGCATTCGGCAATGCACAGACAGTCCGGAACAATAACTCGTCTCGTTTTGGTAAATTTATCAGAATTGAGTTTACTCGATCAGGGCAAATTGCTGGTGCTTTCATTGATTGGTATCTTTTGGAAAAGTCAAGAGTTGTGACCCAAAGCTCCGAGGAACGGAACTATCATATCTTCTACCAGCTTCTGAGAGGTGCATCTAGAGCAATGAAAGAGGCATTCCTGCTTGGTAGTAATGGCGTGGAGGACTTTATATACACCAAATCGAGCAACAAGTCTATTGCTGGTGTTAATGATGTCGATGAGTTCCGGATACTTCTCGATGCATTTGTGGTAATGGGTCTCAGCGACGATGAGCAATTTGATATATTGCGTGTTGTTGCGGCTGTTTTACATATTGGAAATCTTGAGATTGCTTCGGAACGTCGAGGCGAAGAAGCCAGGCTGGTGGACAAGTCTCAGGCAGAACGATTGTGTCATGTTCTCGGAATTCCACTCGAGCCTTTTGTGAAAGGTCTATTAAAGCCCAGGGTAAAGGCTGGTAAGGAGTGGGTCAATCAATCCAGGACCGCTGATCAGGTTCGGCACAGTTTGGACGCTTTAGCCAAAGGTATTTATGAACGAGGCTTTGGAAAACTGGTTACCCTGGTAAACGAAAGGCTTGAAAGCAAGGGTGGTATTGGTGGGAATGGAAGAGAAGCCGAGAGCTTTATTGGAGTTCTCGATATTGCTGGATTTGAGATTTTTGAGGTAAAAACCGATTTAACCAAACTTGAAGATCGAAACTAACATTCAAATAGTCCAACAGCTTCGAACAACTTTGCATCAATTATACCAATGAAAAGCTACAACAGTTCTTTAACCACCATATGTTTGTTCTCGAGCAAGAGGAGTACGCAAGAGAAAGAATTGAATGGAAATTCATTGACTTTGGTCATGACTTGCAGCCAACGATTGATCTGATAGAGCTTTCAAATGTAAGTAGGCAAGCTCTGATAATAATGTGTGGGTTGGTGACTGACATTCACAAAGCCTATCGGAATTTTTTCGTGCCTGGATGAAGACTGTGTCATGCCTAAGGCCACTGACAAAACCTTCACTGACAAGCTCCATTCCCTTTGGGATCGCAAGACCCCCAAATACAAGCGATCTCTCCTCACACAGGGCTTCATGCTTACCCACTATGCAGCAGAAGTCGAGTACAATACCGAGGGATGGCTCGAAAAGAACAAGGATCCACTAAATGACAATCTAACCCGGCTTCTAGCCGCAAGTCACGATAGATACGTTGCATCTCTTTTTTCAGACTGCGCGGATGACGATGGCGACTCAGGGAAGGGCACTCACTCTCGAGTCAAGAAGGGGCTATTCAGAACAGTCGCACAGAGGCACAAAGAGCAATTATCCAGTTTGATGAACCAACTGAATGCTACACATCCCCATTTCGTAAGGTGCATCATACCAAATCATCAGAAGCGACCAAAGCGCTTGAACAATGGGCTGGTCTTAGATCAGCTAAGATGCAATGGTGTTCTTGAAGGAATTAGAATTGCTAGGACGGGGTTCCCCAACAGATTGCCATTTGCAGAATTCAGACAGCGATACGAGGTTCTTACACCACAGATGCCCAAAGGGTACCTCGATGGACAAAAAGCTTGTCAACTGATGTTGCAGCAACTCGACCTCGACACAACACTTTATCGGGTTGGAGCTACAAAGGTCTTCTTCCGGGCTGGAGTCCTTGCAGAGCTTGAAGAGCAACGTGATACAATCGTCAGAGATATTATTACGAAGTTCCAAAGTGTAGCCAGGGGTTTCCTCCAGCGAAGGCTTGCAAGGAAGAAGCTCTATCGTGCGGAAGCTACCAAGATAATCCAGAGAAACATGAGGATCTACCTGCGCATGACAGAAAGCCCCTGGTGGAATTTATATGTCAAAATGAAGCCCCTACTTGGAGCTACTGCTTCTGCTAGTGAAGTCAAGAAGCGGGACGAAATGATCCAAAAGATGGAAGAGAAAATGCAAGCGGAAGCAGCGGAGAGACAGAGACTAGATGAGGAGAGAAGACGCACAGATGCAGAGTTAGCCAGGGTGCAAAAGACACTTGAAGCTGAAAGAGCACTGGCACTTGACAAGGATGAAATCTTCAAAAGGCTTCAAGAGCGTGAAGCTGACCTCACTGAGAAGCTTGCGGGTGCATTGGAGGATCAAGACGATCTGGAGGAACAGATAGATGAACTTATTGCAGCAAAGCGAAAAGTAGATGAACAGGCGGAAGCTTGGAGGGCGGAGTTAGAACAGGGCGCAGAGCTAATCCAAAGGCTGGAAGAAGAGAAACGGGAGTTGAAGTCCAAACTAGAGGAGATAGAGTCTGAGGTAGAACGTCAGCGAAATGAAGATATTCGCAGAAGGGACGAGCTTGAAACCCTGGTGCAAGAGATCAAGATGCTTAAGAGTCATCTTGCTTTGAAGGAGAGGAAGATTACGGAGTACGAAAAGCAGCTTGCTAAGGTCGACCAAGACTTAGACGAGAAGCTCTCGCAAACGGTAGGTGTTTCATCAAGAGCCTAAAATTGCAGGAAACTGATGACTATCAGACATCCAACCTTGAAGCTGCTCAGAAGCAGATCCGTGAACTAGTCGCAGATAATCGGCAGATTAGGAATCAGCTCGCTGAGCTCTCCGCCACCTCAACGAATTACGAAGACCTTGTACGCCGCAAGGAGAGTGAGGTATCGGTACTTCGGGCGGACCTAAAAAAGCACGAGATGGAGCGCCGGATTTTCGACGATGAAAAGTCGGAACTACTTTCTAAGCAAGATGAAGTTCTCGGAAGGCTGAGGGTTCTCCAAAACGAGATGGAGACTCTGAAACGGCAAAAACGAGAGGCAGAACAGGAAGCCGCAGAAGCACGCAAACTTCTCGAAGCGAAAATCTCCCAGGACGCTAAGCTCGGGCAAGGGAGAAGGATTCTTGATGAGCAGGTTAAGGACCTGAAAGTGCAGCTAGCTGAAGTACAAGTCGAGTTGAGTAAAGAGCGTCAGTCTCGCGCAGATGTAGCCCTGCTTAGCGAACACAAGTACAGCAACCTAAAACGTGACCACGATGCAATGTCTAAGGCCAAGGTTACTATAGAGAAGGAGCTATATGCGCAACAGGATACCTTGCGCCGTGCTTTGGAGGCTAGATCCCAAGCTGAGAAAGACAAGCGCAATCTGCAATCCGAATTAGCTTCCCTGCGTGAGCGCTATCAAGACACACAAAATGCACGCATTCAAGCAGAGATGGACATTGAGCGGAGCATTTCCAGACAGGCAAAGGAGAAGGAAGCAACCATGAAGAGAGAGCTCGATAGGTGTGAAGCTGAGCTAGCTAAGAAGACAGAAGAGGTCGCAAAACAGTCGGCTGAGGTATCGAGGCTGCTTAGGGTGGTTGCTGAACAGGATGCGTCCAGGCAAACATATGAGTCGTCAAGAAAGCGGATAGAATCCGAAATTAGCACGATCAAAGGTCGCCTGACTGCTTCAGAGCATGACAACAGAACCCTCCAAAATAAGATTCAACAGAAGAACCTAGAAATCAGCAAAGCGAATCAGAAAGCTGCTGAACAATACAGGTCGAAAATTGTTACCCTGACAACGGAGAAGCAAAAGGCCGAGGATGAGCAAAAGAAGCTCCGGCAGCAGCTATCTGATGCCCAAACCCAGATATCAACGCTCGAGAAGCAGAAGGAGAAGTTTGCAATGAGCTTGGAGGACCTCAATCACGAAGTCAGTCGAGAGCATAAAGTCAGCAGAAACGCCGAGAAGATGACATCCACGCTTCAGATACAGATTGCTGAGCTTAACCGCAATCTTGAGACAGAACGACAAGCAAAGACTCAGGCGCAAGCCAATACTCGTAGACTTCAAAACTCGCTAGACTCAGCTAATGCTGAGATTAATGAAACCCGGCAACAGCTTCTCGTCCTCCAGAAAGTCTTCGACCCAGATATTGAACCACATACTACGTGGGAGTCAGGAGGGTCACGCAGTGTCTCGAAGTCTATTGACTTGGCTCTGAAACTGGATGAAGCTAATCAAGCCCTCCGTATTGCCAATGAAAGGCACCAGCGAGCCGAGCAGCAGCTCATGGAGTTGAGGAGGCGCCATAATGAGGAGATTACTGGTATGGATGAGCAATATAATTCCAGCAAGAAGGCTCTGTTGGATGAAATGAACCAAAATATACCCACGAATGGATCGCCTGTCAAGGAGTACCTAAAGAATTTTGAGGCACGACGATATTCTAATCCCAACCTGCAAACCCCCAGTAAGAGGATTTGGAGCTCTGCTACTTCTCAGGCTACCTTCGACTCTGCAAGGAGTGACAAGACTCTAGACACGCTGTCATTCCAGAAGAGGATGGATCTAGAATCCGAGATTGAACTACTTCAGAATCAACTGCAGATGGCCGAGATGCAGAACAAGCATCTTCAGAGCAAGCTTGAAAAGGCCAACTTGAGTGCGGCTGCTATTGACGAGAATCCTCAGCTAAGAAAGGTGCAGCGCCTCGAACGAGAAAATAACAGGTTACAGGATATGGTTGACGATGCGACTGAGAAGGTGTCTGCTCTTGAAGGACTCATTCGATCTGGAGAGTTATCCATACGCGATATTCAGGCAAAGTCTCACGAGGAGCTCTTTGATCTTTTGAACTCCCAGGAGCAATCCCGCAGACAACTGCTTACTGCCCATAAGATTACTGTTGCTGACCTTGCGGATGCAAAACAACAAATGGAGAAGACAAAGGCTGTAAAAATCGCCTTGGATGTCGAATTACGAGACAAGAAGGGGGAACTTGAAGAAGCTATCGAGACGCTGGAGCAAAATCAAGCAAGCCGTGATCAGTTGCTCCAGGAGTTTGGTGACCTACAGATTAGGCTCGATGCAGAGGTATCAAAAGTTGCAGATCTGACATCAAGTTTGGCATTATACAAGGGCCGCTCGGAGGAATATTTCGCTAAGCTCGAAACTGCGGAGATTTCCATACTTAAAGCTTCACGAGCAGAGGCTTTTGCAAAGGCGCAAGCCAAGGAGGCCGAAGAGGCGTGTGCGGTTGTTATGGCCGACAGGCGGCAAGTTGAGGCTCAGGTGGAAGACCTGCAGAGGCAGAATCAGAAACTGGAAGAAAAGGTTTGCATTCATACGAATACCCTGGAGCCTGATCTAACCCTTTTGAATAGATTGAAGATTTGGTCGCGGACTACAGCACAGCGCTACAATCAAAGAAGAGACTGCAAGACGAGCTTGACGACTACCGAAGCAGGAGAGCCATTGACTTGGAGGATAAAGAAAGCTCAATGGAGCAAACTCGTAAGAAGTATCAAAGCGAACTTGCCATCGTCACCGGGGAACTTGAGATTGAGCGAGAGAATGTGGTACAAGTCCGTGGGGAGAATAGGCGGCTCCGCGAGGAGGTCGAGGCTATGCGTGCCAAATGGGACGACGAAGTTCTCAACAGCGCAACATGGGCAAAGGAGAAGTCACGTCTCGAAATCAAGCTCCAGGACGTACAGCGATCATACGATGACGCCGTCGCTGCCCACAATGACTCACAATCTAAAGTTGTCACGCTCCTATCGCAAGTACAGAACTTCCGAACTCAGAACGAGCAATTGTCTGCCGCAAATGAGGCGTTCCAGAAAGAGAAGAAGACTCTAGAGAGGAGGCTTCAGGAGGTTACTAAGTCTCTTGATGACCTTGCCAAAGGGGATGACCTTGGAATGCGCAATGCTGCGGGTATAGACAAAGAAATGCTCGAGCTCAAGGCCAACCTAGCTCAGAAGGAAGATATGGCTACTGCAGCTATGGAGAAGATGCGTCGCGCAGAGGCTCTTGTAGCTGAGACTCAGAGGGATATTGCTAGCGAGAGGGAAGAAAATGTGAGCCTGCACAAGGATAAGGCTGCGTTGGAGAAGCAGGTAAAGGACTTGCAGCTGAAGTTGGTGGATTTGGAGACCAAATCATATTCTACTTCTTCTCACGATGTCCGGTTCTTGCATCAAAGAGTGCAAGAGGTAAGTTTCTAGGTTCTCCAGCCTTTTTTGTCACCTCTGATCCGTACTAACTGAAAGTGCAGCTTGAGAAACAAATTGAAGAAAACGAAGAACTCCGCAACAAATCAGAGCGCTCCGTACGCAACGTCGACCGCACAGTCCGTGACCTCCAATCCCAAATTGATCGTCGCGATAAAGCCAACACTCAACTCGAGGAAGAAATTGCCAAGGGCAAAGAAAAGATTGCAAGCCTCCTTCAGACAATTGATGATTTGCAATCCTCGGATTCACAGTCTCAGCTAATTGCTCGCCGGGCTGAACGTGAAGCAAGAGAGGAGAGGGAGAAGTGCTTGAGATTAGAGAGGGAGTTAGAAGGTTGGAAGGGGCTGAGGTTGGATAGAAATCACGCACAAGGGGGAGTTGGTAGGAGTGGGACGAGTAGCACGATGAATGCATTAAGTAGGGCGAGCCTAGCCAGGGGATTGGCAGGGGATAGCGGTGGGGAAGAGGGAAAAGAGGGGGAGGGGAATGGTGTTACTGGGAAGACTTTTTTATAGGTTTACGCTCGACGGCTTTCCTGTGAGAGAATGGCGTCCTAGAGCTACCGTACCATTGGTTGGATAGCGTGGAGTCATTTTCGGGGTTGTAGGAAGGGCCGGCTACCTAAGGGGATAGGTCTTCCTTGGATTATTGGAGACTGATAGTCGTCGGGATTTCAAGAGGGTGAATGAGTTGAGGAGTTTGGGTTTAGCTTGTGTTTCTTTTGTTTTCATGAAAACAGGTTCGGTTATTATCGTCTTCTTGGTTTTCTAGTCTGGTTGGCACGACCGCTCCTATGGAGTGGTTTTCGTGATTACTGTTTGGTGCTAATGGTTAGAAGGACATCAATAGCTGAATGCATCCTTTATGTACTTGTTGTTTCCTTTATTACTGAAAATGTACATGTGTGTTTTTTTACTTGTAAATATACCTCCTGGGCTTAAGCTACCTACGAGTTAGTGTATTCTCCGTTCATCTTGGAATTCGCCCTACAATTACCCCGAGTCGCAGCTTATATTTTTTGATAATCCTAGCGCTGGTAAAACACAGGAAAAGCATTATATTTAAAGAATATGCGCCCTAGCTCTACACCGTTTCCTTTGTGTGACTCGCGAACGCACAAGCTCATGTCATGATAATACAAAAACGCCAATTCGATATATATAAGAATTCCCCCACTCCTAATTCGCAAACTGTACAGTCTTCTAATTCATGCCACCGAATCCCACCGTATCTTACCACCGCCCCATCATTCATCTCTGAATAGGCAATAGTCGGCCCTGGCAGCACTCCTTCCACATATCAATCCCTCCTTTTTGCTCCTGATCCTCAAGCTGCTTCCCCCACAGCTCAATTGACCCCTACTCCTAGCACAACACAACATCTAATCGTCATATTTGCCGTCCAAAGGCACCCTCGCTCGGCTCGGTACTGCCCATAAACCAATTAGCCCATGCTCGAGTCCTGTGTTTTTTTAATCTACCCTAACAGCCCCTTATGACTAACAACCCCAACCGGCCTCAGCCCAACCAATCCCCTGGAAACCACCCCAATCTCCTCCGCCACCAAACCCCCAATTCCCCCCGCCCCATTGCTAATAGAGGAGATGCTACTCACATGGATAAGTCATTGGGACCCTCGGGCTATTTTCATATCCAAGCCTCTTCCTGATATAGGGCGCGCCAAAGACAATCACGGGGGAGACGGCGCCGATGACGACGGACCAGTAGATTGCGGGATATTGGTGCGAGGCGTACCGCATGTAGCGGATGGGGGACTGGAAGAAGAGGGGCGGGGGGGCCATGGTTGATGGGCGGTGTTGGTTGGAGGAGAGTTGAACTCTGCTGTGGATAACTGGTCGTTGGGCTTTGGTGATATCGGGTTGGGATGTTGGCTGCGTAGTGGGGTGCTGGGTGAAGGGAGGGATTAGTAATGACTGTCACGTGTGGTAGAGTTCCATAGATGGAGAAGAGATCGACAATTTGAGCGGAATCGAGCAAGTCCTACAAAGAATATTTGTTCTATTCTCTGTGCCTTTGACTTCAATCGGATATTTCCATCAGTTTCACCAATCCATCAGATTGTGTGCCCATGACATGCCACTGAGACCGGTCTGAAACATCTCCCACCGCATAGATGACGGCACGCTGCTTTAGGCGAAGCTCTACTCGGCTCCCACCCTAACAAAGTCGCAATCCCGAGCAGCAAGCTTACAGTACTGTACCCACCCGGAGAGAGGCTCAGCCCTTCCTCTTGACTTTGCGCATTGTCCCTCATTGGAAGCTTAATAAAAACAAGCCCGCTTGTGATTCGATACACACGCGAGAAGAAGAAGAAGATATACGATTTCGATTGGAAAGACATAGCTTTGCGAATTCATTGGGAGAGGTATTCTGGTATGTCGAGTCCGGGAATATTTAATAGCTCCTCCGGTGGGGTGTATGTAGCTAACAATAAATGCCCAGGTATCAGGTACTGATAGCGAAGTACGACTCAGAAGAGTGCAAGTACTGTACACTGTAGGATACCTCTCATCTCAGGAGCAGCTCTGTGAATCGTGCAACGAAGGGATGAGGTGGTAGAGATACAGCAGCCAACCCAATCATACAGCTAACAGCCATCCGATTTCGCTCCCGACTTTCAATCTAGACGGTTTAGATACAGACAAATAATTCCCGTATATAGACTTCTGGTAGTCTCGACACCCTTTCACACCAACCTTCAACCTTCACTCACCCGTCAACGGTGCAAGCCTGGCCGTTAATCCAGTACCCCACCCTCCCTTCCGCAACAATGTTCACTGGCACCCTCTCCAACATTCTCCAAAAGGCCCAATCCTTCATCACTGAACCTACCACCCCCACCCCCAGCTCCTCCTCGAAGCCCACCAAAGCCAGCCTCTTTCGTGAGCAATTCCGGCTTCCCGACTCTGAGAACCCAATCCAAGATACTACTTGCGAACTCTCCCTCCCCACAGGGGAACACTACAGCGGCAAGCTCCACCTCTCGGAAGCCTTCCTCTGCTTCAGCACAAACGCTATCTCCCCCTCATCAGGATGGAGTAACTTCACCGGGTCCTCAGGATGCGGATTCGTCCTTCCCCTATGTGCGATACGGAGGGTAGAGCGGCTACATAGTCGGAGCTATATGTTTGCATTGGCGGTGACGACATGGCATAATGATCTTAAACTTACGCTGCAGTTTGTTGGGATCAGGACGAGCTGTGAGAGATTTTGTGATGCGTTGAAGAGGGGGCTGAGAGGGCAGATGGGGGAGATTAAAAATCTGCGGGTACTTGTGGAGGGGTGCTATAGTGAGTATTTACTAGGTGGGCCGTTGGGGACTGGAGTGAAGGGGAGAGGGAGTACGGATAGCACGGGGGAGAAGGAAGGGGGGGAGGGGAAGAGGCAGCCGCCCGATGCGGGGTTGGGGATGGTATTTAAATATCCGGGAGATGCGAGGAAGTTGAGGGATAGAAGTAAGATGAGGCTGTGGGTCGAGTATTTGAAGGGTAGGTTTCTAGGGAGGTGGCAGATGTTTTCTGCAGTATGCATGAAACAGGGAGCTGATCTTGGTGGTTTTCAGACAATGGGCGGAATGTTACCCTTATTCGGCAACCGACGTTTCACAAGCTTATTCGGGTTGGTTTACCAAACGTATGTTGGGCAAATTCTAGACACAAGATCCTATCGAGCTCTAGCTAATTTGTGGAGGAATACAGCGACTTCGTGGGGAAATATGGGAATTAGCCTCTGGTTCTTTATATTTACGGTTGTTTAACCCGACGCTATACACTGATACACTCCGCGAGTTTGAAGGACGACATAGTCTGAGTTTGGACGAAATCGAGAAGGACTTGAATCGGAGTCTACCGGAGTATGCAGGCTTTCAGAGCGAGGAGGGTATCGGAAGGTTACGAAGGGTGTTAGGGGCATATAGCTGGCGGAATGAGGAAGTGGGATATTGTCAGGCGATGAATATTGTTACGGCTGCCTTGTTAATGTACTATCTCCCACTATTCCTACTTTTTCCAAATACCTAACTGGGGATTTACTTATTGGGACGCCAAATAGATACATGTCCGAATCGCAAGCGTTCTTCCTCCTCTCCACCCTTTGCGATCGGCTTTTACCGGGGTACTATTCGCAAACTATGTACGGCACCCTCCTCGACCAGAGAGTTTTCGAGTCCCTCGTGGAGAAAACAATGCCCATATTATGGGACCACCTGGTGAAGTCCGATGTCCAGCTCTCCGTCGTCTCCCTCCCCTGGTTTCTCTCGCTATATATCAACTCTATGCCACTGGTTTTTGCATTTCGTGTTCTCGATGTATTCTTTCTTGAGGGCCCGAAGGTGTTGTTCCAAGTTGGCCTTGCTATCTTACGGATAAATGGTGAAGAGTTATTAGATGCACAAGATGATGGGGCGTTTATATCGGTACTGAAGCACTACTTTTCGACACTCGATGAGTCAGCTCATCCAAATAGTGATAATGAGAAGTTCCGTGCGGTGACTAGATTCCAGGAATTGATTGTTGTGGCATTCAAGGAGTTTTCGGGGATAACGCAGAATACAATTGCGGAGCAGCGAGCGAAACACAAAGATGCGGTGTTGGCTTCTATTGAGAGTTTTGCGAAGAGGACGCAGTTGAGGAATTTGGGACCGGAGAGCAAGAGATTAAATCCGAGCGATTTGGGGAGTGCATACGATCGGTTTTATAAGGTGCTGTATGAGAAGCAAGAGAGGATGGAGGCAATACACGCTGAGGAAGAGAGGATTGCGGCAGCGGAGAAAGTGGCAAGGAATAGGAAGACTAGTACAGCCGGGGCAAATGCGGTTGCGGCTGCGGCTGCGGCGAGGCAGGAAAAGAATAGGGTGGGGTATGGACCTAGTCCGACGTTGATGGACTATGATGGGTTTAGGGAGTTTCTAGCGGGGATATGTGGGTGGGCGGTGGCGGATACGGCGGATGCAGCGACCCATCAACAGCAACAGGAAGGGAGTTATATCACTAGTCAGCTTGCTGGGGCGGCGAGCTATTACTTGGGTGCAGGAGCACTGGTCGGGGGCTTGTCGCCTTTGCCTAGTCCGGGTATACCAAAGACTAGTATGTCAAAGGTTAGTCCGTGGGGGAACGGACCAGAGCCAGCAGATCACCATTTTATGCAGAGGCTGTTTAGAAGATGGGATACGGATATGAAGAGTGGTTTGAGCTTGCAAAACGTGGTTGCTGGGTTGGCGGGGGTGAAGGGAACAAGGGATATCATGAGTAGTATCAGCTACTTTTTTGAGCTGTATGACGATGATGGGGATGGGAAGGTTGATAGAGAAGGCATTCTGAGGATTAGTGAGGCGCTGCTATTCATTACCCGTAAACCGTCATTATTTGTGCCGGAGGATGAAGCGAGGGAGACGGGGGTGAGGGGCAAGGATCCGATGAGGGGGTGGGGAGATGAGAGGATTCTGAATAGCGTGAGTGAGTTTATTAGGAGGTGTTTCAAGTATGCGGACCCGGATCACCCAGAGAATCGGGATCGGAGGAAGCAAGAACTTGAGGGTGAGGAGCGACGGAGGAAGGAAGAGGAGGAGCAGAAGGAGAAGGATTTACTTGATTTGAGTGACATTAGCGATTCAGAACCGGAGCAGGCGCAGGAAGATGATGGGGAGGATCTAATTGTCACTTCGAGACCGGCATCCCCGGATCCGTTAGGTGTGATTCCACCACCCCCACCAACAACAGGACCATCTTCCCCATCAGCAAAGAAACCAAGACCAACATCTTACCATCCCCCACGGACATCTTCCCGCCACCCACCGCCCTCCCTATCAGCAAACCTTGCCTTAGACCCAGCGAATCCGTTACACATGACCCTCCCTACCTTCCGCATGGTCATATTTGCAGACGAGCTTCTAGAACGGTTCTTTGAAAGTGGCTTTGCGGAATCATTCGTTCTTCTTGACCCAGGGAATCCCAGCTCGTCAATCTACCTCCATCCCAACGCACCTTCACATTACCAAACTGGTCAACAGCAGCAACAACATCAACAACGCCACGGTGGGCTGACTACCTTCAATACCCCCGCTCCATCGCAGACAGCCTCCGCAGCAGCTGCTGCCCAAGGTGGCCTGGGAATGGCATCCGTCCTCAACGGCCCGGCCGCTGTCGCGGGAGCAGCAAAGGGTCTGAGAGGGGTGTTGGATAATATCGTCAATGACGGGATGAGGGTCGCTGCGGAGGTCAAGAGGCGCATGGATGAGCTTGATGCGAATGCGCGCGCGAGTGGAGCGAGAGCTGGGGAAAAGGGTGAGGAGGAGGATGGTGATGAGGATGAGGATGCGGGGGTGGTGGATGGGAGGGATAGGGAGTTGCTTAGTGGGGCGGAGGCGGAGGTGGGGAGTATTAGAAGTGGGAGGGGG
>Ga0307511_10002252_pt1 | contig 20170 bp, 19 predicted proteins | sample 13_EM_MG_FD_200266 | JGI IMG/M metagenome (GOLD analysis project Ga0307511, IMG submission 200266) | Populus trichocarpa ectomycorrhiza microbial communities from riparian zone in the Pacific Northwest, United States - 13_EM | ecosystem: Host-associated > Plants > Roots > Unclassified | place...
GTACCCACTTGACACCAGATGTGGTCGTTCCATGTCGACCGAATGAAATGCTGGCCACTTCATGCACGTCCCACGATGTCACCCATAATAGCGACGCTGGTACAATCGTACGTATCCGAACCTTTATCAGGAAGCCTCAGATATCTAGCGTCCTACGCTACCCTTACTTTGACACCCTCTTTCCAGATTGATGGTATTCTAGCCCCATGCGCCACACTCTCATGACGGAGATACAATAACGCAGTAAACAAAGGACAACCTCCCTGGAAAAGATTCGCCATAGCCATTCCGCGGTAATTGAATATCATAATCTAGCCGCTGTCTGGATATATAAAAGGGGGCTCCTCGTCGCTTCAATCTTCAGCTATCTCCGCCCCCAACTCACAACTAGTACGTCTCAACTCAGCACTTCGCAGGGTTCGCAGCTGACGGAGACTCCCTCATTTTGCAGATACCCAACCAATTTTGATTAAACATGGCTGGACAATGCGGTTGCTGTTGCAAGTATGTGATCGCTCCCTTGGATGTCAAACGATGTCGTTGATTAGCTACGCCCTCCCTAGATGCCAGTGCGCGACTCGGGCAGAATGCCACTGTACTTGCGAAGACACTGCCTGCCCGGACAAGAGGTAAACACCTCTCGCATTATTGATGCTATGCGACCGGAGGGTCATGTTTTTGTATGAACATTTTTTGAGATGCATTTTTGGAAAGCACATATAAAAGTCGTGGTGTATGCTGTCGAGCTTTGTACTTTGAATTTCTTATGCAAAATGCGATCGCTGTTCGTTTATAAAATGTGTCGAGTGACTCTGCTCGACAACCACAGGCATGTCCGAATCTACTACACGACAGCGAGCGCTAGCCATGGAGCTTTCCAACTATATGCCTATTAACCTCACCAGAATCCCCCATATCTGTTCTTCAGGTGGCTTCCAACTCAACCTGACTCCATCCCTGAAGCTTAAGCTCAAACTTCTGATCGAACAAAGCTGATAATCAGATAACAGAGCCGATAATCAGATAATCGAATCCCCGTTACATCGCAAATCAGAACAAAGGCGATCACATGTAGAGATATGTCACTGCCCCATCATAGTCCGATATCACTTGGACATCTCATTTGGGGTCCACTGAGGCCGTGTCCATCAAACTTCGCTTCGTCCCCACATCGCCGTCAAAACGTGGGCAACAGGCTTTACTCCTGACTAAAATTGTACCTCTCCCTTCGTTTCAGCTCAGCGGTTCTGTTTCACTGCCTGACTGTATCGGACCCGAAGCGGGTAATTGGATTTGCCGTATAATCACTCAATTTCTTATCCGAAGGCTAGATCTGACCAGAAGTCACAAGGTAAATGCGTGCATGTTACAAGATGTTTACGGATAACAGCGTCCGATATATATCATCATATCCTCCGGTCCTCGTCCTCCCCGTGAATCATATCATTTCAAAATCGTTTCGAAACATAAAAAATACCTTTTAAATTTCAAACATGTGCAAAAAAAGAAAAGGCTTGTGCGCCTCGGTCAATGATGTAGCGAATTTCTCCCCTCGTATCTCCGTGATCAGTGTGGAACTTTTGTCTACACCCTCCACCACACGCACAAAGATTAGATCCTTCGTGAGATAAGCTCTAGGGAATGACCACCGTCTGGGTATGAGTAGTTCGGGAACACCCACACGTATCAACGTTCAACAACCACAGCAAAGGAATGCAACCATGACCCGTCCCCATCCAGATGAGTCCGGTGGCCAGCGGACAAGATCCAGACGGACCAGGTGAAAGTAACAACATGGCCACCGTCATACAACCTTCACAATACAAACACAGGTGCACAAGGGAAACCGCGAGTGCGAGCAGGAATAACACGGGTTGAAAAATACAAGGGTAGGATTTGCAGGGGGATCGAGGATGTAGATCGAGGGAGAGGGTAAAGGAAGGCGACGGCTTAGAGCGTCCCCCGTTTCCAGTCTACGATCCGTTTCAGCTGCTCGAAGGTGAGGAAGATGAGGATTGTCGTCGGTTGGAGACGTGTCCAGGCAGGGACCCAGCCCTTGAACATGAACATTGGTCCCTCGTTCGCCAATGAGGAACGGATGACACCCAGGGTAGACTTGATGAGGAGTAGGTCGGGCAGAGATAAGGGATGGCGTCGATGTGAGATGAGATCAACAGATAGTAAGTGTCTGCGAAAGTACGGACGAGATCTCAAAACATACACTAGATCCCGGACCACTGGCATTCATGATCCTGCTCTTCAGAACATCGGCAGGTGAACAGACGGTAGTCGCTACGGTGCCCTGTGCAGCGGCACGCAACAAACATTAATATGTGAAACAGGAAACACCTGCAAAGGCACACACCGCAGCAAAACTTGCGGTGAAGTGGCAGACAATGTTGTCCTGGAAGTAGTTTGTCTTGAGGAGTTCGGCTTTGAAGAAATCATATCTGTGTAGTAGTCAGAATCAGTACTAATCAGCAGGATGTCACTGCTTCGATACGTACGAAGCAAGTTGACTCGAGTTCATCAGGACACTCCTGAACACATTCGGACCCATACCGCGAACGAGCGAAGAGGGCCCTTCCTCGCGAACCATCTGGGTATGACAATCGAGTTTAAGCCCGGGTGCAAAGGCACAGGCGCGATAAAAGTACATGCAGGGATTGATGTAAGGTCAGCATTATCAGAGGGAAAGAAAGGAAAACAAAGCAAAGAATGAAACGAAAATTGTAATGTTGAAGAAACGGTGTACACCAAGTCCAAGCCCCGACAGAGTTAGCCACAGCTAGGAGTGCCCGTGTGTCGAATTAGACCTATGCCAGGGAAGCAATAATTGACCCCTCTATCTCCGCAAGCGTCGAGGCTACGGCAGGAAAGCTGTCTGTTGCCCTCCCAGAAATTTTCTGGGTCACTGTTTCTCTTTCTCATCCTCTCCAGTTCGATCCCTCCGTTCCTCGTCAGTAACTTTAAACGTCATCACCATTCATTAGTATGCGGAGCTCTGTGTAATTCGACGGAGACCGGATAAATTTGCTTTTTCCTGGCGACGGCCAAGTAAACGGGAGGTGACGAGAAGTACGCATTGAAAATAAGTGTCCGATGGTGAGCCCCTGAGTGTATATGAATCCGTGATGGTATTGCAGGACCAGCGACGTGGAATAGCTGGCCCACCAAAAGGACACAGGAAGGAGGGTTAGAGCGTGGGCGAAGAGTCGATGCAAGCGAAGAGCTGCGGATATGTGAGTTTATCCGTTTGTCTGGTTGCATTGAAGGCCTACTTCTGCAGGCTTGGAACTCCCCAAGGTACGACACGTCCTAGGGCAGAAGATGGCGCATAGTGGCCTCATCGCCACCTGTATGCGCGAAAAAAGGGGAAGGCAGACGTCGAAGCTTGCGTGGGATTCGCTAGCATGGATTGCAAGATCTCACACGAGCGACAGATTTCGCGCTCACACGGCTTATCGATGGTCCGGCCGAGCTCGAAGGTACGGCAGTTCACAAACGGTTACGAACACAAAGGGAATAACGAATGCAACTGATGCGACAACAAAGAAAAGGCCAATGAGACTCACCCTGAAGAGAGCATCGAAGCAATGCTTGTAGTTGAAACGCTTTTCAGGTGGCTTTGCAAAGTCGCCCTGGAGGCGAACCTATGTGGGGGTGGCGCAACAGATTAAGTTACGTGATTACAGGTCGAGTCGTGTGAGATGACATACCATGACAATTTCTCCAGGGTTTCCGACTACACCCGCAATAGCGCCAGCTGTCACGATGCTGAATAATGTAATAGGGTACAGTAGAAATTAAGACATACCCATGACGCCTGCAGTCGCGAGTACCAAGGCAGGGCTATTGGGACCTGCTTTAAGGATCTTCTTACTCTCGTCGTATGCCCAGAAACGGCAAAGCGAATAGCTCATCTGGCGTAACCAAGTACCAGAGATACCGTCAAAGAGGCCGCGCACACCTGCAGTGCGCACTGTCTTGCGAATAGATTCTATCATGCGTTTGTCGCCTGATGCTTGTAAGCGAACTTTGGTGAGATCAAGAGGGTGAGTGATCGATGCTGCAATGGTAGCAGCGACACCTCCGAGATAAAATGGGTAAGGTGGCTTCTTTCCCTTTGGTTGTTGAGCAACGGCGACGGCTGCCTGGACTGGGGGTGTAGCAGAGGCCATGATGGAGGACAAGGACGATGGGTGGACACAAGCAAGCAAGGCGTCTATGACTGCCGTTAGGAGATCCGAATCGCCGTCGGGAATCCGTACTCTGTCAGGTCCATTTTCTTTCCTTATCAGGATTGCTCTGGTGGCTGTGGGAAATGTCGGGATCGCGCCAACATCCACATTTGGACATCCCGGCAACCTTAGCTCCGGATTTCTCCGGGATGGATCCTTAGTGAACTTCAAGTGGATGTCAATGTACATCAATCTTGGGAGTAAATTATTAGGCAAAAATGCTCATGCAGGTGTAGGGAAGGGTTCGGGGTTGTTGAGGACCTGATAGTGAAATTACATAAGGAAAAGATAAGGGCAGTGATGTTCGACTGGCTGACTTCACATCGGACGGTTGGCACAACACACATTCAATGGGAGCGTCCGCTGCTGCTGAGTTCAGCAGGGCGTGGCGGATGAGACAGCAGAGCGCAAAAGGTGGAACAGCCACAACCGGCGGACGAACGCACAGCATGACGCAATGGACTCCATCCGGCGGCTAACGCGGATTATATGTTTTAGAGGTGAAGAATGTCAATTAACAATGTAAAAAAGTGGTAAGTGTGTGATCGAAGTGTAGCTAGAACGATGAAAGTCGCTACAAAGGCAAGGTCGGCCCGTGATCAGAGCTGTCGGGCATCACAGCTGACTGCAAGGAGATAGCGAGATATGTTCTCGACGGGAACAGCTTGGGAACAGCAGTCCGCATTTTGATCCGCCACGAATGTGTGGTTTCGGGATAAATCGATAAATTGGACATGAATATTTAAATTTGGTGGTGCCATACCTCATCGACGGCTGGGACCTTATAAAACATGTATCTCATACGAACTGTAGTAAACCCCTCCAAAACCGCAAGGTTTAAAAGGTAAGGTAAAATTTCTCTTTGCATCCAATCCGGAGGATTCCTTGTGACCATTCTCGCAGTAACTGAACGAGTAATCAGGATGCTAATGGCTGCTAAAAGTCAGGCCATCTTTGCGGTCATTTCATTTGTGGTTTAGGTTTCAGCTCCAAACGAAGACAAGAAAGAAGGCGATAGATATTGCGTTTACAGTCATTCAATTACCGCTACACATACATTCTCCTTCGTCACCGCTAGGGTCTTCGGCGTTTAGAGGAACGAAGCTACCAGTCCCAGTAACACCGCAGCAACGAGTCCCCAAGCGGCTATGCCCTCCTTTCTGGCGCCGCCCGTGGTGCTACTAGGGGACGCAGTGCCCGTTGCCGATACCGAAGCATTGGTACAAGTGGAAGTAGCGTTGCCGGGAACAGTCGCATTAGCAGACAGAGTGAGGTCTGCACACTGTTACAAACCAAAAGAAAGCGTTGAGACCAGATTAAAAAATTGCGAATGTGACGAGCATCGCAGTAAGAGATGCGTGATGCGAACCTGATAGAGATTGCCGTCACCACCGTCGAAAATGATTTGGATAGTCACGTTGGCACCATCCTGGATACCGGATACGCTAGAGTTTGCTAGATCGATTGGGAAGCAATATTGTCCTTCTCCGCTTGTCTGGAAGAACTGGACGACCATCTGATAGCCGGAAGACGAGTTGAAATCAGAAAATGATGTAGGGTCCTGTTTGGTGGAGACGATGACCCCAGCTGTACCAGGTAGATCAGCCCGGTTAAATCATAATGTTGTGAAAGACCATACCAGTCCACTGTGGATGTTCACTGTTGAGGTTGATCACCCCGTTGGTGAGAGGGAACACAGTCCGATTTGTCGTGACATTCGTATATCCGTCTACGAGAAACCGAGATAGGTGGTTGCGCATGACCAAGCCAAAGTAATATGCCTACCACAAAATGTGGGTTCCTGGTCCTCGACGAATGGTCCTCTTGGCGTAGGATATTGGAGTTGGAAGTGGGCATTCGCAATAGCAGCCAATGTCAATGGAAAAATCGTGGTGAAGTACATCTTAGGGTTGCGGTGCTGATGAAGGCGGTCTTCAATTGAAAAAAGAGCGCTTGGCACTCGTATTTATAGGATCTTTTTCAGTTTGTTCAGGGAAAAATCTAAAGAACTAAAGAACTAGAAAAAAACTTTTTCGCAATGTTTGGTGACTTGTAGTTTCACTTTCTGAGTCATTACTGTAATCACTGAGGAAATTTAAAGCTGCACTTTCCACCATGCATTATCGCTACTCTTGGCTTAATACAACAAGACTGTTTTCTGTCATTGGTAGGGTCGATTGAAATGGCAAACAGACTACGGAGTTTGCAAACACTCATACGACACAAGAATAAATTCAGGGCATGTCAGATGCAGAACTAAGGCAGCGAAACTGCCATGCTTGCATTATGCAGGCGCTCTATGCAACCAAATATAACCTCTCCCACAGCAAGCCCTAGGATAACGGAAATGATAAATCCCGCATTGAAAGTCCTGACAGGAGTTAGATTGGCGGCTCCAGTTGAATGTAACCACGAACGTCAGGCTTACATGACTATTAGCATCAAAGTGTATGAAAACGCCGACTGAATCGCATGAATGATCCCACGAGGAATATCATGTGAGAGTATAAGGGGTGGGATAGTCCTAGGGATAGCACGTGGTACATTTCGTGGTTCAGATGGGCTGGACACGGGCACTTCTACCACTGCCTCTTCGGAGCCCTCAGGTTTTTCTCCTTCCGCTGTAGGAACCGTGGACGACGACGACGCAGGCTGAACTTTTAGCACCAGAGCACGTGCTCTATCTTCGTCACCATTTATGTAAAGAGCCGCTATATGTGCACGCTTACCTGGTTCTCCAACGGAGTTCTTGGAGGCGGCGCCAATAAGCAAGCCAACGCTCGAGAATGCTGAATGCGAAGATCGCAATATTTGCAGCGATGATGGCGCCGTTAGATGAAGGTCTCCAGGACTGAAGAAGTAGGTAGTCGCCTCTGTCGAAATGGAGCCAGGCATTCATCTCTGTAACTGTTGTCGCAGTTAGGACGAAGGACCAGAAATAATGGAAAAGAAGCGGATGTAACCGAAATGTTACCTTTTTAAGTAATCATATTTATGGAAGGGGTTTTCCACGCTCTTTGGACGTAGCAAGGGACTCGCCTCTAATGGATGGTACGTGAATACACCGACCCTACCACATACAATAATATTTGGCATGGTCGTTCTATTCACACCAGGGATAATGTAGAGCCATCGAGCGACGGGGACGTCAAAGGGAAGGCGAGCGCACGACCAGAAAAGTGGGATCGGGATGATAGGGTGCCTCGGACAAAGCACAAATGCAGCGACAACAGATAGTGGTATGTACATCGCAAGACAGACTTGTTAAGGACTCCGCTCCCGTCTGTCTAGCGATGTACCTACACACTCCCTAGCAGGATAGATTACTTCAAGGAGATGTTCATCGACGAAAAGCATTCATGTCCATCGGTCAAGAAGGCAAGCAGGTGACCAGAAAAGTGGTTGATCTAGTGTGGTAACAGGATATCGCAAGTGCAGTAGCAACAGGGATCGGTACATCACAAGACAGACTTGTTGAGGACGACGCTCCCGTCTGTCTAGTGATGCACCAACACTCACCAGCGTTGAGGTAGAGTTGGAATAAAAAGGGCCATCCGTCAGCGAGGAACATTCGCGTGCCAACCGGTCGAGAATGCGATGTGCTTGGCTGCAACTTGGCCAGTTGAGAGAGTGCTGCATACCGTCGTCAGTGAAAATGTGAGGCATTTTTGACCAATCGCAAAACTATCGCAAACCTCCCACAATCACCTGACAGAAAAGGTCATAATGTTCCATTTTTGGATGTGACTAGTCTTCATCGGACCTGATCAAAGCACTCGACGGTCTCGACGGTCTATGCTGCTTGCTGGTGCCCAATGCGTTGGCGATAATCTAACGGAGACGTCCCAATTTATTCAACTACGGCTTCGATCCTGGTTTTGATAAATGCCATGCAGTTCGGACAAAGTTTGGGTCATTGTAGGTCCTTGCTTCCATTATTGATTCTTTCCTGACTTGCATTCAGCACGTTGTAGCTTTGGACCCTCAATCACCTGCACTGAGTACTGATGTGCACCAAATCGGACAGCGAAGATCATCTTCCTGTGCGCAGACTTCGGGTTCTTCCTGGGTGGTCTAGGGTATAACACAAGTGCATCGTACAGCTTGTGTGATTAACCCGCACCCAACTGATTTCCTTTACTCTCAACCCGAATGACCGACCAACGAACCAGACAATTCGATAAGCGTTTTCATGATATCCTCTATGGAAGTTCCAAACTGGAGCTTCGTCCGGGACCTTGTCGTCTCTTTTTAAAGGGTTTGTGCGTGCAGGCTGACCCAGCTAGATGTGTAGAAAAAATTGTGTCGGCTCCCCATGGCCTCGATGCAGTTCAACAAGCCATACGCGTCGATACCGGAAAGGAAGCCTTGAACGGATTGGCTTCCGACGTGCTGGAGTACCTTTTCCGTGGAGAGGGTGCGGGCGGAGGTGTGCTGGAGAGCGTGATTTTGAGGATTGTCGACCCGCCCACCTTCTGGAGAGCGTTCCACAAGGCATTCGAGGACGACACGCTGGACGAACGAGCCCAGCGTGTCTTCGTCAACCTCCTTGTTTATTTGCTCCAGTTACCCACTATAGATACGACCCCTTATCGCCACATCGCCAGTCTCTCATCCGTACTCGACAAAATCCTTGTTTCTAACCAACAAGAGGTCAGGGCAGCGGGATACCTCATAAAGCATATCCTTGGGGCAACTTCTGTTGCCTCGGTCATCGAGGGCTCAGAAGCGCCTGGTGGACGTCACGATAATGACTTCGTTGATTTCCGCAAGATTGCTATCGTTCCTACAGCAGACGAGCTACTCAGCGAGAAGAGACCCGCACTGCGGCCTGCTTCACTGCTCGATGACCCAGATGCCAAGGGAACTCGCGTTGCTGATTACCTTGATATTATGTTCCGTTTGTTGCGGGAAGATATGATGCACGAGCTCAAGGAGGAGGTTGACATTGCGCTGAAGAAGAAGCAGGGGAGGCAGCGCGCCTTCGTCATCGACGGGGTCCATCTGACAGGTGTATACGCTGGTCTGGAGAAACAGAACACTCACTGGGGTATCATGCTCCAATGCAACCAAGACTTCCCCATCTTCAGGGATGTAAAAGACAAAGATAGGAGGACATTCGTCACCGATGATCACCGCGGGTCCAAGCTACTTAGCCACCAATCATTGGCGTGCATTGTCGCTGATAATACGATCCTCAGCCTTGGTGTCATTCACCGTGACGAGGACCTATTGGCGAATAAGCCTCCTGTTGTGGTCCTCCAAATCGAAGGGCAAATCAGCACTTCAAAGGCACTTCTGCGGCTCAAAGTCGCGAAATCTATCCGCCTCATCCAGATCAACGTCGCTCTTTTCGCCTTCGAGCCTATTCTGAAAGCCCTCCAGAAAGTGAATATCATGCCGCTTTCCGAAGAGATCTTACTTTGGGAAGAGGGTGTCTCTGTCATGAGTCCAACGATCGCTATCCCTAAGATAACTTCTCCGCTTACTCGGGACCCTTCCATGGACCTTCAAGGATTACTTCAAACTTCAAAACCCATTAAACTTGATAGTTCACAAGCCCGATCTTTTCTAGCGGGACTAAATCAGAGGGTGTCATTGATCCAAGGCCCCCCTGGTGCGTTCCCTCTAATATGGTCTTGCCATGTGATTGATTCATCGCTCGTTTAGGTACCGGGAAATCATTCATAGGTGCCCTTCTCGCGAAAGCACTTCATGATTTCACAGAGCAAACAATTCTCGTGGTGTGCTATACGAACCACGCTCTCGATCAGTTTCTGGAAGACTTACTCCACATCGGCATTGAAGGCCAAAATATCGTCCGACTCGGAGGTCGTCACAATGTCAAGAGTACGGTCGGCCATCTCAGTGTATATAACGTCGCAAAGGACAAATACGTGCGCTCCAAGGCTCAGTGGACGCTCGTCGACGCTGCCAAGGAACAAGCGAACTACTTTAACGAGAGACTCCACGCTTCGTTCAACGATTTCTTGTCTGCTAAGGTGGACACGAATACTCTTCTATCCTACATCGAATTCGAGGATCCTGATTACTTTGAGGCGTTCCGCGTCCCTGAACGTTCCGACGGCATGACCATCATTGGGCCCAAAAGGACAGTCGTCGACAGCAGGTTTCTGGTTTCTCGTTGGGTGCAGGGACAAGATGCGTGGAGGTTTAGGCAGGAGCCACATGTGCGGAGTGCTGCGCATATCTGGAACATGGACCCGGCCCTCCGTAGTGAAAAATTGGAAAAGTGGAGGCTGAGCATTATGGAGGAGATCGTAGAGGCAATTTGTGTTGCGGGAAAAGGCTTCAACAGTAGTCAAGATGATATTACGCGCATGTTCAAGGAGTCAGACATTGCGTTGCTCAAGAGCAAAAGGATCATCGGGTGTACCACCACGGGTGCTGCCAAATTCACGGAAGCCCTTAAGGTTGTCTCTCCAGACGTGCTACTCGTCGAAGAAGCGGGTGAGATACTGGAGAGCCATGTCATTACGGCCTTGGGCCCGAGCACTAAGCAGATGATTCTTATTGGTGACCACCAGTAATGTCTACTCGTTCACTATGTCTGTCGATGCGCTAATTACCATATACACAGGCAACTGCGACCAAAAGTGAACAACTATAATCTGACAGTGGAAAAAGGCGAAGGATTCGACTTGAACAGGTCGCTTTTCGAACGCCTGGTGCTGAAAGGCTTCCCTCACGACACCCTTTCCGTTCAGCACCGCATGCGTCCTGAGATATCTGCCTTCATACGTTCGCTCACGTATCCGACTCTCCAAGACTCACCTCAAACACAGAACAGGGAGAATATTCGTGGTTTGCAAAGTAACGTCGTTTTCCTCAATCATACCCACGCAGAAGATGACGACAAGCGGATTTCGGACCGTGCCGACGGAGGCGCGATGTCGTCGAAACATAACACGTTCGAGGTGAAGATGGTGCTCAAAATAGTGCGTTATTTAGCTCAGCAGGGGTATGGAAGCGACAACATCGTCATCTTGACACCTTACCTTGGTCAACTATCGATGCTCCGCGACGAACTAAGAAATGAGACGGACGCCATCCTTAACGATTTGGATTCGAGTGATCTGTCGAAAGCTGGGTTGTTATCCTCTGCAAATACCAATAAGAAGAAGACCCGCATTCGACTGGCGACAATTGGTACGTATTACACCACACCCGGGTAACAAACTTGGATTCTTATGATCCATAGATAACTATCAGGGTGAAGAGAGCGATATAGTTGTCGCAAGCCTTTGCCGTTCAAACACTGCTAACTCTATCGGGTTCATGAGCTCTCCCGAACGCCTTAATGTGCTCATATCGCGAGCACGAAACGGCTTGATCCTTATCGGAAATTCATCCACCTTTGAGCAGTCGAAGAAAGGAGGGGAACTTTGGACCAAGTTTCTTAACCTCGTACGGCATGGGAGATACATGTACAGTGGACTACCAGTACGATGCCAGAGACATCCAGACTGGACCCGTGAAATCCAGCAGCCAGATGAGTTCGACGTATATTCACCAGATGGTGGTTGCACGGAACCCTGGTTCGTGTCTCTGTCCCCGTTTACGGGTTATTCCTGATTTCTTTCATTCAGTGGTATGGTGCTTAAATGTCAACATCCCTGCACTCTCAAGTGTCATCCTCTTCGCACTGCACCTAACCAGCCCAATGTGCACGAAACAATGCTGTGCAAGATTCCCTTCAGCGACATGTGTCCGGCGGGAACCCATAAGCTGACTTGGAGATGTCACCAGCAGCGCCCAGCCAAGTGCACGCACTGCGAGAAGGAGACGAAGCGACTCGAGAAACAAGCTCAACAAGACATCCTGGCCCAAGCCAAGCGACAAAATGACGAGCGCGAGCATGATCTGCATATGATGGAACTCGATGCCAAGTTGCAGTATGAGAAAGAAGCGTTGGCGGACATCCAGAAAACTAAAGGCAGAGAAGAGGAGGCACGCCAAAAGGAAAAGGAAATCGAGGATGTGAAAGAGAAGGCGAAGAAAGCGACGGTGAAAGCTGCCGCTAGAGCTAAAGCATCTGCTTCCCAACCAGCTTCTCAGTCACCACCAAAGCCGTCTGCTGGTCCCTCAAAGCCCCAACCTACAGATCCAGTGGCTCCACGTCCCAAGATTGAGTCAGCCGCACGGGATAAGTGGGAACACCAAAAGCGTACCGAAGGGGCGGAAAACGAAGCCATAGATAAGGTCATGGGTATGACTGGGCTCGAGGGAGTCAAGGAGCAAATATTGCGCATAAAGTCTAAAATCGACACAATGAAGCGTCAAGGTGTCGCTATCAACAAGGAACGACTGAACCTCGTATTGCTAGGTAATCCTGGAACCGGTCAGTTCGTTCCTTTATCAGGTTAAAGGATCGAGACCCACGATTTGCAATAGGCAAAACCACTGTTGCACGGTTGTACGCAGAGTTTCTAGAGTCCATAGAGGTATTACCAGGAGATGCCTTCATAGAAACCACCGGATCCTCGCTTGCGAACGAAGGAATTCAGGGAGCAAAGAAACTCATCGACGACGCCCTCAAGGCTGGTGGAGGTGCCATCTTCATCGACGAGGCGTACCAGCTTGCCAGTGAATACGATCAATCCGGTCGTCCAGTTCTGGATTTCTTACTGGTGGAAATGGAAAATCGAGTGGGCACCCTGGTGTTCATTCTCGCGGGCTACAACAAGGAAATGGAAAAGTTCTTCGAACACAATCCGGGAATACCCAGTCGCGTCCCGTATAGTCTCCAGTTCTCAGACTACAAAGACGCAGAACTCCTTACTATGCTCGAGGACCTGGTCTTTAAGCGGTACAAGGGCCGAATGCAAGTCGAGGACGGAATTCGTGGGTTATATGCACGGATCGCTGTGCGGAGGCTTGGTAGGGGCAGAGGACGACCTGGATTCGGCAATGCGCGTGCCCTTCAGAACATGTTCTCCAAAATATGTGAGAGGCAGGCCGAACGTGGCGAGAAAACACGTAGAGCTGGAGGATCAGCCGATGACTTCTTCATGTCCAAGGAGGATTTCATCGGGCCAGATCCGTGTCAGGTGCTGCCACAGAGCGCGGCGTGGGCAAAACTCCAGGGCCTCATAGGGCTGGAGTCTGTCAAAGCGTCTGTCCGTAATTTCTTCGCTCTCCTAGAAACCAACTACCACAGAGAATTGGAGGAGAAGGAGCCAATCCAGATGTCGCTCAACCGGGTGTTCCTTGGCTCCCCTGGAACGGGGAAGACGTCAGTCGCGAATCTGTATGGCCAAGTTCTTGCGGAACTGGGTCTTCTCAGCAATGGCGAAGGTGGGTGCCAATGCACTATATCATATATAAATTGATATTGAAGCCACATTTCGGCAGTGGTTGTGAAAAATCCGGCGGACTTTGTTGGCGGACACCTTGGACAATCGGAAAAGCAGACCAAGGCGATACTCAGCAGTACCGTCGGAAAGGTACTTGTTATTGACGAGGTTAGTCACCGTTTATGTCGGGTATATCCAATGCCAATAGGTTTGTAGGCCTACATGCTATACAGCAAAAGTGCAGGAGATCCATACAAGACTTCCGTTATCGACACGATTGTCGCAGAAATCCAGAGCGTACCCGGAGAAGACAGATGCGTCCTGCTTTTAGGCTACAAAGAGCAGATGGAAGAAATGTTCCAAGTATGTGTGTTTCTCACCACGCTACGTCGGTACTGACAAGGACCTGGTAGAATGTTAACCCTGGATTAGCTCGTCGTTTCCAAATAGAGAACGCATTCACCTTCGAGGACTTTACTGAACCTCAACTTATGCAAATTCTGGACCACAAGCTCAAAGGTCAGGACCTCTCCGCTACCGATGATGCGAAGCGTGTAGCACGTGATCTTCTCTCTCGCATGAAGAGCCGTCCAAATTTCGGAAATGCTGGCGAAGTGGAAAATATATTGGGTCTTGCCAAAGCTCGGTATCAGAATCGCATGGCGTCGATCCCACCCAATAAACGAGCGGGAGTCACGTTTGAACCCCAAGACTTTGACCCTGACTATAAGCGGGACCAGAACGCGTCTGCCAACTTGGCCAAACTGTTTGAGGATGTCGTGGGGTGCGAGGACATCATAAAGAGGCTTGATAACTACCAGAAGATTGCACGCGCTATGAAGGCTCAGGGACTAGATATGCGGTCCCAGATACCAAGCAACTTCATCTTCAAGGGGCCACCTGGTGAGTGGATCCTGAATGGTTTAGAAATATGTGGAGTGACGCCACTACAACAGGAACTGGAAAGACGAGCACCGCCAGAAAACTTGGCCAAGTTTACTACGACATGGGGTTCTTGTCTTCTACAGAGGTGGTCGAGTGCTCCGCCTCAGATCTCGTCGGACAGTATGTTGGACAGACCGGTCCTAAAACCAAGGCAGTCTTCGAGAAGGCTCTCGGAAAGGTGCTCTTCGTCGACGAGGCATATCGCTTGAGTGAGGGCCACTTTGCTAAGGAAGCCATGGACGAGATTGTTGGCCTTATGACGCAAGAAAGATTCATGAATAAACTCATCATCATCCTGGCAGGCTACGAACACGAGATGAACGCACTTCTCAGCGTCAACCCTGGTCTATCGAGTCGCTTTGCAGAGGAGATCGCTTTCCAGAACATGACTCTTAAACAGTGCTTGTCACTCCTGGACAAGGACCTTCGCAAGAGCGGGGTTGTCGTTGCAGAGCTGACAGATTCAAACTCAACGGAGTACGCCGAGGTGCAGAGCATCGTCGAGTCCATGTCTCAACTGTCCTCCTGGGGAAATGCAAGAGACATGAAAACAATTGGGAAGCGGATGGTGCAGCAGGCGTTCTCCAATGCTGCCAATGATTTTGGGCAGCCCCCTTCTTTGACTATAGGCGAGGCAGTTGCGGTTCTGAGATCGACCTGGGATGAGAAGCGAGGACGTTTGAATGTACCCACCATGGGCCGTTCTCACCAGAATAATCCCTCGTTACCTCCAATGGCTAGCTTCAATGGGCCTGCATCTCCGCCTCCGCCGACGAGTACCAGCTCCGCCACTCAGACATCGAAACCTCCCCCTCCGTCCCAGCGACAGTCGCCAGACACGCAAACTGCCCGCCGCAAGGCCCACAGAAAGCCGCAGACACCTCCACCTGCAGCTACGTCCGACGAGTCCAGCAGGGCATCCACGCCGGGGCCTGAAAGCTTGGTATGCCGTGATCGCGGTGTCTCCGATGAAGTCTGGAACCAACTTCAACTGGACAAAGCTGCTGAACTAGCACTCAGGAAACGTGGGATTGAGGAGGAGCGGGGGCTGCAGCTCAAGCTCGCACTTGCAGCAAATGAGCAGCAGCGCGCTGAGATGGCTGCCCGTGCACTAGAGAATGAGAAACGGCGGGCTGGTGGGGACCCAGCAAGATTGGCGGAGGTGGAGAGGCGGTTCGCTGAGGCAAAGAAGCGCGAGGCGGCGGTGAAGGCTGCGAGGGAGAGAGCTGCTGCAGAGTTGAAGAGGAAGCGGGAGGAGGAAGCAAAGAGATTGAAGGAGTTGGAAGAGGCGCGGCAGAAGTTAGCACATATGGGACTTTGCCCGATGGGCTATCAATGGATCCCGCAGGCGTCAGGGTGGAGATGTGCGGGTGGATCACACTACATGTCACACGGAGAGCTGGGTCTGTGATAGCGACTTACATATGTTGAATCAGTAGGCTGCTGTTATGACATACGCAGAGCGCCGTGTATTCAGGACTCTGCATGTATTAGTATTAGCACTCATTCATTCATTGCAAAGGATACAGAGAGCCAGTGAAGTAATCGGAGTGCCTCAACATTCCTCCTGGATGGAAGGTAAACCCATTGTCCGGACTAAATCATGCTTGCAGCAGGGGCTATGCGTCGCTCAACGGAAATTAAAGCGCCTGACCACACGTCCAACCCTAGGTTCCGCCAAGAAGCATTGAAACACGACTATATGATCATGCGACTGGCAGAAGCAACATCACGATGGCGTGATTAGTACCCTAGTCAGTTTCATCATCATACGCTTTTGTCTCCGAAATCTGGGTGGAGCACCAATAGATAATGAGAGAGCTGAGGACGACAGTGGTTGGTGGTCCGGCCCCGCGGGATTCGTATGAGCCCGTTTTACGGTCAGTAGTGAAGGTCGAGGCATTGGAGGTATCCCGGCTCGAGGGATCAGAATATGGGCAAGGGTGGCTCTTGCCAAGGGCATGTTTTGGAGCTAGTTTGATGCCAGTCCCGGGTTTAGGAAGTTTCGGCCTGAGGTCTCTGGGAATTACAACGGCAAACTTGGGGGCCAATGCCAGACAACGGCCGCCTGTTTCCGAGATAACTGTCCATGTTCAAGGCGGAGGTTGGCAGTCCCTGAGGAAGCCCTTGGAACTTCCTTAGAAGTTTTTTAGAAGGTGGCGTTCCTTCCTCAAGGCCTCACTTACGAATCTTGTTGACACTGCGTCCAACAACAGTCTCGCTGGTTTCAATCGCAGGCATCCATCAACTTAGCTGCCATTGCGATATCCCAACAATTCTTATTCTACTGAAGCCCACTCTTATGACATGCTATCCAGGGTTTTCTGAACCGCAACCCAGGTGGACACCAGGCTCTGTTAATGCGTCAACGTCAAATTATGCTCAAAACCCTATTAAAGGCCCCCCACCCTCTGTATTAAGGGATTACTCCAGGGCTATCTGCCAGGATGCTTCCTCACGACACCGGCATGCAATCATTTGAATCACCAAATCGTGGCATCCTCGTTCAGCCACCACCAGCGAAATGAAAGACGCTACAGGCATCTGTGGGCGTCACCCCAAACCAGGAGAGCGAAGATCCTTCTGGTGGGTGCAGCTCGTATTTCTCCTGGACACGGTGTGGCGTAAGGTATAAGTAGCCCTTGCTGAGCTGCAATCAGTCTTCATTCGTCCCCTCTAACTGCTCCTCTGCGAATGACAGACCAACGAACCAGACAACTGGACAAGCGTTTTCGTGACGTCCTTGATGGTAATGTCGAACTGGATCTACGCCCCAGCCCTTGTTGCCTTTTCTTGCAGGGTCTTTGTGTCCAGGTTGATCCGGCTAAATGTGTAGACCAGATTGTCAAGAGCCCTAGTGGAATAGAGGCCGTTCAGAAGGCACTGAGTTCCGACCTCGGAGCAGAGTTCCTGAACGGCCCGGCTTCTGACGTTCTTGAGTACCTTCTCCGTGTCGACAGCGTGGGCGGCGACGTGCTGAACGATGTCATCGTTAGTATCGTCGAACCGCCCATTTTCTGGAATGCGTTCCATAGAGCATTTGAGGGTGGCATTCTGGACCAACGAGCCCAGGGTGTCTTCGCAAGTGTTCTATCTTATCTCCTCCAGATGGAGAATAGGGATACCGCCCCGTACCGCGAGCTCGCCAGCCGCCCATCCTTGCTGGACAACTTCCTCGCTTCCAGCCAACAAGCGGTTCGGGAAGCCGGTTATCTCATTAAACATATTCTTTCCTCTTCAGATATCGGGGATTCTGGCGCGCCTGGCGGACGTCATGATAACGATTTCGCCGATTTCCATAAGGTTGCTATCACTCCGACTGCAGACGAGTTACTCAGCCAGAGGAGACCTGCTCTGCGGCCCGCTTCGTTCTTCGATGACCCAGAGGGTGAAGACTCGCGCTTTACGGACTACCTCGATATCCTGTTCCGTTTGTTGAGGGAAGATATGATGCACGAGTTGAAGGAGGAGGTTGACATCATTCTGAAGAAGAAGCAGGGGAGACATCGTGGTATCGTCGTCAACCACGTTAGGTTGGCTGGCGTCTACACTGGCGCTGAGAAGCAGAATACGCATTGGGGCCTCCAGCTCCGGTGCTATCCAGACCTCTTCGTGTTCAAGGGCATCAAAGATGGGGACAGAAAGAAGTTTATCATGGATAACGATCGTGGTTCGAAGATTCTGCGGCATCAATCCTTTGCATGCCTCGTCGTCGATGACACAATTCTGAGCCTTGGTACGATCCACCGTGACGAAGAATTACTGGCAAAGAAGCCTCCTACAATTGTTCTTCAGATCGAAGGCGAAGCAAACATCTCGAAAACCCTTGTCCAGCTCAAGGTCGCGAAACAAATTCGTCTCGTCCAGATTGACACCGCTTTGTTTGCTTTCGAGCCCGTGCTGAGAGCTCTCCAGAAAGTGCAGACCTTACCTCTCTGCCACGAGATCTTGTTTTGGGAGGCGGGTACTTCCGTTGGCAGCCCGCCCGTCACCATTCCTCAAATAACCTCCCAACTCGCACAAAATCCTTCAATGGATTTACAACCTTTGCTCAACACCCGGAACTCCATCAAACTTGACGTCTCACAAGCTCAGTCTCTCATCATGGGACTGAACCAGAAATTATCGCTCATCCAGGGCCCACCTGGTACATTTTATCCATGTCAGGATTTATTCTCGGCTGATCACTGCGTCGTTAGGGACCGGGAAATCCTTCGTTGGTGCACTTCTTGCAAAGGCATTGCACGACTTCACATCCCAGACCATTCTGGTGGTTTGCTATACGAATCACGCTCTCGATCAATTCCTGGAAGACCTCATTGACATCGGTATTAACAGCCAAAATATTGTTCGTCTCGGGGGTCGGCCGAACAGCGCAGTCGCTCACCTTAGTATCCACAACCTCCCGAAGGAAAAGGTCTTCCGCACGAGAGCAGACTGGATGGCGGTAGATTCTATCAAGGCGTCTGCAAATGACTATCAGCAAAGGCTACAGCAATCGTTCAAACCCTTGTTACTACCGCAGACGGATCCGAAGCGTTTATTGACTTACATCCAATCTAAGGACGCCGACTATTACAATGCATTCCGTGTACCGAAACAAAAAGGTGGAATGTCTATCGTGGGACCCAATGGAAAGCCTGTTCTTCCCCAGTTTCTCATCTCCAGATGGATGGAGGGCCAAGATGCCTGGAATTTCAAAAGCGAGCCTCACGTGCAGCGCGCGGAGCGTATTTGGAACATGCCCAAAGCACTCCGCCAACAAAAGGTGGCCAGTTGGATAGCGAGCATGGTCGAAAAGAGTGCGGTGGATATCTGTGTTGCTGGGAGAGGTTTCAATCACAGTCAGGACAGCCTTTCGCAGACATTCGGGCAAGGTGTGGTTACCCAGCTGAGGCGCAAGAGGATCATCGGGTGTACCACGACTGGTGCTGCGAAGTACGCGGATGACATCAGGGCGATCTCTCCCGGCGTGTTACTTGTCGAAGAAGCGGGTGAGATTCTTGAGAGTCACATCGTCACGGCTTTAGGCACCAGTATCACGCAAATGATTCTTATTGGTGACCACAAGTAATGTATTTCTATTCCTTATTCTCGCAATCCGCTGACCGTCTTGCAGGCAATTGCGGCCGAAAGTAAATAGCTATGATCTGACTGTCGAGAGGGGTCAAGGATACGACCTGAACCGATCGATGTTCGAACGTCTCGTGCTGAAAGGATTTCCTCACGTCACGCTCTCTGTTCAGCACCGTATGCGCCCAGAGATATCTGCGTTTATTCGCACACTCACGTATCCGGAGCTGGAAGATGCGCCACAAACAAAGACGAGGGAAAATATCCGCGGTCTACAAAGTAACATTGTTTTTATCGACCACGGCCATCCAGAAGAAGAAGACAAACGCGCATTCGACCGAGGAGATGGGAGCTCGCCGGCTTCGAAGCAAAACTCGTTTGAGGTAAAGATGGTGCTCAGAATAGTCCGATACCTCTTACAGCAAGGTTATGGAACCGACAATATCGTTGTCCTGACGCCTTACCTTGGCCAATTATCCCTGCTACGGGATGCGTTCAAGAGTGAGACTGGTACGACTTTAAGTGACTTAGATTCGAACGATCTTGGCAGAGCAGGGCTGTTGGGGGATGGTGGATCCCATAAGAAGACTGGTA
>Ga0307511_10002254_pt1 | contig 20168 bp, 23 predicted proteins | sample 13_EM_MG_FD_200266 | JGI IMG/M metagenome (GOLD analysis project Ga0307511, IMG submission 200266) | Populus trichocarpa ectomycorrhiza microbial communities from riparian zone in the Pacific Northwest, United States - 13_EM | ecosystem: Host-associated > Plants > Roots > Unclassified | place...
TAGTAGCCTGTATTTCATAGATGCCTATACCATAAAGAATCATTATCAACCAAGTCATATTAGTATAACTATATATGGATTAATCACATATATCCAGTAATACCCTAACTTATTAGTTTAATCTATTGATTTAGTTTTGAATACAATTCCTTGATAATTAGCTATATACGTAATTTATATTCATGGTATAACTAAAAAATAGCTATATCAGGCCCTTACAAAAGTGTATACCAAATGACAGAGTATTGATACCGAATCACATAGTTTCCAGTACTGGTGGTAATACATAATGAAACCATAATTAGTGGTCCCTATAATATTAGTGCGACTGCAATGCTTACCTCAAGTGGATATCGGTAAGACTGTTTAGTTCAGTCATAATAGATAGATTGCTGGAGGTTCCGCAGAATTGATCATTATCGCTAGATTAAGGTCTGTTACTAGAGAAGTGCCTGGAATGCCATAGAACAATTAATATTTATTATACCTATGAATAACCAGTGGGCACTTACCTTAACCAGTAACTTTCTCCAATATACTATTTCTACTAGCTTAAGTTAAAGTGGAAGATTACTGCCCCTGTGGAAGAAGGTATTACTCTACATAAGAATTAATATATTTTATGTATGATGATACCTTTTGGAAACTTACCTAGGCCTGCTTACTGCTATGAATTACTTTTGCTCTAGTTAAGTCCTAGCAATGCTACAAAGCATTTGAATAGTTGTAATACATGTTAGTGGCAGGTAGACTGACACTTTTAGGAACCTACCAAGCACCTAGGAGTTACACGCTAGCTACCGATTGGTGTCTCTATACCACTACTGCAGCCATAAGCTGTAGTACATTCGCTAGCTATAACGAACTTGATGGCCATGGTACATTCAGTGGTTGTAGTAAACTCACTTACTGTATTGAACTCACTCACTGTAGTGAATTTGCTGGCTGTTGTAAACCTACTGGCTGTTGTAAACTTGTTGACTATAGCCTACTAACTGACTATGTGAAACTTGCTGGCTGGTATGAACTTGCTAGCTGCAGGGAACTTGCTAGCTGTAGTGAACTTGCTACCTAAAGTATTATCGCAGGCTATGGGAAACTCCATAGCTGTGTAAAACTAGCATACTAAGGTGAATATGCTGGCTGTAGGGAACTCACTAGAATTTAGCAGAGTTGTACTTGTCTACAGCTTAAGTGAAACAAACCTTGGATAGACTTAGTAGCTAACCACCGTACTATACTAAATCATTCAGTTGACTATCCGCAGCATAATGTAACTTGGAAGACATGATCTATACTCCTTGCTAGACTCTTATAGCTTCAACTCCTGCCATTGGGTATCACTGAAGCAGGTAATAATATAGTACACTAATCCATAAAAATGTTTGGTACATTTGCTGGATAAGGGGTAAACATACTCCTGTACGATGACAATATACCTCAACTACCCGCATATTAGGATATTTCTCTGCAATATAAATGAATTCCCTATATATATATTTAAATTAGTAATCTTGATGTGCATGTAGTATCCAAATATATCAATATTTCCCACTAATATGAATTAATTGCCTATATATATACATAAATATTCCACTGTGATATATATAAACTATTAAAAGATATTGATATTTGCTGGCCATATAAATAAACTCTATATATATATATATTCCCCTATAATATATATGAAATATCTAATTGGAGAGAAATATTCGCTTACCAAATATATACTAATATATATTCACTCCTCTATTAACTCAAGTTTAAATAAGCATTATGAGGTTCATTCATATGGTAGACGACTCTATTCATATATCTCCGCGGTTCATCTATATTGTAGGTGAACATATGCATAGAATACTGGTATATTGATAAGTTAATATCTAGATTTCTACATGGTTCACAACTATTGTACATACTAATATATATGTATATATTCTAAATTCTTTCATATTACAGACAAGTATCAATACATAAACATAGTAAATGTATATCGCAAACAAATATATATATCGAATTTATTAACAAAGGAAGGTAATATCTATATGTATAGGCAGTTTATATGTATAGCAGGTAAATTTATATATATATATTAAGAAAATTTATTTATACTGTAGAAGAATATGTATATATTTAAGTAGTTCATATATTTCTTATAGTAACTAGAGGAAGGTTACCACTTATCTTGCAAGTACACAAAAGGTTTATAAGGATTTAAATGATGTATTGTTGCCTGTTTTAGTAATAACTGTTGCTAGGAGTTCTAGTCTCAGTAGACTGGCAAGGGGTATCAATTATGTCATAGTAGTTACTCTATGCTACCGACACCATACTTAATGACATATCATAGTATGGTGGTTGTCCATAACTCTACGGCAAAGAATTTATTAGTGAAGCTAGAACGAAGTACACCTCTAATATATGAATAATGTTCACAACGGCCAGTGAGTTCTCGTTAGCCAGTAAGTTCATAAAAGCTAACAAGTTCACAATAGCTGGTAAATTTACTATGGCCAGCAACTTTACTACAGCTAGTGAATTTACCATAGCCAGCGAGTTCACTATAGCGAGTAACATTAGAATAGGTGTCAACTATATTAAAGGCTGTAATTTGCAAATACATAGGTAGGTTCTAAGTAAGTGCACTTAGAATGCCGATTTTTGTATGTGTCCGTTTTGAATTCAGGGGCATTATAGGTATTAATTGTTTTGCAGAGTCTGTTCTACTTCACCAGGTCAATAACAGTTGGTAGCAGGAAGCAGGTAAATGTAAATATGTACCTACCAGTAGTAACCATAAGAAATTTTCATTATTATCCTAAGTTTTAGGTACCACACCATAGGGAGCGATCTTCCACTATAACTAGAGCAAGTAATTGTGGTTAGTGGAGGGCTGCAGGTCTAGGTAAGAGCCTACCTGTTATCCACATATATAAAAAATATTAATTAGTTTATAAAGTTACTGGGTCCTCTCTAGTGGCAGTTTCATACCCAACAGTAGCAACAAACTTAGTGTAATCTCTCATAATCTAGCTAGGGCAAGTGATATGGCCCTAACTAGTGATATCCACCAAAACTAACTATATTGGGTTATAACAATATTAAAGACACCACTAATTATGTGCATGCTGGATATTGCTATCAGAAATAGAAAGCACAAGATTGACCTTCTATGCCTTAATATTTAGGATGCATTTTACCAATTGGTATATATTGCTGTTTTAGGGTTATTATAGGAACCCAACTTATGGATTTTATTCATTGTTAAGAAACTGCATTGAAAGTATTATTTCCATATTTAAACCCGTGTATAAATCTCACCACCTGTAGTTAAATTAAACGGTAATATTCTATATATGGCTATCGGTGGAGAAAATGTTCCTAAAGATACGATTAATGAAAGATAAAGTATTCATGGTACCTGACGATATACAAGACATATTGAAGTAGATCAAGATTTGAGGAATGTAGTAGAGTTGCCACATACTAAAAATATTACAGCATTCAAACTAAATATTGTCATGAAATGGAATTTGGTAAAATTGAATCATAGGCTCCAGAAGAACCTAATGCAAACTGGATTTTTTACTGAGGTAGTAATATAGACTATCGATTCAGAAACAACTAATAGAAAGGTACAATTATTAAATTGTTTTCAACTTTTTGGTTAGTTATATATAATATATTCATTTAGAGAATAACTACTTTTATGACTAATGCATGTTAACATAGCTTAAATACTTTCAAGATATTTTTATACTACATAATATATAAAATATATTTACCAAATCTTTTCTTGTATATATTTAACTTAAATACATCAAACTATATTAAAATTATAACTTAACTAGTAATGATTGCCTTTTACATTTAGGTATAGTATTATATTTAGTATGATGTTACTATTAAATTTTCATATTATTGTATTATAATACAATAACTTGGTTATTAATACCTATAATAAATATAGAATAAAATAAATCTATTATTATTATATTATAATCAACTTAATCACCTAATTTAAATTTCTATAATTTGGTTTATTAGGAATAATTTTATAGTGCTCCATTGCCCACATCTAGGCTCTATTTATTAGTACTTCGCCTAGTATACCAAAGCTACTGAAAAAGTTACTACTATTCTTGGTCTATTTTTTTACAATCTATTTATAATCAATGGATATCCTATGCTGCTATCCTACTAGATATGTTTATAACTGGCTGTTTATCTTACTTAGTATAACTACTATTCACCTCACTAAAGCTAAAAAAATCTTTTTTCTACTTCTATAATCATTCAATATAGATTGCATTATTTAATTCTATTATAATTTATTATAGATTTAATATTAAAGATATATTTTAACTCTTATATTATATTTATTTATACCTTCCTTCCCAACAGCTCTTTTTAATATACTATATATGAGGTATTGCATAAAAAGGTTTTATATACTTCATTTTAAAATAAATTTTCAGTCTTTCAATTATTAGGTACTGTAATAATAATTAACTTAAATTTATTTAATTCAACAATAACTTTCCATAACTTGCAATAGCAGTATTAAATACCTTAACTATTATTGTAATTAGCAAGAGATAGAACATCTATCTTGTATATCTCTATTATTATTTACTACCTATACTAATCAATTTCAAATTGATGGCATCATAATAGCTTCAAAATATATAAAGTGTTAAATTCCAAACAGCATTAGTAGATTGGTTTAATTAAAGGATATTAATTAAGCATGCGAGATATAAGAAGACCAGGAAAATACTAATAGCACCCTACCTACATTCACTATTACTATATCCATCTACCTCTCACTTCTCTCTACATGTGAACATTATCTTCTCTCAATTCACAGCCTGGCAATTCGGGCTGTTCAGGTTTTTCAGACTATTCAGGCCGTTCTCCCAGTCTAGGCGGCCTAGGCGGTCCAGGCCGCCCCGAGCGGTTCCAAGACGGTTCCCGGACGTGCACGATCCTCGGCACCCAGGCTAGGCTGCAGTCGGTCTCAAAAATGGCCGGTCCGTTGATAATCCTGCCCGGGTCACTACTAACTGTAGAATAGCCGGTAGGAAATCGAGTAGAGTAGCTTGCAGGAACCAGAGAAGACATGGGCGATGAGCCTTGCTGGATGCCCGAGGGGTCGTTATCTGCTATCACAGATAAGCTACAAGCATCGCTTAGTCCTAGCATAGTCAGGATAGATCTGCTCTCGATGTTCTTTCTTCTGCTTGTTCTCTATTGTCTCACTCAACTCATTATCACAGCACATCGTAGTCACCTCCCCACCTGTTTCTCTTGCTCCCTCATCCAGTGCTCGTACCATCTCCTAGTTCTTCTAGCCTCCGCCTGCTCCCCGGCCCACTCTGCCACGTTATCATCAGCAGTTGGAAAGTTTGTAACCTCAGTTAACATGGAACGAAGCCACAAGTCCCACCATCATAGTGAGCGCCCACGCCGTGCCGCCTTCTGGCAGGCACAGGTTGCTGCGGCAATGGAGCGAGTAGTCATTGATCTCACCGGGCCAGACGACGAATCGCAGCAAGGGGACGTGGTCTATGAGGCCGAGGAGGCTGAGCGGGCCGATGAGGTTGGAGAGGACGAGGGCGAGGTTCGGGATTTGACTGAGTCGTTCGACGACGATGGATATGGTGGAGGGACCGATGCAACGATTGATGAACCGGCTAGGTGGGATGATGGAGACACAGCGATTGATGAACCGGGCAGGTGGTGTGAAGCGGATACAGCGATTGATGAATCGGGCAGGTGGGGTGTTGGAGATACTGCCCTGGATGAGACGGCGGCGGAAGTAGATTCCCTGACCCTGGAAGTGGACGAGCAGGACGCTCGCTGCAACTTCCAGCTTGCCGAAGCCAAGGTGGGTCCCTCTGGTGATACCAGTGGCCACCAGCTAACTCTACTGGGGTTCAGGTCCATGCCGCACGAATTCTCGGCCGGCTGAAGCGCCTGTTCCCGGACCGTGACCTATTCATATTTTTTACCCGATTGTTGTCTCTCGGTGTCCCCATGGATGTGGCAATCCGGGAGGTGACAACCGATCTCCGGAACGAGAACGCCAATGGAGATGCCGTGTGGGCAGAGGGCCAGGTGGGGTACGGGTTAAGGTACTATGTTGAAGCTGAATGGGGAAATGAACGGGGAAAATGGATGCTGCGGGAGTAAATCTGCACTGGATGCTGGCTTTTGTGTTGGAACTTTTGCTTTTTTGCCGTGTGCTTGGTCTAGCTTTTACAAGGACTCCGATGCGATGAAGCCACCGCGGATGTGTGGAGAGAGCAAGTGAGGCAGTGTGATGAGATGTGGCATTATGATGATCATCTCTAGAAGAGAGCCAGCCGAGAAGGGCCCCAAATACTGTACAAGGACCAGGAATCGGCGGACGGCGATGTGCACATACCCCACCACCAAAAAAGTGTGGTTTCCCATACATCTCCTGACCCAGAAGCCGAATCGACACATAAACATAACCATGAGATCGCCCGACCCGAGTTCTATAAAAGCCCCGCTCTAACTCTCCCCTTTCCGTACTCCTTCCACCTTTCGCCCGCCCTTGAAGTTCGAAAAGTTCCCGATAACCTGAACGACTTCCCGCACTCGGTGTATCTTCAGAAGCTGGCACCACATAAGTACCGCGACACAACAACCAAGCGGATCATCACTAACTCCCGCACACCGCCCGGCCGACCAACGACCCAAACACTACACGCGTAACTCCCACACCATTCCGACGTCGGATAGACCCATCTCTCCAACCCCCGGATATTTAGACCGTTCTCCTCAAGGGCCAAGGCCAAAGGTATGGTATCTCCGGCCCCAGGACCCCGTTCGACATACAAAGTACACCACGAGAGGGCCCGACCCGACCTCACCATGTCACTGGCAAGGGGCCACACGGCCACAAATCGGGCTCCCAAGGGAGGACCTGGCTCCCTATTCTACCTGGGACGCATCTGGGGTCTAGGCCAATCCTTGGTGGTCACAGGGCGTCAGTCCTATCGAACCCTGGAATCGTACGACTCGGAATCGCGGAACGCCACTGCCTCAAGCTTGCGGCCGCCCGAGGAGCCATGAAGTTCGACAAGACCAAGGGAATCTCAGACTTCCCAGCCAAAGGGCCCTCCGACGTCACAAGCGACCTGGATAGCGTGCATTCGCTCGTGATAATTGACCAAGCCATCCATGAGCAGATGGCTGACTCCATCAGCGTCTTACCCACTGGCAGAGACTGCTCGAACACAGCCACACCCACACCAAAACCCCTACCCGCCTTCCTTAATCCCACTCCTACAGGGGCACGCGCCCGCGCCTTCACTCCGGAAATACCAATCATAGATCATGACAACCTGGTGAAGAAGTCAAAATTATATGAGACTAAATTAAAACCTCGGTATATTTTAACTGTGCGTAACCCTCCCTGCCAATCGTTGCTTCTCCAATCCAGTCCATATAGTAAGTATAAAAACTATAGGAATTAAAAACCAAATATGAAGAGAATAAGTTCTAGCTCTAGAAGGATTCTTAAAATGAAAACAAACTATACTACTAAGAATGATGACTGGAAAGAAGTTATCAAGGCATTTGTATTATAAAGAATAAGGAATTTAATACAGAATTAGAATTATCTATAATACTGGCTACTAAGTTATACCTAAATAAAAAGAATTAAGATTATTTGTAAACCACCTATCGCAACAGTATCACTAGGTTTATTCTTTAAATATACTACCATAAGATAAATAATAATTATTAACAACTTCGAGATTTCATTCGGGGGAAAATCCTGGACCAAAGTTAAATTTAGTTGTAGTAAGGTCTTAGATAACATTAATAGGTACTCCTTTTGGGCCACCACAAAGTTAGATACTACTAGTAAGTATATTTTTAATAATTTATCAGAAACATAATTTGAGAATAGTTCTAGTACATCAGGTATCTTTCACTATTCATGTAAATCTTGTAGTTGTCTTCAGGTTTGTACCAACTGGCTCTTATAGCTTTTAAAAAATAAACTTTCAAAATAATCTAAACTAGCTACAAATATAATAAGATACTCATATGGACTTGAATTATCTTAAAAATATATTGAAAATATATAGACTATATTTTCTGTCTAGATCTTTATTTATTTCGATCTGCTGCTTAAGTAGAAAATAGATAAAAAAGTTGTGAAAAGCATGTATACAAAATGGAAAAATATAATAGAAAATAATTGTAATTTCAATAAGTAGTATAAAAGATACTTTAAAATAAGAATTCTCTTTGTATTATATCGAGTAGGCAGAAATATAATATTATCTAAATTAGTATTTTAGATATAGAATATGTTCATATAAACAAAGCAAAAGTATGTTACAATTTAATCTAAATCTATATTAACTTTGCTTAACTGACACACTATGAAGCAAAGTATGACTTATAACTATTAAAGTCACTTCTATCCAACTCTTAATTAAAAACGGCATCCTAGATAAAATTCCACTGAATTTGAAAATCTATAAATATCAGCTATAAAAGTTATGGAAAAATTGCATCTCTGCCTAATAGTTGAATTTTCTAACTGCTATTTTACTACTAAAGTTAATGAGTTGGCTTAACTGGGAACAAGTAGCTAAAAGATTTATAGGAATTCCCTGTATCTACCACATCCAGAATGCCATTAGCACTTCCGATCAAGCTCCGTACAATATAAATAATACATATGAATAAATTTTACATATTTGTGATACCGAAAATATTCATTTCCCCTTCTATATACTTGTGTTGCATTGAAACCATATACTAATACCTTAGATAGCCTATCCAACTATATAATAGATAGATATAAATATTTACCGTAAGTGAGCCTCTAGTACAAGCCAGTAGCGAACCTCTGCAGCCTGCTGTTATATACATTCTTACGCCTCTAATGTTATAATTCACTTCTTATTCTGTTTATATATTTATTGTATCTATATTGTATTACTATGTTAATTTTCAATTACAATATCTTATCTCTATTATCATTATCTCTTTCTATTTCGAGTACTCTAAATTATGTCTCATATATAGCTTAAATTGAAACTCTATACTTAAATGTTTGTGACATTTTCCTTGTTATTTCCTATACCATTTTTGCTGTAGTTTGATATGTATACTTCCTTTTCTATTACACTCCTATCCCTATTATATCTGTATCCAGTTAGTTAGTTAGTATCATTATTCATTGCATTTACTCATGTATTTAGACCAGGAAATTTCAGTGTCTTCTAGATGGAATAGTCATTGCCTTAATATTGTGCTCACACTTTTCATTTCCTCCTTCTTGCTCCATAATCTCTACAGATTCACTGGCACTTCTATAGTGTCATATACTTTTTTATTCAACATGCTTGTAATCTAAAATGTCTCAACTTTATTGTCGCTAGCAATCGTACAACACTACTAGTGACCCTAGAAAGTTAGCAAGTTCTAATAGGAACCCTGCACCAAGCTTGCCATATAACTTGGTTGTCAGGTTGACTCAGGGTTTTTTTTTTTTTTTTTTTTGTCTCTATACAACTGATCAGCTTAAAGCTATTCGGCGCCCCCATTCCCTCCCCTTGAAAGGTTAGGTACACCCACAGGAAAACGGGCTACACAAACGTCCTGCCTTCCAAGCGCAAGAAATATCTAATGGAACACCCCTCTTCCGCCGCTATACCCACTGCCAGTCCATCCCCATTAGAAGTATGCCTCCGCCTCCAAGCCCTTCCCGGACCTCCCCTTACATGTATGAAATCATCCACCCCCATGCTCCTACTGGCCTTCCCCTTGCAAAATTGTTCAGAAAAGGAAGTTAACTTAGGTCAATCCTGGAGAAAAACGGAACCACCAGGTCCACAGTATAAAATCCCTTCTCATCCTTTTCCTTCTTGACCAATCTCGCTCTATCATCCACATCCTTCCATATACTCCACCTCCGCCCTATGTCCTGTCCATGCGTACAGACCAGGGCTACGTGCTTGCCTGTTTCTGCATATCTTCCGCATTTTCGCCATTTGGGGTTATTTGCTTTTCCAATCTTCTGGTGCGAGCCTTATAGCTTGCCTTTTCAGGTGCGAAATTGATCAAATGTGACCCTTGCCTTTCTATTCCATCTCACAGCCCTTCCCATCCCCGTTCCCTTCATCCATTTGCTCTTCTTTTCCCTTCCTCTTCCACGCCAGCTTTAAGCCCCCTTCCGTGATGTGGGTGACTTCTGAGAATAAGTGGGTTGCAACCTTGGCCAATCGGTCGCCCTCTTCATTGTCATGTAGTTGGTTATGAGCCTTGACCTATTGAAATGAAACTGCATTAGGACCTAGCCTGGATTACCTTTACTTAATCCCTTCTATCACCACTTTAAGGTGGTGAGTCCTAACCTTTCCTGTACGACCTGCCTTCTTCACTGCCGCAATTGCTGCTTGTGAGTCTCATATACTTAACACATTGGATTCGCTTAGTACGTCCTGTAGTGCCTATCTCACTCCGCATACTTCTCTATCCCACACTGTTGCCAACTAGCCTAATGTGGCCCCCGCAAATATTTTTCCCCCTTCCACATACCATCCACGCCCTACGGTTCTATCCTCATTCATATTTTCGTCCGTATGTACTCCCGTAGCTTCGCAGTATTCCCTGGGTTAGGAAATAGCATCCGTCTATACCTTCGCCTTGGAGTTTAGTTGTGACTGGAGTTTAACATCCAGTACTTCCACCTTCTCAACTCTTTCTCCGTAGCTCATCTTTTCATGTCCCTCCTCTTTCCATACCCCTGCCTTGCTTTGGATTGCTGTTAAGACAGAAGTTAATCCATCTGGACCGACAGTGTATTCTTGTCCAAAATCATACCACTCTCTCCCTGCTTCCCTATTCCTTCCTGTCCTATCGTGAAAGATCAAGTCTCCTAATGCAGTAGTGTCCCGTATTATTTTGCCCATGAGTATAGGTTGTGCGGCGTCTAGAGCCATTCTCGAAGGCTCCACCCTCGCAATCTGGCTTTCTCCCAATCCCCCTGCCCTATCCATCCTAGTTCTGACCCCTAGAAGGCTATTCCTCGAATCATCCCAGTATAGATCTGCACCCAACTGGTGGTACTGATCCCCCATTGGGTATTCCCTAATCCATTGAATTTTGTGAGCATGGCTTGTGCTTTCTTGATTCGGGTAATCCTATGTTCCCTGAAAGTCAGACTTTCGTCCACAATAATCCCTAACCACTTCACACACTTCACGTCCTTTTTCTTTCTTCTTCTTATTTTTTGAAGTACTAGTCGTTCGTGCTTTGAGACCTCGAGGGGAAGATGATTCTCCGTTGCTATCCTATTTACTATTTCTTCTGTTTTCTTCCAAATCCTTACCAAATCTATTCCCTGTGCCATTTCCTGTAGCCAAATCGAGACTCCCAGGTGGAGGTCGTCCACATACGATGGTTGTTCCAGGTCTCCACATTGCCATTCTCGTTTCAGGGCTTCCTCTATTTTAGTTATTATCACAGCCATCCAGATCAGGAAGATTACCTGTGAGAGAGGTGATCTTTGTGGTGCGCCGACATTTATTTTTCCTTTTCCTCGTACTTTCCCATCCCACTCCAACTCAAACTCTCTTGCCTGGAAGAACTCTTTCACCTATAGTATCCACTTCTTTCCTTCTTCTGACTTTTCCAATTCTCTAATCACGTCCTCTTCTGTGACATTCTGGAAGACTCCCTTCACCTCCAAGAAATTCCATCCTACTTCGCCCCCTGTTGCTATGCACCTCTGACCCCTCGTAACTATTCTTAAGGCTGCTTCACTAGCCGACCTGCCTTTGACTAATCAGAATTGGTGTCTATGTAACCTACCTGACTTTTGGAGTCTATCTGCTAATAACTTTTCTCCTAAGTTGCCGATACAATTGATTAGGTTTATGGGCCGCCAGCCTTTGATTTTGCCGTTGTCCTTCCATAGTTTTGGGATCATCACTACTTTAGAGTGTTGACATGCTTTCGGTATTTTCCCTTTGATCAGGTTCTCCGCCACTTTTTGGATGAGGTCCGAGCCTAGCCTCACGTCGCGTACTCATTTGATTAGTTTATACCCGATTCCAACTTGTCCTGGTGCTGACTTGTTGTACCATCCAGTAAGAGGTTTCCCCACTAACTTCTCCATCTTCTCTTGATTGATACCAGTCAATGCCGGGTATCTCTCCCTTTCTTTCTCTATCTTATCAACCTTCTTGCCTTCATTTCTCCACCCCATGTTGTCTCTTTTAGGCCGTTTTTCTTTTCATTGCCTGTTTTGAGTGGTACTACCGCCGTGTCTGTTAGGTCTCCCATTATGGCTTTAAGATGCCATGGGTCCTTAGCCCATTTGACGATTTCCCACGGATCTTTTTCTCCTCTTTCCTCGCAGAAAGCCGGCCAGCCTACCTTATTTTTTTCCCTCACTCGCATCCTCAACTTGTCCTTTTCCATCTTCCATCTTTTAATCCTTGCCGCCTGGGCTAAACTTCAGTTAGACCCTTTCCCCCTCCTAGCATCTCTAGTGATCTTCAACTGTTCTGATAGTTCTTCATCCTACCACCTTTTGGATTTTTCTGTAATCCATATGGTGCTGCCACAGGCTAGTCATAGCAACTTCAGTTTTTCGTCTGACGTGTTTCCCTCTAGTTCATTGTACCAGTGGAAGTCTTCTTTTTTTCCCTCTTCCTCCGCCATATAAAGTTCTCCCAAAAGGATATCCCAGTCATTCTTTTCTCTTACTTCTTTCTACAATTTCCCGTTCCAATCAATTTCCGCCGTCTGGCTCAATGGTCTCAGAGGAACTTGCCCAACTTGACTTTCTGTCAGTTCTTGGGTCCTCTACTAAAAAAGAGATCGATCCGGCTTTGTTGTCTTCGTCTGTTGACTATTCTCTTCCACGTTGGTCCATCATATTCTGCCCTAGTGTCAAACTCCTCTTCTATCCTACATGCTTCCATATCTTTTCCTCTCGTATCGTACTCATTGAGGAGTACGCATGCTTGGTTGTTAGCATTCCAGTCTCCCACTAAGCAATCAGCTTCCTTTAGACTTTCAAGCCATATCCTCCACTCCTCTCCTTACAATTTCCCACCTGCGTAAATTCCCCCTAGCTTGTAGCCCCACACTTCCACCAAGGCTAGTCTTTGCTTATCTCTAACGACTTTCACTGCCCCTTCCATCTTCTTCCTCCAGTATACTGTTGTCCTCTGTCCCTTCTCGACCTTGGACCCTAACGTATATGAGGGGTGGGATTGTGTCCTAGTCCCCTTATTATTCACTCATGCTTCTCCGACAAAAACAGTATCAATCCTTCTCTTTTTACACCATTCCAGAACCTTATGTATCCCCTCACACTGCCCTGCTACGCACTGGTATACCACGCGGAGGCCCTTACAATAGGTGCTTCCCCAGGGCGGGTTATTCATCTGGGGACCAGTTTGATTTCACTGGTGGCATCTGTACGTTTGGACTGAAGCAATGTAAGGTCCATTCCTCAAAGTCATCATCTAGAACTTCCGAAATTCGTGCATTAGATGGCCCTGTAGTGGCTCCTCCAGCTGTCTTCAAGGCTGGCTTCTTCCATACATTCCATCCCTTCTTCCTCTCGACCTGTTCCAACGGATCTTTATCCATCTTCACCTCCTCTATCCTCCTCTTCTGGGTCTGCTAACCATTCTCATTTTCTCCCACTACCTCCGAGTTCCCTTTCTGTCCTCTGGAGATGCGAGCAGATACAGCTCTACTGGCAGATGAACATCTTTCTCTCTTGTGTCCTTTTCCGTTACAGTTGTAATAGATAATGTTGGACTAGTAGAGTTGGGTCTGCTGCTTGCCTTGTTGACCCTTGTTGTTGTTGTTGTTGTTGTTATTGTTGTTGCCGCTGTTAGTGTTGGTGTTGGCCTGCGCAGAGGTCTTTTTCTCACCTGTCTTTCCCTTCTTCTCCTCAGTCTTTTGTGGTGGTGGAGAGTGTTTAAATTCTCCCATCTTATTAGGATCCATCATTTGGACCTGTCTTCATACCCCTTTCCACATGATCTCCTTTTCGACTAACTTCTTTGCCTCGGTATGATCTGTCGTGTTAAAAGTTAATCTGGTAGTCCTAGCACCTTCCCACAATTTAGGGAACCCATGCCCCGTCTTCCTGTCTTTGTTTTCCTCCCTCAACTGCTTTCCAATGTCTCTTGTTCCTCTCCCCACCTTCGATGGTGATGCTGGCACCAGCGTCCTAACAATCTTCTTATCCTCTATCCATAAATTTAGCAAGTCAAGCTTGGCTCCAAAGATGGCTGTCAAGCATTTGGTTATTATGGTGAGGACCTCCCACTTGGTACATTCCTCCTCAATCTTGCTGCCTGTGCACGTTGACTCCTTGTCTTGGGATCCTTTTCCGACCTCCACTATGGTATGCCATGGGATGGTGTTGTTGGTGATTGCCTTTTCTCGGAGTAAATTATTGACTTTCTTAACAGCGGCTTCCACCTCTGTCTTCCCCCTTCCCTCAATTGCCTGCCGGTGTGCCAAAAAGATTAAAGCCAATTTCAGTACCCTATTTCGTACCACCACCCTCTTCTCCTCTACCTTGCTCTCTGGGACTAGCTTCCCTTCGGCTTCCAACTTCTCTTTCACGGAGATCGCCTCTTTCAGTTTTTCTCCTACTGACCGGATCTCTGCAGGTGTTTCCACTTGCTTCGCCTTCATTGTCAACTGTTCAATCGTGTTATTGTCACTCCCCCAAGCGGCCAACCTCCCCTTCCTGACCATGTCTACCTGAGCCGCCACCTCTTGTGCTTTCTTTTCATCCCCCAGGTCCCTCTTCATTTTCTCCACCTGTACCTTTTTATCAAGTTCGATTTTCTTGATTTGTTTGGCCTTCTCCGCATTCTTCTCTGCTTCCGCTTTCCTTTGCGCTGCCTTCCTCTTTGCCTGAGCTAAGTCTTCCATCGACCCTGCCCCATTAAGGAATACAAATAGCGAGACCTCCTTGGTCAACTTCTCAACCTGGGACTCTATCCTCTAGAGGTCCCCTGTGTTGACTTTGCCAGCTTCGTGAAATGTCATCGCCGCCTTTGCCATGGCAATGGCTTCCACCTCAATCTTGCCGCCCCTTCTTTCTTTTTTCAGTTTCTTCTAACCGTTTCCCTCTCCGAGTCCTCCTGCATAAAGTTGCGCCTCAATGATCCATCGGGCTGCTAGCACTTGACATTTGGCCATCCTGAAGTCTTATACTGACTTCCACCACTTCTGCCCATTTTCCAACTCACTGATCTCCGTCATTACCCTTCTATTCAACATAATGCAGATAATTAAATCTGTCAATATCCTGTTGTCTCAAGGTCTGTCCCATACGATTTCCTTCTGTTCCTCTTCCTCTCCTTTAATTCCCTCATTTTCTTCCTTTTCTTCCTCACACCCCACATTACCTGTTCTTATCTCCTTTGCAACCTCCTTCACTTCCTCATACAACAGCTTTTTGATCGCATGTTTGCTGATATTAAGTCCTTCAAGTGCCTTCCCCTCACCTCTATTAACTTCCATCTTGACGACTGGTACTACAGGTACCACATCCACTGTCGCCATTGGTCCATTACTCTTGGTAGCCCTAAAGGTAGCCAGAAGTGGCTTCTTTCGATACCTATCGAGTAGTTGGTCCCTCATGAGGGAGTCCTATGGGATAGTCTCATCATGTGAGTCTATATTATTGTCGAAGTCGTGTATAACAACCTGCGCTGTAGTCTTAACCGACTGTAGGGTTGGTTCCTGACTCCATCCTCTTTGCCAATCCTCTAATTTTCAACTGGGTGGGTGGGTTGCGAACAAATTAGACCCCACCTCATCGAATTTTCGGGGTTCCACTTCCTTTCCAAAAATTTCCATCTTCTCGTTTAGCATATCAAAGGTGACGCCTCCTCTGGTCAATTTCCCCTTAGCCTTCTTCGGTGACTTTTTTCACATCGCCTCGTTCCCTGCCTCTATATCTTCGACCTTGCCTAACGCTTCCTCCATCCTTGCTTAATGGAGTGGTAGGGTCTCCGTCTCCTTCCTGATTGTCCTCTTCGGAGTAGATAGATTGAGTTGATAACCCATATTGTCTACTGCCTCTCCAGAAGGTTGTAATAGACTGATCACAATAGGCTTCAAGATCTTGTCTAATGTTTCCATCATCTGGTGTTGAACAACTAAACCCTCCATCAATCCATTCGCTGCTTCATCTTGTATCACCAATACCTACCGAGAAGTTTGATTGCCCTTCCTGCTGGAGTGTAATTCACAACTTCGAAAATATCTTCGACTCCTCTTCCCTTCCTCTTGATCCTGGTGACTGCTAATTCAAAAGAGCCTTCACCCCAGAATTCCTTGTATTTTCTAGCGGAACTAGATATGACCGTCATAAGAACGACAAAACCCCAGAGCTCTTGGAACTTGGGTATCGCGAGCCTGTTCGTAACATTCTCAAATTGAGCTGGTGTCTCACCTTGAGATCTCCTTCTCCATCCGATTCAAGTAAAAGTTTAGTGCTGCCCTGGCCCCAGTCTTTAACTCGGCCGAAGAGAATACCTCTAGGGTGCATTGACATGTTGAAATACACCAACGAGACTACATACAAGAATTATTTTATTCTAAGAGAGTGAGAGCTGGTGATTGGTAGAATAGAACAGGAATGAGTGCAAGGTTCTGGATTACAAAGCAACAGTGGCTAAGTAGTAGGCAAAAGCTTGTGGAAAGTATCATGGCAGTTGTTCGGCTGAGCCGTAGAAACTGATGGAAGCGCAAGGAATTGGTGTGGGTGGACCGGACCAATATAAATTGGGGCGGTTGCTACCTAGGTTTGCTAGTTGAAAATCGACAACTTTTGAACGGAAAAGTTCAGAAACTTTACCCTCACGGAGATTTTGGAGTTTCGAAAATGGAGAAAATTAAATTAGATCAAGATGCTCATGAGAGCGAACTGAGTAAAATAAATCAAAAGCCGACGTTGGGGGAGTCCTGGTTGCGGAGCTCTACTAATAACTCAGTCCTTGAAAGTTGATGTTGGTAAACTTTAGTAGTTGTCTTTCTCTGACCATAATTCCGATAAAATATTGTTCTCTTTGACATTTAGTAGCCTATAGGGCTTAGAATTCTACTACGTTACACGTCCTGGCACATGCAATATCCTATATCGTTCTGGCTCGCCGAGGGTTAGGTGTTAAGTATCTGGCATGGAGCGCACAGTATTCTTCTAGCTTTAACATCCTACTGGATTCAGTTTCCTACAGCGTTTAAGGTTGTACATCGGTCAGCGTTCTATAGCTTATAGTGTCTTATAATTGTTTAGCATCCTACTGCATTCAACGTCCTACTACATTCAACGTTCTACCGCATTCAGACTGCTTGTAAAAAGGTTCCTAAAGTATTTGGAGTCGAATATTACTGCGAAGTAATATTCGGGTGCTACTAACTACTTCAAAGGATAAATCTTTGGGTTCTAGACTTAGATTACTAAGTTTTAAGTAATAGTTCCCATAGTACTAGAATTTCTTAATAGGCAACCTGTATGGACATTCTTACAGCCCTTACATGCTCACCTCTCTACCACAAATCAATTACAAATGCGTTATTCCTTCCCAATTATAGTCAACCACATGCTCAGACATGTGCCTCATACTTGCATAAATTAAGTATTGTCATAAGCTTTTGCTGTTTAATTATATTCTGAACTCCTCTTTACTGTTTCGCAACTGTTTAAACATCTATAATACTCTATTTAAGGTTCTAATACTATCATATGCTCATAGTTCGAGTTATAGGTATTATGCTGTTGTAATACAAACTATAATGAGTTGTAGATGTCATTTTTGCATGCTCTGACACATGCTGGAATACTCTGAGCTCTGGGATTAGTTAGAGAGAATTGTGTATATATAGAAGGGGAAATGCCCACCACTTTGGAGATTATCAGCTAACACTTCAATCTCATCTCATAAACAATCTTCTATATTTGCTACCTTTACACTTGCTTGGCCACTCTGCTCAAACATCTACAGTGTTACCGTTCGAGTCTCATAGACTCTGTACTTCTTCACTTTCCCTCACCTGATCACTAGTAGAACGCTGCTCCCTATTGCATATAGTATATTTCCCATATATCTGTACTTCAATAGAAATAACCAGTGGAACTCTTATATTTGTTGTATCTAACTATTTTGTGTCTATCTGTCTATCTGGCTGTCTATCTCCCTAAAGGTAGACCTAAAGGTCTTAAGTATTGCATACCAAGACTGGCTGTAACTCACAATTGTAAATGTACCTTAATAGTAAATCATATATAATTTAAAATCCATCTCTGTCTCATTAATTGAGTCATAATTTTAGAGTTATACATAAGTAATATGAAATTGTTGAGTCATAGGTGACTAATAATTCATATGTGATAATAAAGAAATTAGATGTGATTATCACAACATAATTAACCAAGCAGGTTAGTTCATCTTAGTAATAAATTACAAAGTAGCTGCTGGTTTAGGGTAAGTTTGTTGGCTGTCAATAGATTAGCATACTGAAAATATCACTTCCTTACATTCCTCCTTACTTAAAAATGAAATACATCTTCTTAGTGCATGACAACAACTTTCTTAACATGATCATAGCCAAAAGAATTATCAATAAAAATTAGTTTCTTAACAAGGCTTTTAACAAAAGTAGCTTGTGAAGTGTTAGTGGGATTGAGGATCCTATCTCTTTCTGCAGCAATCATCCTTAGAGTTTCTACATTGCCTTTTCCTTTCCTATTTTGCCACATATTTTTATTCACAGCTCTCTAACTATATGCAGTACCTTTATTCCCATTTAGACAAAAGTCTTTTTTCAATAACTGGGCAATGTCTTTGTTATTTACCCCTTCATCTTGGTAGTGGTCATATCCCTTCTATCTAACCTTATACTATGGGAGTCCAGTACCTGGTTGCCCTGTGTATTCCACAATTCTTTCTACTCCATCTAAATTCTTTATCATATCAACAGGTCCTAGCTTGGTCTTTTCTCTCACCATAAATGTCATAGAGTTTTGGAGGTAGGCTTTGATGAGGCTCATATTAAAAACAGGACTAATGTTTGCGAGGTCACTGTTTTCTGAAAAGTCCAGTTCCACATTTTGGGTGAATGTTAACTCTTTGGTGACTTTGAAGGGTCTTATCCATTTAGGAGTTAGTTTGGGAGAGTTGTATCTGGCTGGGAGGTTCTTTATTGATAGCATGACTTGGTATCCAAATGGATAGGGAAGGTATGCCTTTCTCCTTTTGTTGGCTTGCTTCGTTGGCTGGAGCTTAGCTTTGGTAAGGTTTTCGATAGCCTGATTTAATCTTTTGCCTAGATTGGAAAAGATGGGTAGTGATATGGGGAATGGTGTTGATCCTATTTTTAGGTCAAAACCTGTCAGTATCTGCCAAATGGATTATGTTCTAGGTCTACTAGCAGTAGTATTCACCTCTATTTGAACAGAAGTTACTGCCTACATCCAATTTGTACCCTTTTCCAACTTCTTAGCAGTAAACATAGGAATGATAGTTTTGAATTTCCTTCTGTAACTCCATCAGGATGTTGGTAGTATACAGAGGAGGCTTTATACCTAACTCCAACAGAATTTGCCCAATCTTGAAAAGTTGCTGACATAAATAGAATATCTTGATCTGGAATAATTACATAAAGAAGTTCCACAGTAGGTTTGATCCATTTGGCAAAAATATCAACTACATCCTTAGCATTAAGTTCTTTCATGCAAGGTATAAGGAAAGTAAAATTAGTATATCTCTAAGAAATAACTAATACCTTATCAAAGGAAATATTATAAGATCCATCTCCTTTCAACTTGTTGTAACTCAAAATTAATTCAGAATAATGAATAGTAACAGGTTCTATACTTAGGAAATCTATTGTAATATTTTCTCATGGTTGGGTTAGTACATTCAATGGTGTCAGGTACCCAATTGGTAATTGGGTGGAACCTTTTTAGGATGGACAAATTTTACTGCTTATGACATATTATTGAGTGTCACTTAAGGAGTTCTACTAGTAGTCTTTGCTGGTTAGCTCCTGGTATGTTCTATCTAGTCGGTGATGTCCGGAATAATAATGGGCTGGTCGGATGTAACGGAAGACCG
>Ga0307511_10002257_pt1 | contig 20148 bp, 17 predicted proteins | sample 13_EM_MG_FD_200266 | JGI IMG/M metagenome (GOLD analysis project Ga0307511, IMG submission 200266) | Populus trichocarpa ectomycorrhiza microbial communities from riparian zone in the Pacific Northwest, United States - 13_EM | ecosystem: Host-associated > Plants > Roots > Unclassified | place...
CTCCACTCCGAGTGGAGGAAAGCCCCCTTCCTAACCCAAGTCCCGTACATGCGGCTCAGGGCGTGACGGTGGCCTGCTTGGCCACCAGGCTGGACCGCGAGCCCGCCAGGCCCACGGCCAGCCGCAGCCCGGCGCCGATCAGGATGATCAAGTACATGTCGTGCAGCCTGTCCTCCAGCGCGCCGGCGAGCAGGGCCGACAGCGGGATGGTGGAGAACGCCAGCATCCTGGTCGCGGCGACGACCCGGCCGAGCAGTTCCTTCGGCACGATCCGCTGTCGCAACGTGAACCACGAGACCACGTTCGTCGCCCCCAGCGCGAACACCAGGGCCGACACCGCGGACACCCCCACGGGGTCCCGCACCACCGCCAGCAGCGCGGTGAGCAGCCCGGCCGCGACCGTCGACAGCGCGATCGTCCGACCGTTGCCGAGCACCCGGATCACCCGCGGCGCGAGCAGGGAGCCCAGCAGCGCTCCGACGCCCTGCGCCGCGTAGACCACGCCGACCACCGTCGCGGACAGCTTCAGATAGGTGGTCAGGTAGCAGACCAGGTTGGCCTGCACCAGCCAGATCCCGAAGTTGGACCCGGTGAACAGCAGGCTGCCGGCCTTGTCACCATGACCACCGGTCTGCTCATCGGCGAGGTGACCCGCCTCGTCACCGGCATCGCGCCGCCGGCCGCGCTGGGTCGGATGATGGAGCTGCCGTTCGCGGACTTCCAGCTGCGCGAGTGCGAGCGCTGGGACCGGGGGCCGGACTGCACCGTCTGCGGGCATCTGGGATAGCCCGGTGGAGGTCGGCCGTGGTAGACGGTAGGCATGATCACGTTTGGGGAGTGGACGACTGCCGACGGCCTGCCGGCGTTCGACTACCGGGCCGGGCCCGTGGTGTGGGACCGGATCCTCGACCCGCCCTGCGACCGGAACTGGGTGCACGTCGGCAACCGGCGGATCACGCTGGTGGCCGACAGCGACGGGCTCAGCGGCGTCTGGGACGAGCACACCGGATGCCGCTGGCTGGCCGAGCACACGGGCGTGAGCCGGCTGGGGGAGCTGTCGACCGAAGGCGCGTCGGAACGGCTGTTCGGGCCGACGTTTTCCCAGGTGGCGGCGGTTGGTGACGGCGTGCGGCTGGCGCGCACGGTGCTGTGCCCGGAGGGGGAGGCGCCGTGGCTGCTGATTCGGGTCGACGTCGACAGTGAGAAGGCGTTGCGCGCCAAGCTGATCGAGCACTGGTCGGTGCGTCCGCGCGTGGTCAGCCTGGAGTTCGGGCCCGCTGTCGAACCGGGGCCGAGCGATGGTCCACCGGTGCTGCTGGAGCGGGTCGGCGGCGAGCGGGTGGTGACGGAGTCCGGCCCGCTGTCCGTTTCGGCGGAGATCGAGCTGCCAGCGGGTGGGCGGACGACGGTCTGGTTCCGGTTCGGCGTGGACGACGGCTCGGAGCTGGTCGACGCGGCGGCGCTGTACGACGGAAGCCTGGCCGCGTTGCGGGAAAGGCTGCCGTCGGCCTTCGCCGAGCCGGCCCCGGAGGCAGCCAGGGAGATCCCGTGGCACGCGGCCCTGCTCACCGGCGGCGCGTGCGTGGACGGCGTCCTCGGCGGCCACACCCTTGACCAGGGATCGGCGTATTCGTTCCGGCACGGGTTCAACGGCGCGGCCCGGGATCCGTTGCAGCACGCGCTGCCGCTGGTCTACCTCGAACCGGATCTCGCGCTTTCGGTGCTGCGCAACACCTGCGCGTGGGGCAGCCCGGACGGCGACCTGCCGTATGCGCTGGACGGCCGCAAACAGCCGTGGACCGAGGTGTTCCGGCCGTCCGACCAGAACCTGTGGGCGCTGTGGCTGGCCGCCGAGTACGCGGCGGCCACCGGCGATCTCGCGGCCTTCGCCCAGCCGGTGCCGTACCACCCCGTCCACCGGGCCGGGCCGGTGTCGCTGGCCGAGAACCTGCGGCGGCAGTTCCGGTTTTTCGTCGACGAGGTCGGCGTGGGGGAGCACGGGCACGTGCGGATCCTCAACGCGGACTGGAACGACCTGGCCATCAGCAGGTCCGGACTGGACAGAGAGCTGATGGTCGAGCGCGGCGAGTCGGTGCTCAATTCGGCGATGGCCGCCTGGGTGCTGCCCGTGTACGCCGGCTTGGCCGAACGCCTCGGCGACCCCGTCACGGCCGTGGCGGCACGTGCGTACGCCGAGGATCTTCGGCTACGCGTGGCCGACGAGTGGAACGGCCAATGGTTCCGGCGGGCCTATGGTCCGGGTGCCACGGTCGGCGACGACAGCCCGTGGCTGGAGGTCCAGCCGTGGGCCATCCTCTGCGGCGCCGCCGATCCCGAACGCGCCCGGGCCTTGCTGGCCACGATCGACCAGACGTGCCGGGCCGGCTCGCCCCTCGGCGCGGGGGTCCGCCCGCGTGGCCGGATCTGGCTGTCCATCAACATGACCCTGATCTGGGCCGCCGCCCGTCTCGACCCGGACCTGGCGTGGGACGAGTGGCGGCGCATGACCCTACAGGCCCATTCCACCGCCTACCCTCACATCTGGACCGGTGTGCTGTCCGGTCCCGACTCCTACCTCGAGCCGGAGAGCACCCGCCCCGGGGAGACGTGGGTGCTGCCCGACCTCGGCGCGGCGATGCAGGCCTATCCCGTCGCCAACCTGCACAGCCACTCCCAACCCCTGCTCGGCTACCTGCGGCTGCTCGGCGTGGAGCCCACTGCCGACGGTCGTTTGCGGTGCGGCGGCGGGGGTTCCTTCGCCAGCCGCACTCTGGCCGTCCGCCCCGACGGCTCGGGCCGTCTGACCACCGTCGGCGACGTCGAGGTGCTGCACCGGGGCGGCCGCACGGGCTGGGCCACCGGCGAGCTGGCCTGGCGTGGGACATCGGGGTAGCCGGATTGTCCATAGGGGCAGGTTCTTAGGGCAGAACTGCTGGGTCGGCGGCGGGGTGGCTGGCACCATGGGACGCCACCGCAGTCGACACGAGGGCGAGGCACGACGTGATCAACTGGGATCGGTGCGGGGAGTTGATCATCTGTGTGCTCACCCCGTGGCAGATTCGGTGGATGCGCGACGCCATCGTCGACTATCGCGACCGCGTCGGTCTTCGCGGCGACGGGGAGGACATCCAGTCGCTGGTGGACTCATTGCTGGCCGACCTGCCGGACCGGGACAACGTGATGGTCTTCCGCAACGAGGAGCACCGCATCGCGTGGGCGTGGCTGCTGGACGCGCTGCGGACCGCGGCCGACGGCCGGCAGGTCGAGGCCGATGACTGGTCCTGGCTGTTCGAGTTGGTCGACTTCCTGCTCACCGCCGGCGATCGCCCGGTGGCGGGGTGAGCTGCCTTTTGGGGCAGGAACAGCCGAGTGGACGGGCGGGTGCGGCGGTTCGACCGTAGCCTTCCGGAGTTATGGCCCGGTTCCTGGTGGCGTCGACGTCCGTGGTGGGCCACGTGACGCCCATGTCGATGGTGGTCCGGACCCTGGTGGCCCGGGGACACGACGTGCGCTGGTACACCGGTGCCGGCCTGCGTGCGGAGGTGGAGTCGAGTGGTGCTCGGTTTCACCCGATCACGCACGAGGTCGACTTCACCCGCAACGCCTTGATCGACCTGATTCCGGAGTTGCGGACCGCGTCCCGGCTCGGCCGGATCAGGCTCTACCTGGAACGGGCCTTCGTGGACTCGGCGCCGGGCACGGTCCGGGATCTGGAGGCGATTCTGGCCGAGTTCCCGGCCGATGTGCTGCTCGCCGACCAGCTGGTGTTGGCCGCGCCGATGGTGTCGGAGCGCGGGGGTCCGCCGTTCGCCCGGCTGGCCACCACCAGGCTCGGCACCTACAGCCGGGACACCCCGCCGCCGGGGCTGGGCCTGGCACCGGGGAAACGGCCGCGGGACCGGGTGTTGACCGCCGTGCACCGGAACATCCTGCTCCGCCGGACCACCCGCCACCTCGACGACGTGCGACAGAGCCTCGGGCTGCCGCGGCGGCGACGGGCCATCTTCGACGAGTTCATGTCGCCCTGGCTGTTCCTCATGGACACGGCCGAGTCCTTCGAGTATCCGCGCCGGGACCTGCCGCCGCAGGTGCGCTTCATCGGCGCGCTGACGCCGCCACCGCCGCCGGAGTTCACGCCGCCCGAGTGGTGGCCGGAGCTCCGCTCGGACCGGCCGGTCGTGCTGGTCACGCTGAGCACCGTCGCCAACGCCCGGGCCAACCTCATCGCCGCCGCCGTCGAGGCGTTCGACGGCGCGGACGTCACCGCGGTGATCACCACCGCCGCCGCGGAGTTCACGCCGCAGGCGACACCGCCCAACGTGCACATCGAGCCGTACCTGCCGCTCGCGGCCCTGATGCCGCACGTCAACGTCTTCGTCACCAACGGCGGCTACGGCGGCGTGCAAATGGCCCTGTCGCACGGGGTGCCGATGGTCGTCGCCGGCGTCACCGAGGAGAAGCCGGACATCGCCGCCAGGATCGCCTGGTCCGGCGCGGGCCTGCGGCTGCCCACCGACGCCCCGCCGGCCGACGTCCTGCGCACCGCCGTCCTCGATGTGCTGGCCGATCGCCGCTATGCCGACGCCGCCGCTCGCATCGCCGCCGACCTGAGCAGCCACGACGCCCCGGCCGAGGCGGCCGACCTGCTGGAACGGCTTGCCCGCACGGGAAAGCCGTTGCACTTCTGACCCTTGCGCCCCGGCGTAGACCATTGCGACTTCTCGGTCCACAACGCAACGCGCACACCAAGCCGACCACGGACTAACGCGCACCGAACCACCAAACGCAACCACCCAACCCAGCCACCCACCTGGGGTGACCGAGGTTTCAGGTGGCAAGGCCGCGACGGTCCCCTGGGTCGTCAGCGAAGGATTCTGCCGTCGTGGCCGCGGCAGCGGACCACCAACCCAACTACAGCGAACTCGCCGGAGCAGCAACGAGTAACCGCCAACACAATCTCAGAACGGCGGCTCCTCCACCGGCTCCGGCCTGGTGACATACGTCTGTCCCCACCGGGTCTTGATGGTGGTGGTGCCATCCTCTTCGATACTGACCTCAGCGTTGGTCGCGTGCTTGTACCGATGATGCCGTCGATCCAACGGCCCCAGATTCTTCCCCGTGCTCTTGCCCTCCGGCCACGCCACCGCATGATCGATGTCGCACGACCGGGACGGATGCGAACAACACGGCATCACACACGTCCGGTGCCGGGTGCGGATGAACCGATCCACATCCGCCTTCGGCCGATAGACCCCCGGGCTGTACTCCAACAAGTTGCCGGCGGGGTCGGTGAGCAACCGATGGAACAGGGTGCCCGGATGGGACATGAGATCCCGCACGACCTCGGCCGGAATCACCTGCCCGGCATCGAGCTGCCCAGGACGGTCATCCACTCCCAACAACGCCGTGATCGGTACCGTGACCTGAATCAGCACCTTCGATCCAGCACTCTTCGGCTCCTCCAACACCAACGACGCCAACACATCCGCCCGCACCGCGTCCATCGACCGACCGTTCTTCGGCTCCTGACGGGCCAACCGATCGACCTTGGCGTACATGGCCTGCGCGATCTCCACCGGCTGCTCGCACCTGAGCGCCGCCATCCCGTCCTCGGTGTCGTGGATCTCGACCTTCCGATCGCGACACCGCTTCTCACGCCGCCGCGCATGCTCGGCCGGATCCCCCCGCTGCAACCGCGCCTGCACCGACCGCCGCAACTGCTGACAACACCGACCAGCAGCCGACTCCAGCGTCTTGGCCACGACCTTCTGCGCCAACTCCTCGCTGTACCCAATGGTGGGATCAACCAGAGCCTGGGCAGACCGCTCACTGATCACCCCAGCGTCCATGGCATCCAGCACATTCGGGAACACCTTGACCACATGGGTAGCCCACTCCGCCTGGTAAGCCGCGTTGTTGTACGACAGTTGCAACGCCATCGCGATGTCGACGTACGCGTTCTCGTCGACATTCAGCTCCGCGACCAACCGCAACCACTCGGCCTTCGCCTGACGGATGATCCGTTCGCATTCGATCAAAAGAGCGAGTTTCTCTTTCATACCAGCGATTCTAGTCGCGTGGCAAGATCGAACTCGCCTCACGAACGGGTGAAAAAGGGTGAATGGAAGGGGGAGGGGATGCGGAGGCCGGAGTGAAGACCCTTGCCAGACAACAACTCCGGCCGTCGCCCCAGACAACGACCCCCCCGAGGCCCCGGGCGCAAGCCCGGGGCACACACGACCTACCCCGCCATCACCTCGTCCATCCCCCCGTTCTCCCGCCAGTCCCGCAACACCCCGTGGAACGTGACCGCGCCCTTCCCGTACCCCGCACGCATCCGGGGCTGGCCCTCGTTGTTGTAGTACCCGGGCGTGCACTCGGCGTGGAACTTGTACAGCGCCTCGGCGTTCTCGCCGAGGGCGGTCTGCCACCGGTCGACGGCGGAGGTGCTCGGCTCGACCCACCGGGCCCCGCGCTTCTCCGCCTCGCCGACGACTTCGGCGATGTGGACGGCCTGCTCGTCGAGGATGTGCACGAAGTTGACGGCGGGGGCGTTCTGAAGCCCGCCCATGAAGAACAGGTTGGGGAAGCCGTCGCTGTAGAAGCCGTGCAGCGTCCGGGGTCCGGATCCCCAGTGTGACATCAAGGTCCCGTCCCGCCCGTGCACCGGCAGCTGGCCGGTCAGCACATCGGACATGCCGACGCTGAACCCGGTGGCGAAGATGACGCAGTCTACTTCGTACTCACGATCGCCGACCACGATGCCACCCGAGGTGATCCGGTCCACGCCGCCATGATCGGCGGTGTCGACCAGGGTCACGTTGGGGCGGTTGAACGTCTGAAGGTACTCGTCGCTGAACGTGGGCCGCTTGCACATGTAGCGGTACCAGGGTTCGAGCAGCGCGGCGGTGGCCGGATCCCGCACGATGTCCGTCACACGGCCACGGATCTCGTTCATCTTCTGAAAGTCGGCGATCTCGTCGAGACGAGAACGTTCCTCTTCGGACAGCGAGTCCCGCACCTCGACCGGCGTGAGGTTGTGCAGCATGTGGGCGCTGGAGGTCCAGCCGTCGGACACCAGGTCCTCGGACTCGGCTGGCCCGCCGGCGACGATGTTGAGGAAGTTCTCCCTACGCCGCCGCTGCCAGCCCGGCGTCAAGGACGCCGCCCACTCCGGGTCGGTGCGGCGATTGCCACGAACGTCCACGGTGGACGGAGTGCGCTGGAAGACGTACAGCTGCTGGGCGTCGCGGCCGAGGTGCGGCACGACCTGGATCGCGGTCGCCCCGGTGCCGATCAAGGCGACCCGCTTGTCGGCCAACCGATCCAGCCCGCCGTCGGCGTCGCCGCCGGTGTAGTCGTAGTCCCAGCGGCTGGTGTGGAAGGTGTGCCCGCGGAACGTCTCGATGCCGGGAATGCCCGGCAGTTTCGGCCGGTCCAGGGTCCCGTTGGACACCACGACGTAGCGGGCCCGGATCTGGTCGGCGCGGTCGGTGGCAACCAACCACACCAAGGCGTCCTCGTCCCAGCTCAGGTCGGTGACGCCGGTCTGGAAGCAGGCCTCCCGGTACAGGTCGAAGTGCCGGCCGATGGCCTGGGCGTGCTGGCGGATCTCCTCGCCGGGCGCGTACTTCCACGCCGGCACGTAGCCGAGTTCCTCCAGCAGCGGCATGTAGACGTACGACTCGATGTCGCAGTGGATGCCGGGATAGCGGTTCCAGTACCAGGTGCCGCCGAAGTCGCCGGCCTTGTCGATCACCCGGATGCGCTCGACGCCGACCTGCCGCAGCCGGGCCGCGGCCAGCAGGCCGCCGAAGCCGCCGCCGACGACCACGGCGTCCACCGTGTCGTGTAACGGTTCCCGGGTGAAGTCGGGGTCGACGTGCGGATCGTCCGCGTAGTTCGAGGCCGGGCGGTACTGGGTCGAGCCGTCGGGACGGATGCGGCGATCCCGCTCGGTCCGGTACTTGGCGCGCAACGCATCCGGATCGAAGCCCAGGTCAAGCGGACTGGACAATGCCCTGCCCTTCTCTGCAGTCGTCAGGGTTAGACGGCGGCCCAGCCGTTGTCGACGGGGAGCACGACGCCGTTGATGTTGGAGGCCGCGTCGGAGGCGAGGAAGACGATGGCCGCGGCCTGCTCCTCGGCGTCGGCGATGCGGCCGACGTTCTGCTGCTGGTAGCGGCCGACGACCTGGGGGCCGTGGCCCTCGGGGTCGGCGTTGACGACGATGCCGGTGCGGGTGCCGCCGGGGGCGATGGCATTGGCGCGGATGCCGGCGTCGCGGTACATGATCGCCACCGATCGGGTCAGCCCGACCAGGCCGTGCTTGGCGGTGGTGTACGCGGTGCCGGCGGCGCTGCCGCGCAGCCCGGCCTCGGAGATGGTGTAGACGATGGAACCCTTGCCCTTGGCCAGCATGACCGGCAGGGCGGCCCGGGTGAGCAGGAACGGGGCGGTGAGGTCGACGGCCAGGATCCGGTGCCATTCGGCGTCGGTGACGTCCGCGGCGGCGCTCATCGAGTCGGCGATGCCGGCGTTGTTCACCAGCGCGTCCAGGCCGCCGAAGGTGTCCACCGCGGTGGCGACCACCTGGTCGATCACGGCCTGGTCGGTCAGGTCGCCGACCACCTCGACGGCGGCGCCGCCGGCGGCGGTGATCTCCTCGACCACGGCCTTGGCCGAGTCGCCGTTGAGGTCGGCGACCACGACCTTCGCGCCTTCGGCGGCGAACCGCAGCGCGGCCGCCCGCCCGATCCCCGAACCCCCGCCGGTCACCACGACGCTCTGTGTCATGAGCTCACCGTAGAACTTTTTGGCACGGAACGCCAGATAGGCATTCGGTGACAAAAAGTAGTATGGTGCTCGATCACAGCGCGGAGGTGACATGACCGAGAAGACTTCGGCGCGGACGGGGCGCCCGCCGCTCACCGAGCGGCGCAAGGCCGAGACCCGCCTGGAGGTGGCCAGTGCGGCGGTGGACCTGTTCCTGGCCAAGGGCGTGGCCGGCACCTCGGCCGAGGAGATCGCCGAGGCGGCCGGCATCTCCACCCGCACGCTGTGGCGGTACTTCCCGACCAAGGAAAGCTGCGTCACGCCCATGCTGACCGGCGGCATCGAGCACACCGCCGAGCGCCTGCGGTCCTGGCGCCGCGACCAGGGCGCGGCCGAGCTGGTGGACCTGCTGTGCCCGCCGAACCCGCACGCCTCCGACAACCTGCGGACGGTGCGGAGCCTGATCCGCATGACCCGCAGCGAACCCGGCCTGCGCGCTGTCTGGCTGGAGGCGCACCGCGACGCCGAGCCGGCCTTCGCTCAGGTGCTCGCCGACCGTGTCGGACTGGCGGAGCCAGACCTGGCCGTCACCGTGCAGGCGGCGATGATCAACACCGCGATGCGGGTGGCCTTGGAGCACAACGCGTGGCAGCCCGACACCGACGTGGCCGCCTATCACGCGGCGATACGGGACGCCCTGCTGGCCGCCGCGCGCGGCTTCGCCACAGACAAGGAGTGATGATGTTCGAAACTGCCCGCGTGCTCGCCTCCGGGCTGCGGTTCCCCGAGGGCGCGTCGGTCGGCGCGGACGGCTCGGTGTTCGTGCCGGAGATCGAGGGGCGAGCGCTGGCGCGGGTGTTCCCCGACGGCCGGCAGGAGACGGTCGCCGAGTTCGCCGGCGGGGCCAACGGCTGCGCGTTCGGACCGGACGGCGCGATCTACGTCTGTGACAGCGGCGGCTTCGAGTTCGCCAGCGGGGACGGTATCCGTTATCCCGTCGGCAGAGGCGAAGGCAACACCGGCGGCGCGCTGCGGCGGGTCGACATCGGGACCGGCGCGGTCGAGGCCGTCTTCACCGAATGCGAGGGCGAACGCATCGGCGGGCTCAACGACATCGTCTTCGACACCACCGGATCCTGCTACGTCGTGGACACGACCCGAGGAGTGCTCTACTACTCGGAACCCCTCGCTCGCACTGTCCGTGTCGCCGCCAGCGGCCTGCACGTCCCCAACGGCGCCGGGCTCGCGCCGGACGGCTCACGCCTGTACGTCTCCGAGACCCTCACCGGCCGCATCCGTGCCTGGGACGTCGTCGATGCCGGCAAGCTCGTCGAACGGCCCGACCTCTACCAGCACGACGGCAGCCGCGACCTGAAGTGGGACGGCCTGGCCGTCGACGGCGCGGGCAACGTGTGCGTGGCCGACCTGCCGGGCTCCGGCATCCGCGTGATCAGCCCGAGCGGCGAGGTCCTCGGCGCGTTCGTCACGCCGGTCGAGGACCCCTATGTCACCAACCTCTGCTTCGGCGGCGACACCGCCTACGTCAGCTCGGGCGGCCGTGGGGTGCTGTACGAACTGCCGTGGCCATGGGGCGGCCTGCGCCTCAACTGCCAGCCGTAAGCGTTTTCATCGTGACGTAGCTGCTCACCGCGGCCACCCCGGGCAGGCTGGCCAGCCGGTTGGCGTGGAAGTGCTCGTACGCCGGCAGATCGGCCACCTCGACCTGGAGCAGGTAGTCGTAGTTGCCGGTGACATGGTGGCTGTGCACCACCTCGGTCAGCTGGAGGACGGCACGCTCGAACGCGACCACGTCGGCGCGGGCGTGCCGCACCAGCCGGACGCCGGCGAACACCCGTAGTCCCCGGCCGACCGCGGCCGGATCGATCAGCGCCTGGTAGCCGCGGATCACGCCGGTCTCCTCCAGCCGGCGCACCCGCCGCAGGCACGGCGACGGCGACAGGCCGACCCGGGCGGCGAGGTCGGCGTTGCTGATCCGGCCGTCCTGCGCCAGCACGGCCAGTATCGAGCGGTCCACGTCATCCACAGTGGCAGGATATTGCGCCGGCCCCGGCCCTACCACACCGCAGGCCCCGATCCGGGGCGCTAGTTGCTGTCAAAGTTGCCGGGATCGGCGCTTTCCGGACATGCCCTCGGCCAGTCTTGTGGCGTCAGAGCATCCACGGGAGGGGCACCATGACGGGCAGCAACACGGCCGCCGTCCACGCCGACCGCGACGTCCACCCCAGCCACGCCGTGGCCCGGCCCATCTTCCAGACGGCGACGTTCTGGGCCGAGGACGCGGAGCAGTTCGCGAAGGTCGCCGTCGACCGGCGGGGCAAGGACTTCTACACCCGCTTCGGCAACCCGAACCACGCTCAGGTCGCGGCCGTCGTCGCCGAACTGGAGCGCACTGAGGCGGCCATGGTCACCGCGTCGGGCATGGCCGCGCTCACCACCGCCGTGCTGGCCCTGGTGTCGGCCGGCGACCACGTGATCGGGCAGCGGTCCACCTACGGCGGCACCGGCTCGGTGCTGCTGAACCTGTTGCCACGGCTGGGTGTCACCACCACGCTGGTCGACCAGACCGACCCGGAGGCGTTCGCGAAGGCCATGACCCCGCGGACCCGGCTGATCCTGGTGGAGTCGCCCAGCAATCCGCTGTTGCAGATCACCGACCTGCGGGCGGTGGCCGACCTGGCCCGTGCGCACGGCGTGCTGACCATGGCCGACAACACCTTTGCCACGCCGCTGAACCAGCGGCCGGCGGACTTCGGCATCGACCTGGTCTGGCACAGCGCGACCAAGTACCTCAACGGCCACTCCGACGTGTCGGCCGGAGTGCTGGCCGGGCCGGCGGAGCTGCTGGACCGGATCTGCGACACCGCCGTGCTCATCGGGGCCACGCTCGGTCCGATCGACTCGTGGCTGCTGCTGCGCGGCCTGCGCACCCTGCCGCTGCGGATGCCGCAGCACAACGCCAACGGCCTGGCGCTGGCGGAGGCGTTGAGCCGGCACCCGGCGGTGGCCCGGGTGCACTATCCCGGCCTGGCCAGCCATCCGCAGCACGCGTTGGCGGACAAGCAGATGACCGGCTTCGGCGGGGTGCTGGGCCTCGAGCTCGCCGGCGGCTACGAGGCCGCCGACGCGTTCCTCGGCCGGCTGCGCTACAGCCGCCGGGCGGCCAGCCTGGGCGGCGTGGAGTCCCTGGCCGTGCACCCGGCGGCGATGTGGCGAGGGATGCTCGGCGCGGACCAGATCGCCGAGTCGGGGGTGCCGCTCGGCCTGGTCCGGCTGGCCGCCGGGACCGAGGACACCGCCGATCTGGTCGCCGACGCCCTCGACGCGGCGGACGGCGTTCACCGCAACCACAAGGAGACTGTCACCTCATGAAGACCCTGATCACTGGCGGCAAGGTCGTCAGCCTGGACCCGGCCGTCGGCGATCTCGCCCGCGGCGACCTGCTGATCGAGGACGGCGTGATCGCCGCCGTGGCCGAGCGGATCGACGCCCCGGACGCCGAGGTGATCGACGCGACCGACCGGATCGTCATGCCCGGCTTCGTCGACAACCACCGCCACACCTGGCAGACCGCGTTCCGCGGCATCGGCGCCGACTGGACGTTCGACGACTACGTCGTGGCCATGCACGGCACGCTCAAGCCCCAGTACCGGCCCGAGGACGTGTATCTGGGCAACCTGTTCGGCCGCCTGGAGGCCCTGCACTCCGGCGTGACCACGATGCTGGACTGGTTCCACGCCGCGCAGAGCCCCGAGCACGCCGACGCCGCCCTGGACGGCCTGCGGGCGGTGCCGGGGCGGTCGATCTTCTGCTACGGCGCGGGATACCGCACCAAGGACTCGATCGACGCCGAGGTCCGGCGGGTGCGGGCCGGGGTTGGCGAGGACGGCCCGGTCACCATGGCGCTTGGCCTGCGCGGCCCGGGGGAGTCCACAATGGACGTGGTCGCCGCGGACATGAAGCTGGCGGCCGAACTCGGGCTGCGGACCAGCGTGCACGTCGACGGCCTGTCCGGCGGGCGGCCGATCGCCGAGCTCCGTGAGCACGGATTGCTGTGGGACACCACGACTTTCGTGCACGCCAACGGGATCAGCGACGACGAGCTGCGGATGGTGGCCGAGGCCGGCGGCTCGGTGTCGATCAGCCCGGACGTCGAGGCGAAGATGGGCTTCGGCTGGCCGGAGACCGGCCGGGTGCTGGCCGCGGGTCTGCGTCCGACGCTGTCGGCCGACGACGTGCCTGCCGCCGCCGGGGATCTGTTCTCCACCATGCGCACCGCCTTCGCCGCCCAGCGCGGCCTGGACGGTGGCCTGCGGGCGCGGGACCTGCTGGAATTCGTGACAGTTGACGCCGCCGCGTCGTGCGGCCTGGGCGCGCGGACCGGCAGCCTGACGCCGGGCAAGGAGGCCGACGTCGTGCTGCTGCGGGCCGACGACCCGACCGTCTTCCCGGTCACCGATCCCGTCGGCACCATCGTCTCCGCCGGCCATCCGGGCCTGGTCGACACCGTCTTCGTCGGCGGCCGCGTGGTCAAGCGGGACGGCGTCCTGCTCGGCGTCGACCTGCCCGCGCTGCGGGCCCGCCTGCTGGACTCCCGCAACCGCATCGCCGCGGCCGCCGGCATCCCGGTCGACGGCTCCTGGCGTCCCTGACAGGTTGAATGTCATGAGGGGCCCCATCCTCACGTTGGACGTGAGGATGGGGCCCCGCATGACGTCAAATGTGAACTGTGTTCAGCGGGCGGCCGCGGTGCGGAACGAGCGGATGGCCAGCGGGATCACCACGGCCAGCATCACGGCCAGGCTCACCAGCGCGACGATCACCGGGTGCTGGGCCGGCAGCCCGTCGCGCATCGGGGACGACGGGTTGCCCCACAGGTCGCGGCACGCGGTCACCACGGCGCTGATCGGGTTCCAGGCCGCGATGGGCCGGATCCACTCGGGCATGCCGTCGGTGGACAGGAAGGCGCTGGACAGGAACGAGAACAGCACCACCACCAGCGCGCCGACGGCGTCGATGGTCTCCAGGGTGCGGATCACCAGCCCGACCAGCACGCCCACCCAGAGCATGGTGTACACAAAGAGCAGCAGGATTCCGTAACCAGCAAGGGCTTCCCACAGTCCGGTGTGGATCCGCCAGCCCAGCAGCAGGCCGGCCAGCGACACCACGGCCACGGTGGCCGCGGCCAGCACCAGGTCGGACAGCGTCCGTCCCATGAGGACACTGGTGCGGGAGATGGGCAGCGACCGCAGGCGATCCATCAGGCCGGTCCGCAGGTCGGAGGCGACGCCGATGGCCGACGGCCCGATGCTGGCCAGCCCGACCTGCGCGGCGCAGCCGGCCAGGATGTACTCCTGGTAGTCCCCGGAGCCCGGCACCACGATGAAGTTCTTGAACAGGTAGCCCAGCACCAGCATCATCACCAGCGGGTTCATCGCGATGCCGATGAACTTGCCCGGCGCCCGGCGCAGGTGGGTCAGCTGCCGGCCCACCAGCGCGAAGGTGTCGGTGAGGGCCGAACCCCGCTGGCCGATGACGCCGCGTTCGAGCGCGAGGCTCATGACTGTCCGCCCTCCCCGGAAGACTTGCCTGTCAGCGTGAAGAAAACGTCGTCCAGCGACGGCCGGCGCAGCGCGAAGTCGGCCACCTCGACGCCGGCCTCGCCCAGCGCCGCGGCGGCCGCCGCCACCGCGCCCATGCCGGCCGGCAGCTGCGCGGTGATCACGCCGCTGTCCGCCGACGCGCTCGGCTCGCCCACCGACACCCGGGCCAGCGCGGTCAGCGCCGCCGCCCGCTGGTTCGGCTGGGCCACCGAGACCTCCAGCCACTCCTCGCCGACCTTGCGCTTGAGCTCGTCGGGCGTGCCCTCGGCGATGACCCGGCCGTTGTCGATGACCACGATGCTGTCGGCCAGCTGGTCGGCTTCCTCCAGGTACTGCGTGGTCAGCAGCACCGTGGTGCCGATGGCCACCTGCTCGCGGACCATCCGCCACAGCAGCACCCGGCTGGTCGGGTCCAGCCCGGTGGTCGGCTCGTCCAGGAACACCACCGGCGGATCGGCGATCAGGCAGGTGGCCAGGTCCAGCCGACGCCGCATGCCGCCCGAGTAGGTGCCGGCCGGCCGGTCGGCCGCGTCGGTGAGTTCGAAGCGCTCCAACAACTCCGTGCTGCGCTCGCGGGCCCGCTTGCGGCCCAGCCGCAGCAAAGTGCCCAGCAGCACCAGGTTCTCCCGCCCGGTGAGCAACTCGTCCACCGCGGCGTACTGGCCGGCCAGCCCGATGCGCCGGCGCACCTCCCGTGGCTGGGTCAGCACGTCGTACCCGGCCACCTTGGCCTGGCCGGAATCCGGCCGCAGCAAGGTGGCCAGCGTGCGCACGGTGGTGGTCTTGCCCGCGCCGTTCGGACCCAGCACGCCGAGCACGGTCCCAGCCGGCACGGCCAGGTCCACCCCCGTCAGCGCGTCGTGGTCCCCGTACCGCTTGCGCAGCCCCTCTGCCCAGATCGCGTAGTCCATCTCTCGCTTCCCCTAGCGGTTGGACGTGCCCATCACCGCGCCGCCGCCAGGCGAAGGCTGGTTGGGGCGAATCAACGACAACACCCCGTCGGCGAATTCACGCCGTTGCCGTCCGGAACAGACTCCCTCGCGCACAGGCTAGGTGAGGCGTCGGTCGACGGACAAGGTAAACGGGTGAAATGGGCGTGCCCTTTTTTTGGCGCCACACCATGCTACTACCTGTGGACTTTTGCCCCAACGGGCACGGGTGCTGCGCCGCACGGCCCAGTAGTGACCCGGAACCGCACCGCCTTCCCGGGGCGTGCCCGTGACCTTCCGGGAAAAAGCGTGACCGGACCGGGGCTCGCCTTGACGCGGGTTTGAGCGCCGGCAAGTATGGATGGCGGATTGATCACTGGGGTGTCATGCGGGTAAACCGTGTGTTAGGTGCGGCGCGTTGGGAGCGGGCCGAGCCGGACACATCCGATGATCACTCCGGCACTGCTGGGGAGCGGTGCCGCGGAGGAAGCGGTATCCGAGTCGCTATCTGGGGGTAGAGATGTCACCTGCTGTTTTACTGGTCTCGTCGACCGTAGAACAGGTCGCCGCGCCTGCCTGACCATCGACCCGCGCCCGGGGCTGTCCGGGTGGGGCGACGAGCCGCGGGCGTCCGTGTCCCGCTGGCTGACGATCTTCTGTCGTGCACGTCCAGTCACGCGCGCCCTGGCGGCGCGTCGACGGGCGTGACTGTTCGGCGCGCCCGGAAACATTTCGCGACGCGCCGCGAAAATGATTCTCGCCCTGGGGACTGCCCGGGGTTGATTGTCATGCCTTTACCAATCGCGCTGGTGCCGTGACTGGCGGCACTCGGGGAGCTGTGCATGTCTGAAAAGGCTCGTATTCCGTCGTTCGCTGTTATTTCCGGTGCCCAGGTGCAGCGCGCGCTCACCGGGCGCGAGAAGCAGGTAACGGAGCTGGTCGAGGCGACGTACCGCATGCACGGCGCCGGTGAGACGGTAAATCCGCCGTCATACTTCCTTCGTTTCCCGGACAGGCCGAGTTCACGCATCATCGCGCTGCCGGCGGCCCTGGGCGGCCGCCGGCCGGTGGACGGCATCAAGTGGATCTCGAGTTTCCCGGAGAACGTGGCGGCGGGCATTCCGCGGGCCTCGGCGGTGCTGGTGCTCAACGACCACGCGACCGGCTATCCGTTCGCCTGCATGGAGAGTTCCATCATCAGCGCCACCCGGACCGCGGCCTCGGCCGCGTTGGCCGCGGACTGGCTGACCCGCAACCGCACCCGGCCGGCCCGGGTCGGTTTCTTCGGCGTCGGCCTGATCGCCCGCTACCTGCACACGTACCTGGCCGGCACCGGCTGGAGCTTCGACGAGATCGGCGTGCACGACCTGTCGGTGGAGCACGCGGGAGGCTTTTCCGACTACCTGCGCCGTTCCGGCACGACCGCGCGGATCACGGTGCGCGAAAGCGCGGAGGACCTGATCCGCAACAGCGACCTGGTCGTGTTCGCCACCGTGGCCGGCAAGCCGCACGTGACCGACCCGTCCTGGTTCGACCATAACCCGGTGGTGCTGCACGTGTCGCTGCGCGACCTGGCCCCGGAGATCATCCTCGGCTCGACCAACGTGCTCGACGACATCGACCACTGCCTGAAGGCCGACACCTCGCCGCACCTGGCCGAGCAGCTCACCGGCAACCGGGACTTCGTGCACGCCACCCTGCCGGAAGTCCTCGCGGGCCAGGCTGATCTGCCGACCGACCGGCCGCTGGTCTTCTCCCCGTTCGGCCTCGGCGTGCTCGACCTCGCCGTCGGCCTGCACGCCTACGACGAGGTGCGCGCCGACGGCGCGCTGGTCGAGGTCCCGGATTTCTTCGCCGACGTGCACCGCTACGGCAATGCCTGAGTCGGCGTCGCACTTATCTCACCAGCAGGGGGTCGGCACGTGCCCGTGATCACCAGCCCACAGGAGTTCAACGTGGAGGACCTCTACGTTGACCTGGCTCCGGTGTTCGACCGCCGGCTGTTCCTCAAGTGCGAGGGCTTCAACTTCGCCGGCTCCATCAAGCTCAAGGCGGCGGCCAGCATGGTCGACGCGGCCGAGCGAACCGGCCGGCTCGTGCCGGGCTCGACGCTGGTCGAGTCCTCGTCGGGCAATCTCGGCATCGCGCTGAGCATCATCGCGGCCAGCCGGGGCTACGGCTTCGTCTGCGTCACCGACTCGCGCTGCAACCTGACCACTCGCCAGCTGATGGAGAGCCTGGGCAGCACGGTGCACGTGGTCGCCGAGCCGGACCGGGACGGCGGCTTCCTGGGGGCCCGCATCAACTACGTGCGAGCCCTGTGCGCCAGCGACAGCAGGTACGTGTGGCTCAACCAGTACGCCAACCCCGACAACTGGGGCGCGCACTTCCGCACCACCGCGCCGGCCATCGCGCAGCGTTTCCCGGACCTGGACGTGCTTTTTGTCGGCGCGGGCACCACCGGCACCCTGATGGGCTGCGCCCGCTACTTCCAGGAGGTGGGCCGCAAGGTCCGCATCGTGGCGGTGGACGCCGTCGGCTCGGTGACCTTCGGCGGGCCGCCCAGCCCGCGGATGATCCCCGGCCTCGGCACCAGCGTGCGGCCGCAGCTGCTGGACGAGTCCTATGTGGACGATGTGGTGCACGTGGAGGAGCCGGACACCATCCGCGTCTGCCACCAGCTGGCCCGGCGGGGCTTCCTGTTCGGCGGTTCCACCGGAACCGTGCTCTCGGGCGCGCTGAGATGGCTGGACGAGCACGCGGACGGCAAGGACGTGACCGCGGTGGCCATCGCACCCGACCTGGGGGAGCGCTATCTGGACACGCTGTACCAGCGCAACTGGCTACAGGACATCTATGGCGACCACGTGGTCGCCGCCATCGACGCGCCGGACGCGCAAGACGCGCTGGCGCGCTGATCTGGGGGAACAGGAGTGCTCGGTGAGGACTGAGGGACCAGGCGACGGTCTGCCGCTGTCGGCCGCGCAGACCGAGATCTGGGTTGGCCAACAGCTCGACCCCGGCAACCCGGTCTACAACACCGGCGGCTACGTGGACATCCGGGGCAGACTGGACGTCGACCGGTACCAGGCGGCGCTGCGCGCGACCGTGCGCGAGGCGCAGACCCTGCGCGTGCAGTTCACGCCGGGTGACGGCGAGCCGCGCCAGGTGGTGCACCCGTTCGCCGACTGGCCGTCGCCGGTCACCGACCTCACCGGCGAGGCCGACCCGGTGGCCCGCTCGATCGAGCTGATGGAGGCCGACCTGGCGCGGCCGCTGGACTTCGACAGCGGGCCGCTGTTCCGGTACGCCCTGCACAAGGTCGGGCCCGAGCACTACCACCACTACGTGTGCACGCACCACATCGTGCTCGACGGCTTCTCGTACGGCGTGTTCTACAACCGCTTCGCCCGCGTCTACGACGCGCTGGGCGAGGGCACGGACCCGGCCGCGGGCGCGCTGGCGCCGGTGTCGGAGCTGCTGGACGACGAGGCCGCCTACGCCGCCGGGCCGAAGCTGGCGCGGGACGAGCAGTTCTGGCGCGAGCGCTTCCCCGAAACTCCTGACCTGACCAACCTGTCCGGCCGCCGGCCGGCCACCCCGCGCAGCTACCTGCGGCGCTCTTCGGTGCTGTCGGGCGTGATGGCCGAGGTCAAGGCGGCGGCGTGGCAGGCGAGGGTGGCCTGGCCGACCTTCGTCATCGCCGCGGCCGGTGCTTACGTGCAGCGCATGATCGACAGCGACACCGTCATGCTCACCATGCCCGCCACCGCGCGCACCGGCGCGAAGGCGCGGGCCGTGCCGGGCATGCGGGCCAACTTCCTGCCGCTGCAACTGCGCATCGGCCCGTCGACCACCCGGGCCGAACTGCTCGCGCATGCCGGCGAGGAAGTCAGCCTGACCGTGCGCCACCAGCACTTCCGCGGCCGGCAGGTGCGGCAGCTGATGGGGCTGGACCACGCCGACCAGCGTCCGTTCGGGCCGACCGTGAACGTGCTCGACTACGGCGCGAGCTTCTCCTTCGGGGACTGCGTCGGCAAGATGAACGACCTGAGCAGCGGGCCGGTGGAGGACTTCCAGATCACCGCCTACGAGACTTCGGACGGCGAGCTGGGCTTCCACTTCAACGCCAACCCCGAGATCTACCGCGAGGACGAGCTGGCCGCGCACCAGCGGCGGTTCCTCGACTACCTGACCGCCTTCGCCGCTGTCGACGCCGAGCGGCCGCTGAGCCAGATCGACGTGGTCGACGCGGCCGAGCGGCGGCAGTTGTTGGTGGAGTGGAACGACTCGGCCCGTGACGGCGGCTTTGAGGGCGTCGTGGAGCGAGTGCGCAGGTGCAACCCGTCGTCGGTTGCTGTGGTGGATGATGCCGGTCCCGTGACTTATGGCTCGTTGGTGCGCCGGGCCAGTCTGGTCTCTCGTGCGGTGGAGCCGGGTTCGCTGGTTGCCGTGCTGTCCGACCGCAGTGCTCGGTTTGTGGCGGCGGTGTTGGGCGTGCTCGGGGCCGGTGGAGCTTATGTGCCGCTTGATGTGCACGCCCCTGTCGCGCGCATCTCGTCGCTGCTGGTCGACAGCGGCGTTCGGATGTTGTTGGTGGCGCCGGAGTTCATCGAGCTGGCCGCCGAGGTCGTGCCGCTCGACGGTTCGGTGCGGGTGGTCGTGCTCGGCGACCGTGAGGACGACGAGTTGGCGCCGGTGGTCGGCACTGAGGACGATCTGGCGTATGTGATCTTCACGTCGGGTTCGACGGGTAAGCCCAAGGGTGCGATGGTGCATCGCCGGGGCATGGTGAACCATTTGCTGGCCAAGGCCGAGGATCT
>Ga0307511_10002258_pt1 | contig 20138 bp, 24 predicted proteins | sample 13_EM_MG_FD_200266 | JGI IMG/M metagenome (GOLD analysis project Ga0307511, IMG submission 200266) | Populus trichocarpa ectomycorrhiza microbial communities from riparian zone in the Pacific Northwest, United States - 13_EM | ecosystem: Host-associated > Plants > Roots > Unclassified | place...
ATAATATATGTAGATCCTACCCACCACACATCCTCCGCTCGCCCGAGCCACATTCTCACTATCGCATTTAAAACCCCGAGTACTCTCTGTGGTACATGAGATCAGCTCATCCCAAATGACCTCCCAGTAAACCCTACTCGTCTTTATGATCAGGTCCTCGTTATCAATGTGTGGAAGACGGACGGCCTGTTGATCACGACGGAAGTTCAAGGAACATCGTCCGTGGGTGTAACTCAGACTTTCGAGAGCACGTCGAAGGGTCTCGAAAATCTGTCCCACGTTGGCGTCGGGGGTCAAGTAAATGTGAAACGCGTCGAGAATCCGGTGTGGCTCTGGTATCGGGTATTCCTCCAGGTAGAAGGACCCTGTGCCATGTGGCGCACGATGCTGGAGCGTGCATAGTCGGAGTTGGACAGTGATCCGGTGGGCGGACGAACAAAATGTTGGCGGTAGATGGACTGAACACAACCACCCCAACCTCCTGACCGACGATTACAATTGCTCACTCATTGGAAGCTCGAGGCAGTGTGTGGATGTCAGGTATCAAGGCAACCGACATAGCTCTGCGAAGGTAAACCTAGCTTGTGCTGAATGCGGGCTCCTCTGAGGTGGCGGCTCACTGGCTTGAGATCGTCCAGGGTTACCGGATGTGGATCCTTGGAAAATCGACGGGTGGCCACACCCTGGTAGATGCTGGCGGCTAACAGTAGAAGACGAAAGCCAAAAAGCAAGTCTAGCAATTGCCTGTGTGCGGCGATCCGGGCGACCGAAGGGTGGATGAAACGGGGAGCGGCGACCTCGCCATGACCGTTACGGTTAGAACGCCGACCAGCGAGGCGCGTACCTCGGCACCACATCGCTGAAGCGCGCGTTTGAAATTTGCACAATGGCCGTGGCGTCCACATTGCAATCTTCACCTATAGTACACATCGATCACCCCGGTCGGGAAACCGATGAAGCGTCCGGACCTCCACAACCCCGTGCTACACGCGTTCCCCTCGCTTGATGCTGCGGGCTACTGAATGAACGGTTGTTTATTGTAAGTCTGTGCAGCTCGGAGAACCCATCCGTCAGGCATCAAGTCATTCCCCTCATACCCGCGGGCTCAACGCGCGTGTCCAGAGGAGGGGTAGCGCGGGACATGTGGAGTGGACACCCCAGTTTTGGCTTTGTTAAAAACACGTCATACAGAAGGCGTAGGCGGGCCACGGACTGATCTCTCACGGGAGGACTTAACCTCCTAAATAGGGCATTCCCCCAAGTATTCCGACAAAGGATCGCGAGACTCGTTTGTATAGCGAACCCTCAGGTTGGCTCCCACAGACCACTGCCCCTGATTGCGCCGCTTCGGATCGGCGCGTTGTGTTGAGCTCGGCAGTAGACACCCAGGAACTGGCGACCATCCCTATGCCCTCGTGATCCTGAGTCCCGCTGACATAAAACAACACCCGCTTTCCCCGGGTGACGAAGTATCCATCCAGAGACCGCAGAAACAGCGTCAGGCGTTTACAACGAGCTCGGAATGATGACACATTTCCGTCCTCCTCGTTGAATTGGTTATCGGCCCAGGTTTAGCCATATCAAAGTGAAACATCCAACGGCCACCTTTAGATATGGTCCTGTTTCAACGGACCTTGAGTCCTTGTGGATATGCGAGCTCTCTGTGGTCTACCTAGCCTCGCCAGTTCTCATTTTCACCAACCCCGAGTACCAGGTGTACCCAGGCCATGGAAAAAGCCGACGAGCGGGTGGATGTTATACCATTTCACAAGCACGGGTACGTACCTGCAGCACAATAGCTTGTCTCTCACCCCTCGGGGTCGGGTCACTTAGGGCCGGAAAAATCGAGATCCACCTCCCTCTGCACACACCAGAAGGTCGGGACAACCTGCTGAGAGCTTCACACCGCCGAACCCGTCCACTAGTAACGGCGCGGTGATTTCGCCAAGGTGGAACGAAAAGTACTGCATAGGTTAATGTGGGTGCACTCACGGTCAAGGACTCGAGCCCGCGTTCGCAGTTGCCCCGGAGCGCATCTCGACGGACGGGGGTCGACCGTCGGCTAAGTGTAACGTTGGGTTATTGTATTCAAGACGGGCTCGAATGTCCAAGGGTGTGGTATCAAGGGACCGAAGACGCGGAGTTTAGCGGGAACCAGCAGAGAAGCAGCCTTGCCTGGATTTGTACTTCAAGCCGCGGGTCGTGAGGCCATCGCGTGGTTACGATGGTACCTTGCAATCAAGGGCAGGGGTCAAAGGACTCGGGCCGTGACGCAGGAACTGATGCAAATTATCCACTATACTCTCGCTGACAATCTGCCGCCGAGGTCTGTGTGCGAATGAGGAATGTGGGGAGGGCGGCGCGTTCGACACACCAAAACAGAAGGGGTTCCTGGAAATAGTGAAAGGGGATTCGGACCGAGAGGAGGTTGATCGCTGGGTCGTGGAGTACAATATGGTGGCGTTGGTATCGAGAGAAGATCGCAACGGAGGCGGGGATCGCGTTGATGGGTAATGTGTCCACCGATGCGATTGGGGGTCCGTACTCCAAAGGAGGGTTGGCCGTCGCATTGGTCGCAAGGAGAACTCGACTTTGACGCTTAGCGACGATGGTGAGCGCGCTGCTGAATCACCGGGTGGGGATGGGATGCCGTGCAGTGTCGTGTCGATAGCAGAGTTACTGCGGACCGATCGTGGACGTCGACAAGATGCAGCTGTGGGAAATTTAGGGTAGGGTTTGTGGTAATATTCAACTACCAAGCCTGAGTCATGTTTCCACGAGATCTGTTGAGCGCATACTCTGTCGTGGCACGTAACCGATGCCGGGGATTTTGAGGATATTAAGGATATCCTTGGACCACGCCCGGATAGAGAAAAACCGGGCTGTAGTCGGAGGGTGGTCAACTTTCCGCGATCCTGCAACGCGACAGGTGGGCTGGATCTCGACGTCGGTCCCCTCACATGTCCACGTATATCGCGGGGTTGTAGGTACCACCCGGGTTTGCTCAAACGCCACCCCTGCGACTTACGTGTGGGAGAGCACTACCATGATAGCTACGGATACAGATACTGCTCAACTTGCAAAGTCCTCACATGATGTGGTTATGATGCGCTTTTTACCAATCCTTTCGGTGCGGTGAGTGATGTCAAGGGCTGCTGTCCAAACGGGGCCATGCGTAATGTGCTCGCACATGTGCCCTGCAAGCCATACACGGCCTTCACGATCACGGGACCATCCACACTGCAACACTGCAATCTTGGACCGTTGGATCTTTCGCACCTACTTCGCTGCCGCTCTCATCATTTTCCCCGAGGCTTCTGCATACGAGCAGCTCGATGTCATATGGAAAAGAACCAGAGGGTCCTAAAAAACCGGATCAAACTGACGATTCTAGGCAAGAAAGCCGGGAGATACTGGGAATCCTGCGGAACCATGGAACGTGTATCTAATGACGATATCTCCCAGGGCTCGCCTGGAGGGAGCGATTCCACGAACCAGGCAGAGAAGAGTGCCCCAGGGCTTATCTCCCCCTCTCAGGTCACCCGAACGTTGCTCCCATCGTGACGTTGGAGCTTGGCTGGTTATTGGAGTAGGCGCACAACCCAAACCTCATGGGTGATTAGCGTTCGAGGGTGATGAATTCGCCTTGCGCACGGTCCTCATTCTTTCTGATCGAACACACGTCCGAGGTCCGCACAGAAGACCGGGCGTATGTTTCAATATGTTACACCTGGATTAGACTCTTACGAGATATCCCCTTCAAGCAATGGCATCGCGAGTTCCCCGCCCCATCGCGAGTCGAGGGCCTTCCCCGCGTCAGCCACCCGAGAAGACTCCCAAACATGATATGATCCGTCCAGCGCCCATCACGACGGAAACGCAAGCTTTCGGCATCGTAAATGAGCGCCAACCCGGTGGTGTCACATACAAACAAACCATAGAGCGCGGCCCCTAATGCATCAGACCAATCTATGCAGCAACGGCCTCGATCAATGTGCAAAATCCTCGGCCTCCTCTCGCTCTTTTCATCCAGGACCGAATCAACGATGCACAGGCGACCGCCCTCGGCCTCCGAGGGTATAATGTCGCGATTCGGTTTGAGGATTCGAAGGCAGTCCTCATCAGTCCAGTCATGGATGATGCAAAGCCTGAAGAGCATCTTTTCTTGGACCTGCGGGCCGAAGAAGTCGTGAGAGTTGATTCTGGACATGCATTCCGGCGCGTTCTCTTCCCAGAACTGCGTTTCACGATCAGAAGCGACAGGAGAGGCGCGCGGAGCCGAAGAAGATTGAAAGCCGAGTAAGCGTAAGATCCAACCGGATGGCGGGTTCGTATGTTTCACACCTTTGGCGCAGTCTCGATGACGGATTGCCTATCCTGGAGGATGGTCTTGATCTTCTGGAATCTCCTTGTCAGCTCAATCGAGACACTTCCGACCCCTCCCCCGACATCGACAATCGTCGCCTCTCGACCGTGTCTCTCCCAATCATAATCGTAAATCAGCGCGCCATGGAGGAACCCCTCGGCCCCAACCATGGGCTTGTTGGTGCGCTCGCGGGCGAGGGCGGATTCGGGGGTCTTGAACCATTCCCAGATCTTCATCCCGTGTTCGAGCTCGAACGGACGTCAGCCATGGTGAAGACAGGTTTTAGCAAATGGTTGTGTCATCGATCATGGGGGTGCAGATGCAGACGCACCAATGACCTACGACCCCCATCGGGTTCTTCTCATGTGCCGAGAGGAAGACGGACGACAGGCGATTGTTCGCAAAGACGCCAGATCCGTGGTAGGTTTCTCGGAATACCGAGCGGTCGACGAGAAGGCGCATGACCTCACCTGGGGTCCCAAGTGGGGGGATCAGCGAACGATGATCCAAGGAAGGGGAACGGTACTCACGCAGGCGGAATTCGTCCGCACAGACTCTATTCGCAATCTCGGATAGAGGGAGCTCCAGGTCTCCAAGAACATCGGGGGCTCCAAGTTCACATACGACCTGGATGGCATTCGTTTCATGGAAGCCTTCGATGAGAGTCACACCGACATCTGATGGGTCTGCGGCAAACGAGGCGAGCTTGTCGGAGTACTTTGTGAATGCCTTGTAGGCGTCGAGTGGCTCGGCGCTTGCACGGGGGGGTGGCTAAAGTTGGCGAGGTTGGAATCCCGAGAATGGATGGTCCCGATGACTTCCCCGTCGATCACGTTGAGAGGGTGTGGATGACTGTCCTGAAGTCGGCGACGAGAGCTGAAGACATGACTATTATCGGGTAGTCCGGTCCATGGGGGCGGACGAGTTAAACACCAGCCCCATTGCTCCGCTCACGGCGAACGCGGGAGATCTGGCTGTAGTATTACTACGGTCGAAATTGTAAGTTCACAGTGGCTGCTCTCGTAAATCGCATACGTTGAATCGAAGGCGGAGGGCCGTCGGCGTGTTACGTATTGGACGTGGTGGATTCTTCGCTCTCGCTCTCTTTTGGGCTAAGCCGTATTGTGATCTGCGGGAGAAGGTTTTAAGCGCTCCCATGATCCCTCCAGCCTTGCACGGACCGGGCAGCAGGCATGGATAGATGACAGCGGTAATCCAGATGAACGCCAGCCAATCAGGAAGCGTCACAAATACACAAGGTCTCGAGGCGAACGAGTTCCGTGTGGACGGTCCGCGGACAATATGTCCATATCCAACCCCACACCTCGAGCCTGAAGCTTGAACTGTGAACCAGCATCTTCAAGAGATCCGGGCAGAGAAACGTAAGCTTACATAGTGCCAACCAATGATATTTGCTCTTCACCATTTCTTCGGGATTCCCCCAACATTTGTCCCCTTCCCTTACCCGAAGAAAACGGTTCATTCTTCGGCGCAAAGTCAACAGAGAATCACATCGCCGCCCGCGGTACGGGGGTAAGGAAACACCTTCCCCGTCTGAGACATACCCCGGCTCTATTTCCCATGATTGACGGAGACCGGCGGATACATTCGACCGACTGAGGACTGGAACTCTTTTCTCTTTGAAATCGTCCCCGAGGTACCGGGGGAGGGGAAGGTGACCGGCAACTGCGGTGTTGACCGGAAACGTGATTGGCGTGATCCAGCCAGCTCTACCGGAAGCGTTCCGGTCGTCCGGCATTCCCGGTTGCCCAGACCCGGGCTCGCCAACGCCACGGTTCGTTGCCCGCTCCGCGTTCCCACGGACTGTACACCTCCCCGCCGGATTCTTGCCCTTCCCCGAGCTCACTTGCCGATAACCTCAACTTGCTTAGACCCTCGAAAGCTTCGAATCGCCAAGAACTGTGTGTATACACCTTATTACGGTTAAATATCGTAGGTACCTCAAGGGATGAAATCAGAGCTTCCAATATTCTAAGCTTGCCTGTGTCCTCTCAAACGGAAATTCCCCTCCCCATGACTTGACGCTTGCCGAAGCTTCTGATAGTCGCAGCCTCAACTCTTTCACAATCGCTCTCGCCTCGTTGAGTCCGGCACCATTCTCCCTCATCAGCTCATCCTTGCCGCTCTGGATCGCTTGCGTCATGTCAGAGTCCAGGACGGCGAGTGAATCCGCCATCTCGTCATCATCCTCCCATCGAAGGCCTATCGTCTGTTGAATCGCCGGCGTCAAGTGTCGCAAGGCCGTGAGGCCTAAACCCACGCCATACATCGATCGGGCCCCACGAATGGTGTCGTAGAAAGAATCAGCAGCTCGTGATAACCCGTCCTTGGAGGTGATGAATAGTGGGTTAGTGGATGTCCCAGGTGATCCGCGGACGGAGAGCTTATGTTTCAGGCGAAGACGAGCGATAGTGGCCAACCGTGCGGAGATGCTCGGTGGTGATGAGGCTAGTAGATTTCGAACTATTCCTCTCAGCCTGGTGATGAAGGGGGTCAGTGTGAGTCCGGGTACGGGGGGCCCGTGAAAACGGGACCGTACTCTTCGGGGTCGGTGTTGGCGATGAACGTGTCAACCATGAGGTTGCTGTAGAGGAAGTGTCAGTCGAAGGTCGATCGAGCATGATCTGCGGTCACATACACATGCTCGAGAGTTGGCTCGGAGGACTTCTGGTGGTGGACGTCAAGGGCGGGCATTGTGGGTGGTAAATTCAGCGGTAGGGTGAGGTGTACGGACCGAGGGCAGCTGTTTATATACCGTCTGCTCTAGTCTCTTCCCGTCCAATGGACCCCCTGATGAACTCACCGATCTTCTCAGCAGCCGGTTATTTCGTGAATTCCCGCGGCATTTTCCTGCGTTTCATTCCCATCCTGCAACGGAGGGTTTGACTTTGATCCCCCCCCATAAAAGTTATTATAAATTCCAGCTAGACCGGATCTCTATCCCTTGTTCTTCTTTGCTCCCTCACCTCCATATCCACCTCATGGCTGATCAGCAACTCGAAATCGAAACCGTCCAATTGGGCCCACTGACCTGCCCACGCCTCTTTACTGGGTGAGCGATTCGATCGTATTGGGGGCACGATCTCTTCTAGACCCTCGCCTGTGACTGACACCGTACGACCGGATAGTCTATGGCAACTCTCGAGCGTCGCCTGGGGTTCCGCACCCGCCGCCAAGGTCCGCAAGGCAATAGCTGACCATGCTAAGAATGGCTATACAGCATTTGGTAAATCGTTCTCCCTCTTCCATCGTGACATGTTCTCAACGGCCCGGTAACGTTTTGCAGATATGGTGCGTGCAGGTGACAGATCTGCTGCGGTGAACTCTCACCCCTAACCTTGCACCCTCCCACACGCGTGGGCAAATATCATTCTGCTATTAGGGTGAGTCGGATCCGGGGCTTCGGGTGACCAGGCACACCCACAGCCCAAAAATTTGCGAAAACAATGTTTCCAGACGCTGATAATTCCTCCGTTGGGGGCTTTTACCCATTCCAGCCGATCACTACGGGAGCTCCGAGATCATGTTTGTAAGTGCACCGCGTTACATCCTTGCCTAAAACACTTTGGCTAACGAACCTCCTTCCTCGTCCGTTCTTTTGTTATTACTATTTTCGTCGTCGACAGGGCCGAGCTGTCAAAGACCTCCAATCTCCGATCAAAATCATTGGCGCAACAAAATGGTGTGTATTTCGACCAGTGGTACCGACCCGGGCAATCGTGGAAGCGGTCGTACGGGAGAGGATGGATCGCATGCAGTTGGACCACATAGACTTTCTACAAGTACGTCATTTAATTCTCGATGGGAGCCGTCAGGACAAATACCCCCGGTTCCTCGGCATCCACATAACTGACGTACATTCTGATTCGCACCTCCCCTGTGGTACCCATACAGTTCCACTGGAATGACTATTCCGACCCCGCTTACCTCACTGCACTTCAACAACTTCAAAACCTGCAAAAGGAAGGTCTGATCTCAGCGCTAGGGCTGGTTAACTTCGACACGATCCGGATGGACGAGATCTGCACAACCCTCGGGCCAGGCTCTATCGTTTCAAATCAGACCCAGGTGCGTTTGAGTGGGCAGCACCCCTTTCCCCCCCTCCGCGTAGCTATCGGCCGGAACGATCACAAGACATGCGTCTAATGATAGCTTTCCTCTTCTCTCATTGTTCTTGCGAGCCGCCTGGGTCGTTGTCGGATCCTAATTATTTTGGTGCTCCAGTTCTCACTCATTGACACCCGACCATTGCACGGAATGGTCGATGTATGCCAGAAGCACGGTGCCAAATTGTTGACCTACGGGACATTAGTAAGCACAACTTCCCTGCATTCACCTTCCCCCCTTCCCTTTTGGCTTTTTTGGGGGGCTTCCGTACTCAATCTTACCATTGTCGAACATGCTCCTAGTGCGGAGGATTCTTGTCTGATTCCTGGTTGGGCAAGCCAGAACCGCAACCATATGATTCATCTCTTACTCCCTCCCAACGAAAGGTTCGTAATCCATACTCCCTTCCGTTCAGGTGACCCGCGTACTTTAACTTACCCAACCGACTTAATTCTTTGATCCGATCGTTCCGACGACACTCGCTGTCACTTTTTCCCACCGGAAATCCTTAGTATCTTGATATGATATTGAAGGGGTGGGGCGATTGGACGCTGTTCCAAGAGTTGCTTCGAGTCTTGCGATCGATCGGGGATAGTCACGGCGGGGTGAGCATTGCGAATGTCGCGACCCGGTGGATCCTTGACCAACCGGCAGTAGGCGCTGTGATCATCGGTGAGCACGGGACCCCATCGCCAATTTCTCGCTACTCATCCATATTCCTTATCACTATGTCCCACCCTCGTCCACGTACCCCGCCCCCATTACGTCCTGCGTCTATCAACGCGGCCAACCGACCGATGAACTGCCGTCCATTCAACCCGGTTTATCTGTTTATCTAGGCGTCCGGATGGGAATCGCCGAACACAAGGATGACAACAAGAAAGTGTTCAGCTTCTCCCTGACTCCCGAAGACAAGGCGAACGTTCAAGCCGTTTTAGAAAGGTCCAACGGAGACAAACTCATAGTAACGATCGGCGATTGTGGGTCTGAGTATCGCTAATATCATGAGAGAGTGGTAGTCCCACACGGTTCAGCGTCAGGTCTCTAGATCTTCCGACTACGTGCGTCCTGGCACCTGTTTTTTTTGGTGTATGTAGTCAATGTACCACGCAATCCTCTGTGGGGGATATCCTCTCCTTCTTGTTCTTTCTTGGTCGACGATACCATCATACAGGCCGAAGTGGGGTGTTAGGTATATGGAGCTACCGCCCGCCCGTCACGTTGCATCCACCCATTTTTATCTACGATCCGGTATTGGCCCTGACGCTGGAGGTCGCACAGTTATCAAATAGTGTAGAGCACGATTGGACGATAACTACAGTGTATACGAGCCAAGAACGGCCACCATTCAACTCATTTTGCGAGCGATCTATCCCCATGTCTGATCTTTAAATACCCGCGTGTATACGGCCGACCCTTTCTTTAGGTCTCTCCGATACTGTTTTGGCGTATCGGTATTAAATCTTTAAAAGCGTTCGATCCTACGTCCGAGTATGGCGGAAATCAATGGTCGGAATTCGGGTGCAGCGGGAATCCTTCGCGGTTCATCGTAGCGTTGTGTGGTATCAATCAATTGTGAAAACCTTGAGAGAGCGCTACTCGCCTTCCTTCTTCCTCCCTCAATCTTGGGAAGGATTTGGGACATATCGGTGTGGGCTGCGCCTGTAGCTAAGTTATCCCGTGTATTGTATAGATGTATATATAGAGTTGTTCATATGCACCGAAACCGTATCTGTGTGAGAGTAAATAGATCTACAACCGGGGCCGTGCATGTACTGGTACCGGCATAACGGAAAGCTGACGAGCGATGGATGTCACGGAGTTACCGGAAGCGAATGAACCAAAGTGAATGGAAGGCTATGTTTGTACATGGGGAGACTGCGGAAAAGGAAAGGTAAATGAGGAGAGGAGAGCGCGATAGTGTACGTGATGGGGGTGGTGACCTGATGGTAGCTGCAAAAGACGATAGCGGATGGAAGCGGTAAGAACTATAGGCGCAGAGGCGTCATAAAATAGAAAGCCGTGGAACGGAGACCGGTTTTTAAACTTTAAGTCTGATAGCAGGATGAATAGAAAACATGGGGGATGACGATAACATATGAAAGAACGCCATGGCCGGCAAACTACTGTCAACCGGGGCGGGGAGCGACGGAACCGACGTGAGGTGACGTGGGGGTGTGCGGTGGAGGAATGAATTTAGATGTAAAACCTTAAAGTCTGCTGGCCGCACTCCGTTCTACCAGCGTTAACCGCTGGATCGGTTGGAGTTTTCGTTTGACATCCCTGAGAATGCTGGTCTTGGGCTGCCAGTCGCCGAACGCGTCCCGGAGAGCAACGAACTCCCGTGAGAAGAAATGAGCCACGCGTTCATTGGCGATTAGATCACGAAGCGACCATGGGATCTAGTTTGTTTCCCGTCAGCCCGGAGTCCAACGAGTTGAAGGTTTCCTACAAACCTCGTAATCGTTTAGCTCCTGAACGGCGTTGAACGAATCGACTTGGAGCTCGTGCTCAGTGTCATCAGCATCATTTGCTAGGAATTGATACTTCACTGCCAACCTGAGGCATCATGAGAACGCGGGTATCAAGAAAGGTATGGGTCCTCACTCGAATACGCCTGGGTCTTCATAAACGCTTGAATGACCAACGCCGCTCAAACTTCCAGCGGTGGCTTCACTCAAATGGGTTAAGAGACCGCTGTCCGACAGGCCCGCATTCATGATCCGGAGGAGCAGCACCAGCAGGTTTGACAGGAAGTCCGATGAACTGTATGACCATAGAGATGCGGGCATAATCAGAAACCGAACCGACGCGAAATGCAAAAGCGAACAAGTGGGGCTTCTGTAAACACCCAGTCGCTCGGCGATGAACTACCGCCATCTAATAGCCCATGGTCCTCTGATAGTCCGTGGACGTCGGATGATCGAAAAACAACAACGGGGATCACTTACTGATATGCATCCCCATCGATGTAAAGTGCTCGTAGAATTCTTGGGTGATTTGCGGCGGCGAATATCCCGGAGTAAATTGGGACCACTTGATCGTTCAACGAAGCAACGTAGACCACCTTTGTCTGGACAATGCGATAAAGCACCAACCGAACTCAGAGGCAATCGAACAGATAAAGAAGGCGCAAGCATACCCCGTGGCGCATGACGTTACTCAACGCATTTACATATTCCCTCGATACCGCGTTTTCCGTGTTCTAGACGAGGAATAACAACGAAGACCTTGAGTTCCTTGGGCGCCCTTTTTAAATCAACATGGCCTCATAAGACACACCTGAAACTCGAATATCTCCTGGGCAGCAGCGTTTTCGAAATACTAGGTGGGAAATGTCATTAGCCATAAATCGAAACACTGGGCCGGGTGAATATTACCAACCTGAATGTACGGCTGGATATAACTGTTCATCTTCAGGTATCTCAAGGGACCAAGATGAACGCCGCATAGGCTCAGACAGCAGATTCGCTGTCTTCCCTTGGCGCTGTGCTCAGAAGCAGAGACCCACACTCCATCCGCGGATTCAGTGGTAGTGTTACCGGTCTGTAGCGCTGCCCCCTCCGCCATTGATGCAGACGTAGTGACATGACCATCCCGGATCAATCGGTCTACGAGGTGCGTCGAGACGATGGAACCTTGTGAATGGGCAGAAACGAAGATAATATCGGCGGCATGGATATCGTTGACCCACTCCTCAGAAGACAGCAAGTGCTGGTAGACCCTGGGCGTTGTAGTACACGGTGAGGCCGGATCAACCGCAGGGGAGAGAACAACCGCACTTTTCCACTTTCTGAGATATGGTGCCATCTCCCTCCAAAGGGATTCTCGTCACTTTGGCGAACTTGACACCGTGCTCCTCCTCGAACGACGCCAGGGCGTCGCAAGTCATATTTACGAACTTCGTGCTAGACGACGGAAGCTGTGTTCACGTCGAGGCGGAGTCAGTCACGAGTAACCGGAGGTCGCAGGGTCAACAGAGCGAGGAAGGAAACTCACACCGCCAGCAATTGTTCTAGTCACTGCACCTGGAGACCATCCGGCGATCCCAATAACGACTACCCTGCATGCCCCATCACACACCTTCGGGTTCACTTGGTCCCCAACGACATTCAGAGCCCTCGGCAACGACTTTCCGAAATCTCCTAGGTCCAACACATCAAGCGCCTGTCTCTTGTCCACACTGGCGCCTTGGGTTCCGGCTCGCTCCTTCCCCTTGACGCTCCCCATCCCAGCCACCTCCCAACCCCTTGACCAGAGCATCTTAATCGTCTTAGTTACAGCGTACTCCGCTTCCCCACCTTCCTTGCGCATCATCGAGAGGGGTAAAAGGGACCGAGGTGGGCTATCGAAGATGTCCTCCCATGTGGGGAGTATCAAGTTTGGCGGTCCATTTCGCAGTGATATAGGGGTTGAAGTTCCGGATCGTTTTGAAGGTGACGGAGAAGAAGGCCTTTCGGACCCTTTCTCCGTGGTTTCCTTCTTGACACTCTCTGAGTTGGTCAAAGGGGGGGCTGGGGGATCCTTCTTTTTGGGCTCCTTCTCCCCGCGCTCCAGCTCCTTCTCTATATCCTTCCTCAAGGGTTGAATGGGCGAGCCGGGAACCCTCGATGAAGAAGACTTTATGGAGGATGCAGAAGATCTTGGTACGAGCTGGTTCACTATCGCTGCCATGGTACCAGTGCCACTAGGCGTCGGAGTGGGGGTTCCTGGCGCTGCGGTTGTCGTGGTAGTTGCAGCAGCGGACGTATCCGGAGGCAGGTCTTCCAGGTTAGGGACTTCCATAACCTCCATCTCCCCATTTCCAGTCTCGTTTCCGAGGGGTTTTTTCTCTCCGCCCTCAGTGACAGATTTGATACTCCTAGCCATAAAGAACGATGTCCACCCCGACCTATTTGCCCCAACCGTACTTCGGATGGGATTAAGTTCGTCTGAGTAGCCCTTCCCGTCTTCCCTCACAGCGGTCATCGCCTTGTCGCTCTCTGGCGCTAGGGTGGGTGGTTGCGTGGTAGCTGGGGATGATTGGTTGTCGCGTGCAAGTGCAGCCTCTTTGATCATCTGGGATTCCGTCAGCCCTCCCTCGTTCTCCTCGTCAACAGGGGGTAGGGGGGACCGCGGCGGCGGAGGGGTCGTAGTCGAGTACCAGTTCCAGGGGGTAAGCCAGGATGACTGTCCTTCGGAAGACGCAACTGATGCCGGTTTCGTGATATCGTCTGTGTCGGAGTCCGGGAGAGGGGGTGGCACAGGGCTGAGGGGAGATTGCGTGTTTGATAGGACAATCGGTGATTCAGTTGACACAGCGGAGAGGAACTCGGTTCCGGCGGATTCTGTGTGTTCCATGGGGGGAGCAACATCGATAAAAATGGAAGGAAGTTTGGTGGTGTCATTGGATTGAGTCTTTCCCCATCCAACATAGTTCCACCACGAATCTGGGAGAGGCGCAGCACTATCCTGTCGTGCTTGGGACGTGCCTTGGGTTTCTTGAGCCTGTTCGGTAACGAGCTCTTTGACTGTCTCCGAGGTATCTTCTAAGGTGGTTATGCCAACGGACTGTGATTGGTCTACTTGTTCTGAGAGTACATCTGGCGAAAGGCTGGTATCAGCGTGTGGAACGGTGGGTTGATTTGCCACGTACTGGTATTGGATGGAATAGCTAGAATACTCGGGCGCTGAACCTCCTCAGTCGTGGGGGTATCCAAGGGTGTGGGAGGACCGCCATTGATGGGCGTGGCCGGGACGGGGTTCCGGACATCTTCGGCTTGAGCAACAGCCACGGCTTGGTCCAATGGCATTTTGGGTCTACCCAACAATGGGATGCGGAGAGTGAATCGGGATGTTGTGGTGCCAGTCACGGCCGCCGTGGTAACATCTCCAACACCACCAACGCCAACCGGGATGGGGTTTTGCGGTGGGACCGGAATCGACAGGGTGGGCAAAGGCTTAGGTTGTGGCACAATATCGTCTATGGATGAGATGGAAATTGTCGGGCTGAGAATGTCAAGGTGGGTGGGTTTGGACAGCACACCTTGCACGTTCTGGGGTACAGCCCGAGGCGGAGGGGTTGGAGACCACGAGGGAGGGGGAACGTTATCTGGTGACGTTTGCTTCGGCGGCTCCACGGGACCGCCACCTCCGGGAGCTGGGGTAGGTTGGTGTTCATCGTTCGCGACTGGGTTCGCAGTTTGCAGAGGAGGCGTTGGTTCTACTTCAAGGATGATGTCTGCAGGATCTCCAGTCGTCAAAGTTTCCAGGACCGGCTTTGTTGTATCGGTTCGTTTACGTTTCCTGGAAATGGAACCAAACCATGATCCCTTGCGTGTCTCGGGTATGACTTGTTCCGAGACTGTGTCCGCCGGAAGTTCTACGGAGGTATATATCAGAAAGCGGGCAACAAAGACGCACAACAAAGTGTACTGACTATTCAGAGCATCGTGCATCGATGCGATATGTTTCTCCGCAGTACCTGGAGATGCTGACTTGGGTTCCTCGGGTTCGGCGAACACAAGCGAGAGGGTGGTTTTGGCGCGCGCGTCCTTGGTGTAAGGAGATCGCCACCTCGGGTTGGAGTTGTAGTTTATTGTTGGCACCACCGAAGGGGATGATAACCGACGACTGGGCCTGGAGGAGGACATGCAAAGGCAAGGCTCTGGATATCAGATCACGTGCTACTTTGCCACTGTCTGGTTCCACGCGATTTCCGCGTCTTCCGTTCGGATTCTTCCGATCTGAGGACGGACACTAGACGCTATAGTCCACGAGCACACCGGTGTAGTGTTACGACGTGCCATCCCTTGAGAAGCATCCACCGAATTGGATTTCTTACGCGCTCGTGGAGAGACGGTACATTTAATTACATCGTGTTTCACATTGGACCAGGGGGCATGATCAACAGGGAGGACATTAATTATCCTGTGCCTAACACGACGACTAGAACACCTAGGCCATCAAAAAAGCAACTGCATTCAAGCCCATCAACAACAACCGACCGTACAGGAACGAGTTACTCACCAGTCCAACTGAGCAGAAGCACCGAACCAAGAACACCAACAGGGTGCCCTGAAACGATGGCAGATCCGTAATTGTAGCCACCATAAGCCGTACACATCTTCCCGACGAGGCAGCAACCCTTCACGCCGGACACGACAGTGCATTAATATCTAACAACGGTGTTATTAATAGGTTAGGCAACTGGTTTGGTTGTGGTAATTGATACCCACTCAGTTGGGCAACAATCGCCGTCTGTGTCGTAGCACAAGGTGAGTGGTCGTGGCAAAGGTAACACGACGAGGTAACGCACCAGAGCAACAGGAACTCCCAAGCGGGCAACATGCTAAAAAGCGTCGGTCACACAAATCACCCGATGGTTCGAGACTCACAGGAGCTTCCACAGCAACTGCCAGAACTTATGCAACACCTTGAAAAATCCGTCATTTTGGTCGGCTGACCTCAGTCATCGGTGGTGATGGAACTCACCCTGAGCCGCAATTGTACCAACTGCTCGGACAGTAACTCTGCCTTGGGTCCAGCAGTCCGCGAATCAACTTCCCCTCCGCCAATGCAGGTTCAGCCTGTTGGAGGGGCACCCAGTCGGGCAATGGCTCGGCGTTGTCTCTCGCAGCCAACACTCTCGCAATAGCGAGGTCCTCGTCGGTGGTAGCGACGGCCGGAAAGGCCAGCATCAAAAGGACGACCAGAAAGCGGAGATCCATTGACAAGTAGAGACGAGAGTAGTGGAGAGTGAGAGTTCTGGGGAGGGCCAGCGGAGGCCACGCGAATGTGATAACCCTGGCTTATAAACTGGAAAGCTCGCGCCAGAAGTTGAAACGCCGTAACTGGCTTCGAGAAGTTCGTCGCAACCTGCAGGCTTCGGATGCGGAGGTGAACGAGCCCTTACTCATTTTCTGATAGCTGTCTGAATTTTGACGTGGTACTTTACCCAATACAGTACCAGCACCTATGCAATTGGCACCTGGTGTGCGGCTACAGAAGAAGCTCCTTGCATCCTACCAGCGCGGGAAGATTCGGATCGCCGAAGGTTAGACGCGGAGGTACTGGTAGACAAAGCGGGCCTCCCCAACAGCGGAATCGCAGTTTCTGTGCTGGTTAGATGAGGACAGAAGACCGACTAGACTGAGCTCGTCAGGTATGGTGCGGGCCAAGGTGGGAGAGGGGTGATGGTCGCGTTCCCTTTATACGCGCACATCGCGGGAAGGTGCAGTCTGCTACCGAGGACAGGTGGTTAGATTGATAGGGCGGGTGTGAATAGAGATGATGGGACGGATCTCAGAGCACCCGAAGGTCATGTGGCGTCGATACCAACGAGACCAAATTGGTTGAATTCCACCTACAGTGAACTGTCATTTACAGGGTATGGTCCCGGCACCCTCTGGGAACTGCCCGTGACGCAACATAAGCCTGTTTGCCCCATAAAAGGGACAGATAGCAAGCCTCTTTCAACGATCTTCTAGGGTCATGCTTCGTGTTGTGGCAGACCTCCGCGAGATAGAACTGACGACGAACCTGCCAGGGTCGAAAGCGGCCCGCCCGAGAATTGTACGGAGCTTCGAAATGATCCGCGTGAGGCGATGCACCACCAAAGCACTTTCGTCCAACCTCCAGACGCCTCGCCGACCCGTAGATCTCATGATCCGACGCCTAGCCCTTTGCAGCTCGCACATCGCCGCCCTATCCGCTCCCAGAAACTCGTTGGGCTCTACGAATGGGCTTCCGGATCCACCACCAAGCAGATTTGACGTGGACGGAAGACGTCCGCACTCTGATAGAACGCTCCGGAAATCCGCTGCCTTCGGCGTGTGCTTGGTCCACAGCCTACAGGACATCCAGGAGTCAGCATTGAATAGGGTGGGCGAGTCAATTGGACACTGAACGTCGCTTGGCATTGTTTGGCTGATGCCTCAAGCTCCGCAGTTGGCGGATGGGGGTAAGGGGGTGATCCACCAATGGTCCCGCAAGCCTCAATCGACCCCACCGACCCCGCTGACGCCCGGCCGTGCCGTGGTTTGTTGATCTGTTTCTCCTGCGGTGGATGGATAGTAGTAGGGTGGGCAAACGTCAAGTTTGAGGGAGGGTTCACAGCTATAAGTGGATCGCCCAGAGACACCTTCCCACGGATTCCAGACATGTCATCCACACCCTCCTCGAGCTGTACTTTTTCTCCCAAAACACAGAGAGCTGGGCCTAGGGTTACATGCGGTGTAACCAAGATCGCAGCTGACAAGTTTGACTGGCGCCCCTAGTAGCAATACAAGCAGTGCGCCAATCCGTATTAGGGGTTGGTCACCAGCCTGCCGCGAAAGCGTGAAGCCTGTTGTAGGTGTCCCGATGTCGGTTATACTGGCCGCCCTCCAGGCTCGAGATCCATCCACCCCCAGGCGACACTCTCTCCTTTCTACAAGCACCGGGATGTCTCTCGTACGCCCATCCTAGTGCCCAAAGCGATGTACCGGGAAAACTAAGAGATCACCGCACCTAGTCTCAGTCTTGACAGGTCCATGACACCTCTTATTATTGCTGTGCCTGCCAAAATTGAATGTTCGAAACTACATATAATGGAGGCGAAACTCGACTGTTACCCCTCTCGAACACCCACCAACACCCAGAGATGAAGATGAAACGTGACCTTAGTAAGTCGCTCAGCCATACCATGATCCGCGTTCCCTCTGAGCAGTTGTGACGGCAACAGCGTGTAACTCTCGGCTTTTGAAGAAGCTTCTCCTAACAAGTTCTCAACCCAAGCCGCACCTCCCCCCATCTGCCGATGAACATGCGAGCGGGTGGGACCGCCTTCCCCCGGAACTCGTGGACGATATCCTTGGATATCTCTCGGATGATCTACCCACGTTAAAGGCCTGTTCTCTAACGTGCAAGGTCATGGTTTGCTCCGCACGTCCTCTTATCAGGAACTGGTTATTCCTTGCATCAACCCAGAACGGGAGGTCGAGCCCTCGATCCCTGAAATCTCTTTTGAAGCGGTCCAGGCGACGCTGCGATATTTTCGAGAGATTAGGAGCAACACACCGCCAGGGGCTCCTGCGGTACACCCAGCACTTAGTCATTAGGATGGGTTGCCTTCCACACACACCGCGGCCCTTACAGCCATACGTCCCGTACCTCCGCACTATCGAAGATATTCAAACCCTCACCGTCGAGGCCCTGGACATCCCCGCGTTCATGCCCGCGTTCGACGAATGCTTTGGGACGTTCGCCAAATCGTTACGGGGTCTCGACATTGGTCACACTTGGGACTCCGAAAGTCAATTGCTATGGTTCATCAGCAACTTTCCGTCGCTGGAAGACCTAAGCATTCGTTCTCGGTACATCGTTCGTTCCTACCCCGGCATCTCGCCCCCCGTACCGCGAACAACCCCGCCTTTTAGAGGACACCTGAAGTTGTCCCACGTCATGGGTTCGCCGAGTTTTTGCGAGGCCTTGGCGGAGTTCCCAGGGGGGCTGAATTTCACCTCTCTCGAGCTAACTGGATGCGAGGAGCCGGCGGCCATCATCACGGCGTGTCGGCTCACTCTGAGGACCATATCGTATACCTGGACCAGTAGCCGAGGTAAACATAGTTCTATTCCTTCCGAAAGATTCGTGTTGACAACTTCTTCCAGTCGCAGGTCGTGCACTAGACCTCAGGGATAATTCCGTACTGGAGAAACTCGAGTTCCAGGTTGACCGCACAAACCTCTCCAGCACTCCCGGGTGGCTCTATCGAACCCTTTGGAGAATCGACCCCTCAGAATTCAGGGAGCTCATCATTTCGATCTCAAACTGTTTGAGCGCCGCTGACCTACGTGCGGCCATGAATGGAGGAGGTTGGGGAAGTGTCGACGGGTACCTTTGCGTCTTGGCCAAGTTTGAGCCGAGTTTCAAGGCCGTATTCCGGGTGGGTTTTGAGGATCGTTCCGTTGGAAGCCTCGTCGAAAAGCATTTCTCGCTCGCGTCGACAAGGGGGATTGTGAGGATTGAGCACGTTCCGGGTTTGTAGTCAGAACCTGTAGGGAGATCCCATTTGTAGCATTCCGTTCGTTGCCCTCTCCAATGTTGGAACACTTTGAGTAAAATACACGTATTCATTGTCCAAGTAAACACTCGAAGTTATTGTCCATAAGGAAAAATCCTAGCTAGGACCCGTAAGATACCTTTCCATTGAGTCGCCAGCCGGTATCATTCATGATCGAAAACATTAGGGACACGGGCGCTGATCCATGAAAAGAGCGTGTTCACAAAACGTGGGCTATTCAGGGGGTGCCTGTCAGGGGATCCGCTACGATCCAGTTGGATGGCCCGAGACGACTTACCAATCCAACCGAGCAACGGCGTGATACCGAAAAGGCTAAAGGGGGTCTTCGAGGTGACCGCAGAGCTGATGCTACCTCCAGCGGCGCCTGGGATTGAGTTGCTTGCGACAGTAGAAGTGCTGGTTGGTCGTGGAGTGGAGGAGAAACCGCTCCCGGAGGCGTTACGCGTGCTAGTAACCCCAGGCACGCGGCATTTTGGAGAACCCGCGGCGTCTCTGTAACATACGTAGTCGGGTGCTACAACGAGGTGGGTGAAGCGTGGTGAGGTGCGTAAGGCTGGGATTTGGAGGGGAACTTTGAAATGCTTACGGCAGCAAAAGTTT
>Ga0307511_10002259_pt1 | contig 20136 bp, 30 predicted proteins | sample 13_EM_MG_FD_200266 | JGI IMG/M metagenome (GOLD analysis project Ga0307511, IMG submission 200266) | Populus trichocarpa ectomycorrhiza microbial communities from riparian zone in the Pacific Northwest, United States - 13_EM | ecosystem: Host-associated > Plants > Roots > Unclassified | place...
AACTGTGCCGGTGGTATCGCGAATTGCTTTGAACTCGTCCCCGATGCCCGCGAGATAGTCCGATATTTCTGGGGCTGAGATCTCGCAGCTCTCGTACGACGCTCAGCGAGTCCACTCTGTAAACTGTTTCTGTTTGACGGGTTTGTGTTTTATCGCGCGGTTGATGGGTGTGGAGGTTACGAGGCAATGGCCGTTCTTGGTTCTGAAACAATGCACGGTACTTTTTCTTTTCCATCACGATCACCATCATCGGTACAAGTCGAACTGGTCGGCCTCCTCATGCGTCGACGACTTCTGCTCTCTGCTTGACGGCAGCGTTTGTTCACACCCCCTCCGGCTGTATCAGATCTGGGGCTATAGTATCAGGACCGCTGGCCCGGATCCCGGTTATTGATAGCTTTGTACCCCTCCGAACTGAGTTGGAAGAAGCCCCCGCCCTGCTTTCCCAACGTGGGTTTCAACTCAGCATCCGGGGGGTGGCTTGGATTCTTATCTATGCCACAACCCCTCCTTCGACGTGTTAGGCCGTCCATTGAATACCCAGGATACAGTTTCCAGTGATGGAACGTTGATGTCTGGGGCTTACCTGGCCCTGGTGTTGTATATACATCAGCGCGCTCCTCGCGGTGAGTGCTTTCCTCTCTCTCCACCCCCCACCCCGTCGTTCTTGTTGGTGGATGCCTGGGTCGCGAACGTTTTCCCTCCGTTCTCCTACAGACATCTCCGTCCTCCATCTCGTCCATTGGGCTCCCTGGGATTCTTGCTCTTGACCGCTCATCGCCGACTCCCCAACACGTTCCTTTCCTGCTGGTATTTATTTTGAACTCCCCTGCAGAACTCGCCACTCAAACTCGAGCGATACGACAATGCCTGTTCTTGGTGTCTACCCAAGGGATGATAAAGCCGCTGCCTCGTTCCGGAGGGACGGTCAAGCAGGGTCGATGGTGATGGGAAACACAGCACGCGCAGCAAAGGATCAATCGGTCTCAGGGGGCCCAAAACCCTTGAGTCCTGGTATCGTTGGGGGGATTGTATTGGTGGTGGTTTGTGTGGTTGCTGCGGGGGTTTTGCATCAATTTTGGTGTAAGAACCTGGAGTGCAAAGGGTGCCTCATTCTCAAGTGCGGAAGGCGGAAACTCCAGAAAGGTATGCAGCATGACCCGACGTGCTTCCGTCGCAGATTGTAACTCATATTGCGATAAGATCCAGTCCGGACCAAGCAGTTACCAGTTCTTCCGGCCTCCCCCAAGCCCTCTGATAAGATCCCTGACACGCCGGAGAAATCCGGATTCAGTGTTCTCGATTGCTCGCCACAGAACATGCAATACAGTCCAGATAACGAAATTGGGTCGACGTTGGCGACCCGACCTCGGCTGCAAGATATAGACGACACCAAGCCCCGACACCATAACACCCATTCCATTGTATCCGATATCACCTCGAACACAACCCCCCACACCGACCCCTTCGCTACTGCCACTTCGTCCACCGCTGTGTCCACTTTGCTTGAGCTAGTTGGGAAATCCGACGCGGGAACCATGGAACGCTCTACAGGGGGTGAAATCCACCTCCCTTCAAACTTTAGTACCATCAGCTTGAATACGACGAGATCGAGGGCTTCCCAGACTCTGTCGGTGATCACTCTCCCGTCGTTCATTGCCAACGATCGACCCCGGCCTTACTCCACTTCGGGCGGAGCGCGAATGGAAAGCCCCATTCGACCCCACCAACGCAAGGGTTCTTCTCTCTTCGGCCAGAGGCTCAGCGGAACTGACTGTGCCCCGCCAGTCTCACCTGTCAACGACGAGGACACGAGCAGCAATGGGAGTCGGCCTGTATCCGGCGCATTGCGTATCATCACTTCGATGCTGAAGAGGAGGGGCTCGGCTTCCTCCTCCTCCCTGAGATCCTCCGCCACTTCTTCTCGTCATTCTTCTCGTCATTTCCCCAGACGGACAAACCTCTCACTTGGCGCCGAAGACGAAGCTATCATTGAGTGGAAGCGACTCCCACCACTACCTTCCGCTCAAGGTAGCTCTGCCACACAAACCCCTCAGAGCCGGAGGGCGACGGGGGTGGGGGACTTCCCAGCGGGGCTGTTACCCTCCTATCACGAGAAGGAACCAAAGCCACCAGGTTTCTTCGCCCCATTTATCCCACTTCCACCTTCTCCATCGGTACTAGCTTCTCCAGTATCATCCCTAGCTTACGCTCCCCCTTCACCCACCGACATCCCCCCGATCAGTGGTTTCACGACCCCATACATGTCATACCCTCCTCTCCCTTCTTCCATCCCTTCAACTCCCGGATCATTCTGTTACCCACCTCTCCCTCCATCCCTCCCATCAACCCCGAGATCCTTCGATTATCCTCCGCTCCCTCCCTCCATTCCATCAACTCCTGGATCGTTCAGTTACCCTCCTCTCCCTCCCTCCATCCCTTCAACCCCCGAAGCATTCAAATACCCTCTCCCCCCTTCAATCCCTTCGTCTCCGAGACCATTCAGTTACCCTCATACCCCACACTCCACCCGTGAAACTATGGACACTCATTCAATTCACACGAAGGTTCCGAAAACCTTCCTCGCGACAGACACCCTTCCCCGCTTATTCAATGACGAGCGCAGGCCTTACTCAAGTTTGGACCCCCCGACAACCAGAGCTCTTTCTGTATTCCCTGGGAATAACGACGGTTCCTTACCTCAAGGTCCCAACAACGATGGGGCTGGACAGCCTATTTATCGCGGGAGTTCGGTTTCCGCCTTTTCGCAACATTCTACCGTTCAGGAGCTCGCGTTGTGCCAGACATTACTGACCTTCCCGTCTAGTCCTTCGCGACCTATGAGTCCGAGAGGGCCGCGGCCACTGCCAGCTCCGGGTCAACTGAGTAGGAGCGGGACATTGTACTCCCAAGCGGGTTCTATTGGTCAATAGGTGGCGAGGAATAGAACACCTTCTTGTCTCACTCTTCCGTCGTGACCTTCCGGGTCCCCTGATTTCATCCTCTGGGTCAATAATCAGCCCAATTCCCTCGTTATTCGTCCGTCAATCCCGCTTTCTTTCTTGCCGTCCAGTTTGTATATCGAGGCCGAGTGGGTATCCATAGTCCAAGATATCACAACAGTTGCCGACCGGTACCGCGGTGCCAAAAACAAGCTGTGTCTCACGACGATCAACCGGTCCTACACCTGTGAGATGGGGCCCGGTGCAATCCGAGGGCGTTTCGACATTGGTGTTCATGCACCATCGTTCCAGCGGCTCTCCAGCCCGCTGTTCGTTCGTTGGCTCGTTCCCGACCCGTCCAAGAACGAATACAGTTGACCGTTGGGTCAGATAACATCACGTTTCGCACCGACTCCCGCCTAATCTGCGGGTACATCCAGTTCCAAACTGAATCATCTATCCAGAAATGAATATCACTGTAACCCGTTTGCAGCTCTGAACCACCGCAAGGGTACGATTGCCTGCCGTATATAGACAGTGCGACGTCACCGTGCCCGAGAGCTTCACACGGCGGCGGAATTCCGTAGTTTTCATCCCGGTCCTCGGCGATGTTAGCATATTATTTCACCCGTCATGGACTCTCACTACCAACACACTACACCTCATGCTCTTCGACCACCACAGACTCCAGATGGAACGCAGGAGTGGGGGAACATGGGCTCAACTCGATGACTCTCAACGTGGTCTTCCTTCCCTTGCCTTCCTTACATCCTGTTTTCCGCTTCTTCAAGCAGCCTATCGCCAAATCCCTCACACCCTCCAACCGCTCCCTCAATTCCCGTTTCCGTTGTTCCACGGGGGACAGGCTCATGCTCGACGCGTCCGCATATCTCGGGGAAGGAGTGCCGAGGATAAAGTGTACAATCTGGAGCGTATCGAAATATGGGAGCGCCCCGCACGCATTAACCAGCCCTACCGCTGCGAAACGCGCGCTTTTTACCGGGTCGAACAGGATTCCCCGTTCCGTGACTGGGATGTCATGTGGATGACGGAAGATGAGGGTGAGTTCTGTGAGCTTGGGACACGCAGCTGCAAATCCTAGAATCGGAAGTAGTCAGTCATCACTCCCATCGTGATCCCAAGGAGAGCCGGGTCACTTACGGGATGGATCACCCCACAAAATCAGGGGAATTACCAACCGCTTAACCTTCGAGTCCAGGTTGGATGCAAGAGACATGAGGAATTCATCGGAGGGTATAATCTCATCCCCGACCACATAGACAACATCCTCAACATTGTGACAGTGTCGGAGAAGGGGGTGGGCGGCGGGAGGTAGGATTAGAGTCTTAATCTGAGGGAGATTGACACGTTTAAGCGCGTTTGCGAGTGGGGTTGTAATACGGCTATGCGCTCGCGCTATCTCGAGCGTGTGCAGATTTGGGAGGGACCCGAGGCATTGGATGAACTCGGGAAAGGCGAAGTGATTCCACATCCCCAACACCGTCACGAACCTTCATAGGACACGAATCAGGCCCAAAACTAAGGACAAAGAATGGTACGGAAGTACCTTACGATGGTAGCCAGAGATATGTCTGCGCGCAGGGCACCCGTGATGTTGTTGCGTTTCCTCGAACGTATTGGCCCCGAACCCCAGAGTGGGGGCGGTTCAAGGCATTCTACGCGTTCCCATATCCATGGTAGCAATCGCGCTCGCATCGCTCTGCACGTCATGCTTAGCGGTAGTAGAAATTGCAACCGTTGTTGATGGCAATCCTTGATCCCCATACAATACTGAAGACGGAACCGTGCATAGTGACCGGCGTCATGCGGGTCCGGGGAGATGTGGGAGAGAATGTAAAGGATGAGCTCGTTTGGAAGTTCGAAGACTGCAAAGGTGGAACAGGGCGGATTAATATTCGGGCCAAAAACCTGATACAGGGAGACTGTACTGAGGCTGGTTTGGGGTGTGGGAGATTTGAGGGACTCCGATAGTGGGACGACGGCTGGCCGCCGTTTTCTACCGAGGCCATCTGTGAGCCTGGTAAAGAACGCTGAGCTCTTTTCACGGTAGCGATCCATTGGTCTGTGGCGCAAGGGCTGCCGCCCAAGGCTCAGTGAGGTGGGGAGAAGAAGCAGGGTCGGTTCGTCTCACGTCAACATTTAGTAATAGTATCCAACGTTCAACGTAACGACGACCTCGTTGCTCTGGCGGTCGTCTGCGGATACGCTGCGAATTTCCTTTTAGGGGGGAATTTCTCACCGCGCTCCGCGTCTAGGATTCGGACAGCGAAATACGCCTCGGTACGCTCTGGATGCGAGGGTGAGCGAGCAGCTCTTGGATCCAGCAAGCGCAGAAAATGTCGATGTGTACCCTGTTACAGGACGATCTGGCCTCCACCCCTCCGATGTCTCTCCTCTGATCTGAAGTTGAGGCTGGTGTGTTCCAGCCTACCACCCCTCACCGCAGAACAGAACCCCCAATCGAGAAAACCTATCCCTCGATTTGGCTCCCCCGGCTTCAAGTTCCGGGGCTTATAAATCTACAATGTTTAAATTCCCATGCCTCAGTCCCGGTGGGATTTCGGTTCTCATCGACCCCCTCCCGACCCTGCACCATTATTCTGCGCGGGCGGGCCCCTCTCTGTTGCTGCCAAATCGACATCTCGTTGGTTGTGCTTCGAGTGGGCCAAGAAAGTCCTCTCTGGGCGCCCCCGTGTGGGGACCAAAACACATGCAACAACGGCAATGCGGCTTCATATCCTGGGGGTTCACAGTACCTACGTTTTCTGCAGTCACCCCTTCTCAGGGCTCCAGTGGGTGGCGCTTACACAGAACGCCAACTCTGGTACCTGCATGACGTCCACGGGGCATCCTGCACGACGTTATCCATGCCTAGTCATGGACTGGCCGCACACATGCGATGTGTCGTCCGGGAGTTTCGGCGATATGTAGCCTGGACCGGTGCCTTGGGGTTCGTTCTCCAATCCCCAGAGTCCGACGGACCTTCCGACCTCACCACATTTATAGAACTTTTGTCAACTAGCTTGCACTCCGCTTGTGAGAAGAGGGTCACCTTGCGACGCCCGCCCCAGATGTTCTAGGACAGGGACATAAGATACCAAGTCTACAGCATCAGTACAATCTCCAGAACGACTCGTGATAGTCCCGCTACCGAATGGGCCCTTGGATTCCGGATTAAAGAGTTGCTTGGATAGGGGGACACCGTTCGACTATTCCATGCTGATAGCCACAATATAAATCCGAACCTCTCATGTGGCGATCCAATGAGAAGAGAAGCCGAAGGAACGTCCAGTTACCCCGGATCAGAAGAGCATCTCCCGGGTGGAGAGGTTCGGCTCTGTGGCCAATGCCACAGTCCCCGAGCCACCAACCTTTCAGTGGTCGGCTCTATATTCTTCGCTCACGCTTCTGACGAGCCCTCACCCATCCTCGTGTTTCAGATAACGCGGAACAAGGAAGAACACGGTGATTGCTTGCGTAGGATTGGCGGGTTGAGGCTCTTTCCAAACACCGACAGGTGCGCACACTAGTTAGGCCGTACCCACTCGAGAACGGCTCATCGAAGCGAGACTGGCTGGATCTACTGTTCATTTTACCAAAGCTCGGGCATGGCGCTCGTAACTAATGGGACTGCGTTTGTGGGATCCTTTTATTGGACCATCCATCCGATGTGGGCCGCACTGGCCAGCCGCGGGATCGGAACGTTTGAGTTGTGGCAATGATAGGAGGTACTCATTGGAGTGTTCCTCGACCACGCAATATGCAGGTCTCGAAGAAAAAAAAAAAAAAATTTGCTTCTTGCATGTTCGAACAGACGGTCTACGGCCACACGAACACATATCGCTGACGAAGCGATAAGACTTTGCCGACTTCCTAGCACATTCGCTCGCGAAGCTGCACCCATCAGTTTTTCCCCAAATGGTCCCGGATCACACGATCGCAATCAGTGATGTGTGAGACAGCCGGACTCAACCCCCTCCCTCACTCGTCGTCGGCTCATACTCTCTGCTCGATCATGAGACTCGTCTGTACGTCCCCGAGCGTATTAGATCCGGTACCGGGGCCGGGTGCGACAGAGCCACTAGCCTGAACTCTGCAGGTCGACCGCGCCTGGCAGGGAGGAGTGGCCCGCCTCGCTTTCCTAACCTGGGATTCAACTCAGTGTTTGGATTGCCACCCACGCCACTCCCCACCTTAACATCTGCTCCGGCGCGTGTTGACCGTTCTTTGATTATCCAGGGGTGCGGCTTCCTGTGATGGAATTTTGATGCCAGGGTTTGCCCGACGTTGTAAATACAATCGATGCGCTCAGCATTTTTCTCTCTTTCCACCCCACCTCCCGTCCCCACCGGTAGATGCCAGGACAGCGAACGTTTCCCTGCGTTCTTCCATAGGCTCCTCCTCTATTCAACTCTCCCGGGATTCCCACTCTTGGCCACTTACCATCGGTCCCATAACACGCTCCTTTCCTTCCGGTATTTATTTTGAAGGGTTCCACCTCTCCAGGACTTTCCACACAAGTTCGAATGATAACGACAATGCCCGCCTATGGTGTCTACCCGAGGGACAACATGGGTACTTCCCTACTCTGGGATAACGGTCAAGCAGCACCTACCCTGACGGTGTCGATTGGCTCAGGATATGGGAGAACGCCCCGGAAGAAGGTTCCTGGAGATCCGGGCTCCCTGAGCCCAGGCGTTATTGGGGCGATTGTGGTGGTTTCGGTGTTGGTGGTTATTTGTGTGGTTACCGCAGCGACCCTGCATCTGTCATGGTGCACGAAAGCCGAGTGCAAGGCATGTCATATCCTCAGGTGCGGAAGGGGAAAACCTCAGAAAGGTACGTAAAAACCCTCCTCCGGCTCTGGACTGTATCTCAACCCGCGATAAGGTGGGGTCCGGAACGGGCGACCATCAAATCTCCCAACCTTTTCCGGCGGGTCTTTTGACAAGTTTGTTAATACACCCGGGGAGAAAAGCGGTTTCAATATTCTCGATCGCTCCCCGTTGGATCGGCAATTCCGTCCGCAGAGTGCAGGTGGCTCAACGTTGGCGAATCAACCTCGGCTGCAGGATATTGGTGGGTTCAGACCCCAATATTTCAATACCAATTCCATCGTATCCAACGTCGCCTTGGTTACTGCCCCTCACGCGGACTCAACCGCCGCCGCTGACGCCACATCCACCACTGGGTCCACTACCCTCGACCCGGCTGGGAAATCTGACCCGCAGATTGTGGAATATCCGGTAGAAGATGAAAGCCGCCCCCCTCCAGCGTTTAACAACACCAACTTCAATAGGACGAGGTCAAGGGTTTCCCAAGCTTCGGGTTTATCGTCAATCATTACCCTACCCTCGTTTATTGCCAGCGATCGACCTCACCATTACTCCTCTTCAGTTGGAGCGCCAACGGAAAGCCCCGTCCGGCTCCACCACCGCAAACGTTCTTCTCTCTATGAACATAGATTCGGAATCGACGCCGTCAACCCAGTCTTATACGGTAATGAAGAGGGTATGGGTGGCGTTGGGGCTCGGCCCACACCCGGCGTATCCCAAGCCATCCTCTCGCAGTTGAAGGGGAAAGGCGCGACCCCTCCTGCCGTGATATCCCACTCCCCTCCTTCTCGGCCTCCGAGACGTTTCCCTGGGCGGTTAAACCTCGCACTTGGAGCCGGAGACGAGGCTATCACCGAGTGGAGGCGACTTCCACCACTACCTTCCTCACAAACCTCCCATAGCCCCAGAACGGCCAGGGTCGAGGATTTCCCGACGGAGCGGTTACCCTCCTATTACGAAGAGGAACCCAAGCCACCAGCTTTCTCCGCCTGGCACATACCACTCCCACCTTCTCCATCGACGCTGGCTTCTCCGGGGTCGAGCCTATCTTACGCTACTTCTTCACCCGCCGAGATCCCCCCATACACGACATACCCTCCCCTCCCCCATTCCACCCCTTCCACCCCCAGATCATTCAGTCACCCTCCTACCCCCCATTCCACTGATGAATTCATGGACACTTACTCGACCTTCCCATCTGATCCAACCGTTTCCCTCGCGATAAACACCCTCCACAACTTTTCTGGCGACGCGGGTTGGACTCGCTCAAATTTTAGCACCCCGACGACTGCAACTCTTTCTGCATTCCCCGGAAGTAACGACGGTTCATTACCTTACTACAGTCCCATCGGTGACGGGGCAGGACGGTCTGTTTATCGCAGAAGCATTGTTTCCGCGTTTTCGCAGGGTTCTGCTGTCCAGGAGCTAGTGTTGCCTTCCCCGCCACCATCGATTTTCCCACCCAGCCCTCCGCCACCCATGAGTCCGAGAGGGCCACGGCCGCTACCGATTTCCGGCCAGCTGAAAAGAAGCGGGGCATCTCATTCCCAAGCGACCTCCACCGATCACTAGCTCAGAAGGGGGTAGAACCTCTTCGATTCTTTCTCGTCTCTCCGGTTCCAACGGACATGTTCATAGCTAATACGATTGTCACATTATTTCATCCGTCACTACCGCTTTCCTTCTTGCTGTTCGATTATGTTAGGGCTGTTTAGTGCTATTCTAAACCGTTGTTCGCAACAGATTTTCTCGACGAAGATGAACGCATGGTGTGGATGGAAGACTTGATGCCGGGGAGGGTTAGGACCGGAAATAAACTGACCACTCATGGTGGGTTAATGGGCGAGTTGTCTGCAGACATCCTCGACGAGTTTTATTTATTTACTTAGGGAAAGCTCCTCAGGCGGCTACAGCGACTTCGCGATGTTCCCCTTCACCACCCATCCTATCGTACCAAGTCATGCCTGACAGAGTGGGTGCGATGTATCCCGCCCGGATCACGAAATCTCCAAAGTGTTCGCCTTCTTCACGTTCAAGGGCGTATCGCTTAATCATTGGTCGGAGGATATCCAAGATTTCGGGTTCGGTCACGGATTCTGAAACCCCGTGGAGAATCAATCGTGAGTCCCGCCATCATAGATAAGCGGGGAGATCGGGTACACTAACCTCGGTAAATTTTGTTTAGCCGCTGACCGTAATACCCGCCGCCCAGCAACATGACGTAGGACCCTGGCGCCTTCCCAACGAACGCGACCTCTGTTCAAAGCGACCGATGAATCTGTTTGTGACGTGCACCGAGCGCGTCGGACACTCACCGCCGAGGTAAGGCCGAGCACAACCATTGGGACATCCGGTCATGCGCATCACGATGGAGTCGTTCCGTAACCCATTCTCCTCACATACCTTTTCCACTTTCCCGATCAGAACAGGGAGATACTTGATAAAATTTACGTGTCAGGGTCGGGGAGTGAAACGCAACGGTCTACATACACGTTCGGATTCAGCCATGGCGAGTCCTGATATCGGCGGAACGTCGCCCGTCAACGTTACGCCTGGATATGTCCGGTGGGGAGATAAACATACCGCACGTAGGGAATGCAACACAAGCCGATGACGACAGCCTCAAGCCACTGTGATTTAGGTTGTCCAGCTTGTATTCGGCAAGCAAGCGCTTGATCTCTGGCAGTTCCTCGTTGGACACACTGGAGATAATTATATGTTGATTCGCTGTTAGCTTGAAGTTACCCTTGAGAACCTTGGCGATCTCCCGTAAACCAATCTTGAAGTTCTTCTCTGGTTCGTCTTGCACGCGGCCATTCTCAATAAAGGTGGTGTAGTGGTGTCGACCATCCTCGCCAGTGACCCAACCGAATTCGTCGACATTGCTCGTGAAGTTGAACGGATGAGCGGGTTGAAGCTTATACCCAAGTCGTTGTTCGACTTCCGTCTGGAAGTTCTTGAGCCCCATCCGGTCAATAGTGTACTTCAGCCTGGCGTTTTTGCGGCTTTTGGAACATCAGCAAACCCCGCAAACTATTGCGGTCGAAAACGTACTCTGCGCGATTACCGTTGTCTCGTTGGACCAGCATGATCTTCTCCGCTACGTCTTTACCCTGCTCCACTGTGCAGAAACCGAGAACATCGGCAGTTCGGGGATACGTCTTCTTGTTTGCATGGGTTACACCCATTCCACCTCCAGCAGTGACGTTGAATCCGGCGAGTCCACCGTTATCATCCACGATCGCAATGAAGCCAACATCATTGGCGAAGATGTCGACGTCGTTTGAAGGGGGGACAGCGACGGCAATTTTGAACTGGAAGCGCGTGTTAGTATCAGGTGAGAGGTATCATGAGAGGGTGGCACACTTTTCGGGGCAAGTAAAGCTCTCCATATAATGGTTCAACATCCTTGACCGCATCCCCAGCAACCATCTTCTTATCCAACCAGATCTCGTGATAGGCGGAGGTCTGCGGGATCAAATGTTCACTGACAGCCTTTGCGAACTGAAACACTTGTGCGTGTAACCTTGAACGTGTGGGGATGGCCGAACAAAGCACGTTCCTAGAAGCAGGTAAACAAACATCCACGGGGCTCCAGCAAAAAGGGCCAACCTATTCACATCTCCACAGGCAGCGAGGGTATCGAGCAAGGCACGGTTAATGTCTTGAATAGCAGGCTTCAAGTGACGTTTAATGACACCGTGGAATTGGAAGGTCTGCCTCGTGGTGATCTTGAACGTTCCGTTTCCGTGCTCGTCCGCGATTTGATCCATCAGGAGCCACTGCTGAGGTTCGCAAACGCCCCCAGGCATCCGGACACGGATCATGAACGAGTATGCAGGTTCGACACCCTGAGCCTGACGCTCATCTCGAATGTCACGGTCGTCCTGTTGATAGATTCCGTGGAACTTCGTGAGTTGAGTATCGCTCGCGGAAAGTGCACCAGTGGTTTTGTCCACGAGTCCCTGAGCAATGGTCCCCCGAAGATACTGAGAGGCAGCTTTGATGTGTTCGTTGGTGATGGGCTCAGGTTCAGCCTCGTTGACTTCGATGCTGTCGATGCCTAATGCCTTCCACAATTTGGGTTCCCAGAGCTTGTATCCGGTCTCTGGTCCATCGGCGTCCTGGTCGTCTCCAAGCCCGAGTTCTACAAACCTCTCCGCTCCAAGACTTTCCAACTTGACGCCAAGATCCTTTCCCGGTTTGTTGTAGTAGTGCGCGTCTTCGGGCCTGGGCCAGTAGTGGCTATCACCCATAGCAAAGACCGTGAACTTTGTCTTGGAGAGCGGTCTGTCCCCCCGAGTTACAGCAGCGGAAATAGCCTTCCACAGAGTCCTGGCGTTCTGCGGGAACTCTCCTTGACCGGCGGTGGAGGTGACGAAAGCGATGTACTCCTCCTTTGTGAGGTCTTCGAGGCTAGCGGAGTCCATGGTCGAAACGGTGGTGGACAAGCCACGGAGTTTTCCACGGTTCGCCAACCTCTTTGCTACCTTTTCAGCCTTTCCACCGTCGGAACCGTACAGAACCAGAAGGGGAGGAGCGTCGATGTTCGTAAGGAGATCACTATACGCCTGCTTGGCACGATTCTTCCTAGCTTCCTTCACCGTTTCCCCCAAACTACTGACGAGCTCCGATGCAAGTTGTGGTTTGGATGTGGTGAGCTGGGAGAGGTGGTTTTGGCGATCCAAGAATTGCTGGAGGTCGTTCTTGACGGAGTCGGAGTCCAGTATGAAAGGGTCCTTGCCCTCCCGCTCTTTAGCAGGGTTCCATCGGTAAAGGGGCCAGTATCCTGCATCGACAGCCAGTTTCGTCTCCTTCAGGATCTCGAGAGGAGAAGTGTCCTCTGTGACATAAGGAAGGTACGCGAGGATAACACTAGGGCCTTTGAACTTGTCCGCCTCAATTAGCGCTTGAAGTACCTGAGAGTAAGACGAGTACACGGCGACGCTTGCGACATAAACGTCGCCGTGATTCATCGCGTACAGTCCAATATCCTTTTTACGGCGATGGGGGTCAACGGTGTTGCGGGCGGAGTAGGGAGTGGTATCGAGGATGAGAATGTTGACGTTCAACCCCGAAGCGATGAGGTGGTGAATACCGGATGATCCAACGTCATAAGACCACGCGTCCGAACCAATGATCCATCGGGAAGGGAGACGGAGGAGGGAAGTGAGGGAGAGGAGAGGTTGAATGAGAGGGTGTGTGGAGAAACCGTTGGTGGACTTGATGACCTCGTCAGCCGCCACTTTGCCCTGGACTGGGTCATCACGCGACGCTAGCCATCGGCTCAAGGGTTTATGGAGATCAGGTGGGGTGCCATAGTCTTGAAGCAAGTTCTCAACAAGAGAGACCAGCTCTTCCCTCTGAGCGAGCTGTTTTCGCAGTCTACCCAAGGCGTACTCTGGTGTCGTCGCCGCGTGACCTTCGGAAGAGACCAATGAGGGAGAGTTGGCGATATCCAACCGATCGTTGAAAAGGCGGTCGAGGATTTTGGTGTATGACGCTTCGTGCTTGGGAACGAATGGGGGATTCGGTGTAGATGGTGATTCTTGTGGGAAAGCCCCCAAGGAAAGCCTCACTGAAGGGGAGGATGTTGACGAATCTTGGAGAAGAGCGCGTATGGAGTCTGCAGTGACCGCGTCCGATGACCCAAGCGTGACGCTTCGTACTGAAGGACGAGGGGCTGGGAGTTGCTGTACAGCGGCGAGAACGTCCAGATACAATGGCGACCACTTCGTTGGCCAGTTCCACACCTGTTCTAATACGAGTATGCGTTCGACGGAGGATGAGAAGAGGTCGCGGAGGGAGGGGAGGGGGGCGAGCAGGGAAAGGCCGATAAATGCGACACCATCGATATCGAGGTTGAATGTGGGACGCGTTACGGTGATGATGAGAGTTGAGGGAGTGTCGGAACCGGACCGTGAGAGCGGACCGAAGGGCGAGCCAAACAACGAGCCGGCAGACGAAGCGGCGGATTGGTATAGAGCATACAGGTGCGAGGCGGAGTGAGGTTTCGCGTCAATCCCGTTAACCCTCGCCGTGTCAGACCACAGGAAGGATCGGACCCCGTCGTCGGTCAACGGCGGGATTTCTGCCTCTTTTTCGTAGAATAGGTGGATGGCAGCCTTCTTCTCAACTCTGGATAATTTTAAGAGTAATAGCCCATTGCGGTACGCGTCGTTTGGAGTCCTGGAGAAGACGAAGAACGGCACGCTTGAGCGGAGGAGTAAAAGGTTTGAGAGATCCTGATCCGCGTCCGAGAGGGCGATGTGTATGACCACGGGAGAATCCGAAATCTCCGGAAGCGAGTGAAGGAGTTGGGTCGGCAATCGTGGATTCGACAAGACGGTTACAGAGACGAGAGTCTGGTCTCTGTAGCGGAGCAAAGTAGAGCCAACGTCCGCTCCGAATGGTAGTGAGATGAACTTTGCCTCGGAAGACCTTCCGTTTGCGTTGAAGATGCGGGAGAAAGGAGATAACCGTGGTGGCTGGATCTCGCTGTTTACGACGACCGCAGACGATAGGGCGACGATTTGGGCGACATGGGAGATGGTGGTGGACATTTTCCAAGGTCCGATTCCTGGAATGGGGGCGGAGCCCCGGGCTTACTGAAATTGACATTGGCAATGAGCACGAAATCCGGAGGTATGATCACGCGTTGCTTGTAGCGGCATCAGTAACGTACTTGGGGACGCCGTCCTCTCAGCTACTATATCGTGTAAACCCTCTCACGGCCGTACTCGTAGGTTCCACAAGGTGTTTATTACGCACTACTCATAACAGAAGTAATCGACTCTTTGGCCAGAAACCACACGGTGGCGCCATCCCACGTCAAAGTCCGTAAGGTTCCCGTCCCGAAGGTAATAAAAGACTCGGGAATTCCGAATCCTCCGTACGACCATCTACCAACAGGGTCGACGACAGCGGGCACGGCCCACACTTCAGAAGGCTCGCTTGAAAATCAGCGTGCGCCTTCCCGATCAGCCCCCTCCAAAATCGCAGTGATTCACTCTCAGTGTGCGAGCACGATTCGATACGCGTGTCAATTGTATCCAGCGCCCTTTTCCAAGAGACCTGATCACCTCCCCCAGTCAGTGCCCCACTCATTCAGGGTGAACCTACTAAAGTACGTACCTCGGTTAGAACATCGAAGTACGAATACTCCTCGACGGGCACTTCGTGAGAGAGGTCCCCGAGTTTGGCCAATGTCAGATCACACAGACCGTCCATAGGACTTCTCAATGTCGGCTCCCTCTGGCTAACGAGATGGCTCAAGGCAGCCAGATGTCCCAGACACGTAACACAGCAGGTCCAAATTGTCTCAGCGCCGCTACTATCCCCCGCCTCGGTGAATCGCTGGAGGTTCCCCATCAGGACGTTGGAAAATTTGTCCATGGCGAGAATTAGCCGGTGATAAGGTTCCCATCGACCATTCGTCTTCTCCGCGACTAAGGTAGTGGAATGAGTCACAATTCAGAGTGAAACAATCAAGTCGGCCTTACGGTCAGCGGTGTGAGAGTCCAGGACTAGGACTACGTCCCTGATCAGCAGGATACTTTTGGTTCGCATGGTCAACGGGCACAGATCGAACAGCGATGGGTACACTCTCTGGGCCAGGTCGCTGAGTCCACCTCGAACCCAACAAGGAATGATCCTCACCTGCAAATCCCTTCGGAATTCTAGCTCAATTTTTGTAGTCTTCGCCGGCGCCGGCCCACCCAACGCCAAGTAAAAATAATTCTCCAGATATATCGCTTGCGAGAGCACCGCAGCGTCCTCGCGGACTCGATCCGATAGCTCAGGATGGCGTCCGTATACTGGTAGAAACCGGAGATTCCCATCGCCGATGAGCTCATACAACTTCGGGAGGTAAAACTGAACGCTCGAAGGGGACGACACAACGATCAGAGAATGTATGAACAACAGTAGCCCTTGGGCTGCCAGTCTCTGGTTGTCACCCCTGTAGATACCGATGAGGGCCTCCCAAGCTTTCTGGAGGTATCTCGCCAGCTGTCGAACTATAGCAGGCGATTCGTCCAGGGCCCCGCAGAGATATGCCCCAGCCAACCAAAAGCCGTATACGAAGTATCGATTGACCACGGCATTTGAGGTGTCCCCACGGAAGAGAGCATCCTGTTTCTCCGGTCCGAAATAAATTCCCAGTCTATTCATCCCGCATAGCGACCTTAAGCGACTAACGTATTATAGTTTAGTCCCCACAGTCGGGTAAGAATTCAGAAACCGAAAGAGGACGTACAAGGTCATGTCGAGGTCGCCCCCGGCGTTGGAGGAAAGCTGCGCGTGCTCCGGCGGGATGAGCGATAGCGGTACCAGAAGGGGCCGAGGTATCCTTCGGAAATGAATGGATGGGAGAACCGTGAAGGAGGATACAGTGGGATGTGGGACGCATTCCGTAGTGGATTGGATGTCTTGCACGACTGCGACGTCCGACGAGGGATCTAACGCCATCTCACCTTGTACGCGGGATGAAAGCGCCAAGGATCGTTCATAGGGAGCGAGGGGTGGTGGTGGGGGAAGAGAGGAAGCGGATTCGCTGGAATTTGACCATGTGAGGTGGAGAGTGCCCAGCAATGGACGCGTCGGAGAGTCGGAAGATGAGAACCCAACGGCGGGAGGTTTGGAAGGCAAAGTGCGGACGGTTAGAGGATGAGACACGGTCTCATTCGAAATCGGAAGCGTGCTGGAGTTGGCCCCATGAGGCCGCTGCCGCGGCTCATACGTGCACTCGTCACCCCTTTCCCTGTTCACGCACGTCATGCAGGGCCGTCTACCGTCACATCTCTGGTGGGATGAAGTGAGTCCCCACGACCTAGATCCTACTTTGAATGTGAGACCACCTACTGCCTTCTTCCGTCTGATTGCAAGAGAGGGGACGTTTGTGTCAGTTCCACATAGTCCTTTCGGAAGATCGCCTGCGGGCGACTCACCGACAGGGAACACACGCTTGGCCCATACGTAGGGTAGTTCCAATACCCCTCTTCTTTACAGAGCCATACCTACAATCTTCGATCCCCATATCCATGCACCGGACACAACGCGGAGTGCTCGGAATACATTTCTTCAAGCGATTAAGAGGGAAGTGGCGAAAACGTATGTTCGAGTAGCAGTTGGTAAGATTTGGGGTCGGTCCAACATAAGGCGAGATAAATTTACCACTTTATGAGCTCTGTGAAGGCGTTAGTGTTCCGGGCCAGTTTTCCAAACGTTATGGATGGTGGAAGGTCGGAACGAATCCTCACCTACACCCAGCGCATGCTCCTAGTGCCTGAGCAGCCATTTCAGTTGAAGGGGGTATTAACGGGGATGGGGAGACTATGCAAGGGTGACAAACCTGGATTCTTGGCGCTCAGGGCTGAAACGTGGGCGGGAGCAGTAAGTGCAAGCATCAGGAAGAAGACTGAAGAATGGCAACGACTGGTGCGTGTAACTAGTCGCCCGCCCGGGTGATCCGTAAGGAACAAACCATCCCGTACTTGCCGAGTGGTTCCAGGAGCTCGAGCTGATCACTTTCTCGATCGTGAAAGAAGCGATTTCGAAAAATTCGACGGTCTGCCTGAGCACCTCCGTAGGCATCAAACAATGACACCTTGTGCCTATTGAAGTTAGAAACTGACAGGAAAATTTAGCTATTTCATCCGAAAAGATCTTTGCCGCTCAAAAACCCTCAAACGCGAAAATCGGCTCACTTGCTGAACATCGGGTTTACTGACTTAATGTATGACCATCGTGTCCTGACACCACCCAAACACCACGGGCCGCGTGAGCAGTAGACACACATCAGGAAATATGCCAGTTTATTAGGACCGAAAACGTTCGGACGCGGACAGATTTGTGCGGAGAAAACTTGCCGAAAGCGTTCGGACACCGGCGAACCTCTCCCGCTGATTTTCCGGGGTCCTAGTTTATTTGCTGGGTTACCCAGCTGTTGGTACCTTAGTACTTGAACAAAGGCGAATTAAGGCCGGTCGTCATCTATGACACGGAAGTTGGTATCCTGTTGGTTGTTGTCGAGAACTCCGTTCAATATGAACGAGAAGCAAAAGGTGACGTGGACGCCAGCCCTGTAGGTCGCGTTGTTTGAAAGTCCTACGTGCGCTGCCGACTGCCCTGAGCAGAGGTAGGGCCGACGAGTAACACCTCCATAAATGCCACATTAACCAGAACAATGATGTTCGTGTTCATGTTGGAAACCAATCACTTGAGGATCACGGGCAGCCTACGAACGCACACCAAAAGCAAGGCAGTCACGGCATAGATGGCAGGAAGCCAGGCAACATAGGATGGAGATCGACAGCAAGTTGTGGGATAGCGAGTACCGTGATCGGAAATCATCTAGACAGGGGATTGGATGTTCGCGGAAGGAGGTTTCGGTTCTTCGCCCACGTCGCTCGCGTGCCCTGAGCTTGCCCGATTACAAGCGGGGCCTTATGTAGGATGATAGCGTAGCGAATATCGTAGAGGAAAGAATTATAACGCCTGTGCCGGATAAACCAACGGCCGCCTCTCCCTAATCGGATTTGAATGGCACGAGTTCCTGGAAATGGGTCCATCTACTGCGCCATTCGTGGTTGGGCACCAAACGCCATGTCAAAATCGTATTCAGAGGTATCCCTCCGCGAGCAACTAACCCAAGAGAGTAAATGTAGTATTCACGCTTTTGGCCGCCAAGCATTGACAAGGGTGTGTATGCATTCATGAACAGAAGGCGGAATCGGTACGAGCTTCCTCGCAAGGCCTACTACTTGAGCTCCACTCCTTGTAGTCTACCTTGACCCATTTCATCACCTTCTCCGCAGTGATCTCCAGCCAATCCAAGTGCATTCTCCACTCCACCCTCATCTTATCCACAGGATCATCCTCATGACCAACATTCCCGAGCTCCTCGTCCCACGACGGCCGCAACATCGACTTCTCCCAATCTTCCCAGTGCTCCACCCTGCACGGGTCGTCGTCTCCCAGACTAAGAGGTTCGGGTGTCTCTTCGAGTTCACCCCGTCCCACAAGGAACGTCGGGTACCGGTGTTCCCAGCCCGGCCGCGCACCAGTGCATTCCCAATCAATGATTCCCGTTACCTTGTACGTAACCGGATCCACGAGAATGTTTGAGAGGGACAGATCGTGGTGGGTTAGCGCGAACAGACGTGGGGGAACTCGGGGGTGTGATGGGAAAAGCATTTCTCTCACTCCATGAAGCTCTCTCAACGCTTCCAAGATTTCTGGCGCATCTCCAGCCACGTCCTTGTCAAAGTCGGCGCAGGTCCGGGCCTCTGGTAACTGTAAGAACCTCATGTCCTCAGCTTCCGCGTTTGCGAGCGCAGCCATGTACTCCGCGTCGTTGGGGTAGGGTCCAAGATTTCTCGGAAGGCGGAGTTTCCTCCCACCAGCAAACATGAAGGCGGTTACAGTGGGTCCAATGACAAACCTGTCATCCGTGGTGGGTACCGTGCGCATCGCTCCGTCTGAAAGATCTTCGCGGAAGTAGAGATTTCCAATCGCGTCAAAGGAGCACTGGTCGCGAAGCTGCTTGACGTATCGGGCGACCGCGCTTGTCTCTCTTTCCTTCGTCTCCAAATCCATCCCGCGCCACACGCTTCTCAAAGAGACGCCTGGTATCTTCTCCATGAGGATCCACTCGAAGCCAAGTTCGTTGTCCGCGGTGGAACTGTATGCGACAATGCGTGGGACAGGAACAAACGTGTGCTCTTGAATGTAAGAGAGCGTCGCCACCTCGCTAGCAGTTTTGTAGAACGGTTCCACAGGAATGGTGACGCGGAAAACGTAAGGAAGTTGGGACTCGACACCACCACCATCGGAAGTGGAGATCGTATAGACTTTATTGAAAGCGCCCTGGGCGAGAAACGTCACGGTGATATCATGTTCGACGGGGATTTGGAGGTGGTTCCTAGAGAGCGATTCTATGATAGAGATATCAGGGTCCGCCGGCCAGCGAGGTTTAGGAGCCCACAAGCCAGGCTCCCAGCAGGAGGGGTGCTAAAACCGATGGTCAGCCATAATTTCAAGACTCGTTGGGATATTGGATTCGAGGAGCAAAAATTACAGTCTGTGTAGTTTGCATGGAGAGTGCTTGCGTGTGCGACGTTGACCGTTGGAGCCAAGCTCGCGTGACAGCACGAATTTGGACCATCGACCGTCACCCGCCTCTGAGTCTGAATCGACGCCGCCATGTCACTCGAAGATCTCACTCAACACACTCACGACCAAGCGTGTAAATTAACGAGAACATGGATTGCTTCACCGACGCTGGGGGGGGGGGGGGCGCCGCCCGCGCCGCGCGGGGGGGGGGGGGGGGGGGGTGT
>Ga0307511_10002260_pt1 | contig 20135 bp, 22 predicted proteins | sample 13_EM_MG_FD_200266 | JGI IMG/M metagenome (GOLD analysis project Ga0307511, IMG submission 200266) | Populus trichocarpa ectomycorrhiza microbial communities from riparian zone in the Pacific Northwest, United States - 13_EM | ecosystem: Host-associated > Plants > Roots > Unclassified | place...
GGCGTCGTACTTCCTGTCGACGATCGAGCTCCGGCGCGGCCCGGCACCGACGATGGCGCCCTGGCGCAAACGGCTGTTCATCGCCACCTCCCACATCACCGCCGACGCCGCCGAACACTTCGGACTGCCCCGCGACCGTACGGTCATCATGGGCTGGCACATCGACGTGTAGCGGCGGGTCGGTCCCCGAGGACGCGGAGCGGGACCGATGCGGAGGCCGTGCGCCTCAGTGCCGGTCGCGGGCGAGGGCGGCGACCTCGCGTACGGCGTCGGCGACGGCCGGGGCGTCCTTCTTGAGGATCGCGTCGTGATTGCTGGCGACCTTCGCGCTGATCCTGATGTTCGCGTTGCGGGCGACCACCGCGTCGAGGCCGGCGCGGATCAATTCCTGCTCGTCGCCCTTGCTCCCGAGGGACGCCCCCGAAGCGACGACGTATCGCGCCGGGACGGTGATGCTGTCCAGGACCGGGCCCAACTCCCGCTCGCGGGCGATCCTGCCGAGCTCGATGTTGCTTTCCGCCATCTGCTCGGCGTTCATCCGCGGGGTCAGGCCCGTCGGTCGCAGCAGCGGCATGAACAGGTTCAACCGCCGGAAGGTCTTCCGGATCCGCTGCTCCATGGCCTCGTCCAGCCAGTCGTACGGCTGCGCGCCCTCGACCAGGACCGCGCCCAGGGCCCGTTCCGGATTGCGGGCGGCCCAGTGGGCGCCGACGAACGCCCCGTAGGACCAGCCCACCACCAGCGCCCGTTCCACCCCACGGGCCGCGAGGACGGCGTCGACGTCCCGGACGGCGGCCTCGAAGGAGTAGTCCGCGGACCGCTTCGACTTCCTGCCGCGAGCCCGCTCGTCGTAGGTGATGTGCCGCCACTCCGCGCCCAGTTCGGCGATCACCCGCCCCCAGTACCCCTGGGTGGCGAACTGGCCGTTGAGATAGACCACCGGGATTCCGGAACCGCCGGTGTCGGTGACGGCCAGGGCGGTGTCGTCGACCGGCACCATGCCGGTCCACTTCGAACCGGCCGAGGAAGTGCTGTTCTTCGTCATCTTTCTGTTCCTCCTGGTCGCGCGGGAGCTTCTGGTACGGCGGTTTCCTGCTTCTGTTCGGTCAGAGGCTGCGGGCGGTGATGTCGCCGCGGGAGGTGGTGGCGCGGATGTCGAGTGCGGTGGTGCCGTCGTTCTTGAGGGAGTTGCTGACGCGGCCGTAGCCGGTGTCGGCGTCGAGGGCGGCCGAGACGCCGGTGGCGGCGCCGACCGAGATGTCACCGGACTCGGTGCGGAGTACGACAGTGCCGCACACGGCCTCGGCGATCCGGATGTCACCCCTCGCGGTGCTGATCTCGGCGGAACCGCCCAGCCGGCCGACCTCGACATCGCCGTCTACCGCGGTGAGCCGGACGCTCGCGGCCTCGTCGATCTTGATCCGCCGGTACGCGCCTTCGAAGGCGATGTCTCCGAGGCGTCCGACGCAACGGAGCTCGGCACCGGCGGCCGTGGCCTCGACACGGGAGCCGACGGGCAGCTGGACCGTGACCTCCAGGGATCCGGTGGGGCCGAAGAGCCGGCTGTCGGGGGCCTGGGTCGTGATGCGCAGGACACCGTCGGCGTAGGCGACCTCCGTCCGCTCGGCGGTCTTGGTGTCGCGGCTCTTGGCCGGGTCGGCGGGCAGGACCTCGACGGTGGCGTCGGCGCGGTCGGCGGCGATGAACTGGATGCGTCCGGCGGGGATGTCCAGGACGACGGAGATGGGGGTGGGGGTGTCGAACTTCTGCATCGTGTTCTCCGGGTGTTGGTTCGTCGTTTTCTGACACCGGAAACGCTACGTTGCCTTTCGTGATCCGGCAACGAACTTGTTGCGTCGAATCTACGTATGTGCAGTTCAGAGCCTAGGTATCGTTGCAACTGGCTTGGAGATAACGCAACGGTGGGCGGCTTGATCATTGCAATGGATGAAGAGTGAACGCTAGGGTGAGGCGACCAGGGACCGACACGAAGAACCACCGAGGAGACCGCGATGCCGGGAGGCAGGCTCACCCAGCAGGAACGTCAGCAGATCGCGCTGGGACTGGCCGACAGCCTTCCCTACGCCGAGATCGCCCGCCGCCTCGACCGTCCGACCTCGACGATCACCCGCGAGGTGATGCGCAATGGCGGCCCCACCACCTACCGCGCCGACCTGGCCCACCGCGCCACCGAACGCCGCGCCCACCGGCGCAAGCACACCCCGCCTTTGGGGCAAGGGGCGTCGGTGCAGGGGCGCAGGCGCGACGACGAGGCCGTGCGTGAGTACGAGGAGGCGTTCACCACCCTCCTGATGCAACAGGGCCTGCCCAGGATGACGGCCCAGGTGCTGACCTGCCTCCTCATCGCCGACGCCGGGAGCCTCACCGCGTCCGAACTCGTTCAGCGACTCCAGGTCAGTGCGGCCTCCGTCTCCAAGGCGATCGCGTTCCTCGAGGAGCAGGGCCTCGTCAGCCGGTCACGAGACGAACGCCGCCGCGAGCGCTACTACGTCGACGACGGCGTCTGGTACCAGTCGACGATCGCCAGCGCCCGTGGCATCGCCCAGGTCGCCGAGATCGCACGGCAGGGCGTCGGTGTCCTCGGCCGCGACAGCCAGGCCGCGGCCCGCCTGGAGAACATCGCCCGCTTCAGCGACTTCATCAGCGAGAGCATCCTCCGCGCTGCGGAACAGGCCCGCGAAGTCCTCTACACGAAACCCGAAACCCGGGACGACACCGGTGACACCACCGCAGCCGGTTCGGATCGCGGATAGGCAGCCACTGCTCGACGAGGCGTCAGCGGACGTGACGGCCGAGCATGTCGGTGACGGCCGCGAAGACCCTCTCTCCCGCTGCCGCGGCGGCCGGCGAAAGGGTGTCGCGGGTGAGGAATCCGTGGATCATCCCGGCCTCGCACCGGTGCCTGACGGGAACGTTCGCGACGGCCGGCCGAGCGGCATACGCGTCGCCCTCGTCCCGCAGCGGATCGTGCTCGGCGGTGACGACAACAGCGGGCGGCAGCCCGCGGAGATCGACGGCGTGCAGCGGGCTGACCTCGGCGTCTGCGCGCCGGGACGGGTCGGGGACCCACTGCTCGGCTCCCCAGGCGACGTCGTCGGTCGTCAGGCCCCAGCCCGTGTCGCCGCTGGAACTGTCACCCATGACGACGAGCGGGCCCGCGGCCCCGGACACGCCGCCGGCCGCCGCCCACGGCGACATGCCCGGTCGTGCGACTCCAGATCGCCGATCGTCCACATCCCTCCGTGAAGGAACACCACCAGCGGCCCGGTCTCCCGTCGAAGGCCGGCATAGGCGGGCCCCCACGGCAGCCGACCCGACCGTCAGATCCTCGACGTGGGCCATCTCGGGGCCCGGAGGCCGGACTTCGGCACGGAGTTGCTCCGCACGACGCAACTCCACCGCGCCCACGGCCCGGGCGGGAGGCCCGGGGTCCTGTCGAACAGCCTTGACGAAGGCGGTCAGTTCGGCATCGGCGAGCGGAGGATCGATCGGTTCGGCCGTGCGGGCCGGGATGCCGGCTTGATCGACGGCGCCGGTCTCCCAACTCGTGAGCCGTCAGTCGGTGATGTGCGGCCTGGTCCTGGTCACGCACAGCACTCGCAGCCCGGCCGGCAGCCACACGGGTCCGCTGCGGCCTCAACGGGCAGTACGGCGGCGGTGGTTGGAGCGCAGCACCCCTTGCCCTGCCAGGCGTCCCGGCCCTCCTTGACCGCGACGGCCGCGATCACCAGGGCGGCGGCCGGGTCGGCCCAGGACCAGCCGAGGACGGCGTTGGCGACCAGGCCGGCCAGCAGTACCGCCGACAAGTAGGTGCACAACAGGGTCTGCTTGGAGTCGGCGACCGCCGAGGCCGAACCCAGTTCGCGTCCTGCCCGGCGCTGGGCGGCGGACAGGAACGGCATCACCGCGAGCGACACGGCGGCCAGGGCGATACCTACGTACGAACGGTCCGCCTCGCCGACTCCACCGAAGGCACGCACCGACTCCACGGTCACGTAGACCGCCAGGGCGAAGAACGAGAGGGCGATGATCCGCAGCGCCCGTGCCTCCCGGGCCTCGCGCACCGCATTGTCGGCCGCGGAGAACTGCCAGGCGACCGCAGCCGCCGAGGACACCTCCACCACGGAGTCGAGGCCGAAACCGATGAGCGCGCTGGACGACGCGGCGGTCCCGGCGGCCAGGGCGACGACCGCCTCGACGACGTTGTAGGCGATGGTCGCGCCCACCAACTGCCGTATCCGGCGGGCCAGTTCGTCGCGGCGGACCGGGGACGGGCCCGGAGGGGCCAGGGGTGTCCCGGCGCTCATCAGCAGCAGCCCTTCGCGTCGGCGTCCGGGCAGGTGCGGTCGCTCTCCACCGCCAGCACCGCCGTGCGCAGGTCCTGAAGTGCGTGGCCGAGGCGGGGATCGGCGAGCTCGTAGCGGGTACGGCGGCCGACCGGCACGGCCACGACGAGACCGCAGTCGCGCAGACACGCCAGGTGGTTGGAGAGCCGGGTCCGCGAGATGCCCAACTCCTCCGCCAGATCGGAGGGGTGGGCCGGGGCCTCGCGCAGGGCGAGCAGCAGACGGCAGCGGATCGGGTCGGCGAGGGCACGCCCGAAACGGGCCAGCACCTCGACCTCGGAGGCGAGAGTCAGCACACGGTGACGGTACAGGAAATCCTGAATTCAGGAAATCCTGTACTGGCCGCTGAGCTGTCGGTGGCTCAGTGGTCGTGGGGGCCGGGGCGATGGACGGGGCCGTGGGCGTCGTCGCAGTGACCGTCGCGGTCGTCGGCGGTGGCGCTGGTGATCTGGAGAAGGTCCGGGGCGTCCTCGCCCAGGTGGTCGACCTGCAGCGTGGCATGGCCGATGCGGTACTCGTCCAGGAGCATTTTCTGCAGGCCGCGGCGCACGGCGTGGCAGTCGCCGCCCGGCTCGACCAGGACGTGGGCGGACAGGGCGCTCTGGCCGGAGGTGATGGTCCAGACGTGCAGGTCGTGCACCTCGACCACGGTGTCCTGCGCGGCCAGGCGGTCGCCGAGGACGTCCGGGTCGATCCCGGCGGGTGCGGCCTCGAGGAAGATCCGTCCGGAGTCGCGGACCAGGCCGTAGCCGGCCTTGAGCATCAGGACGACCACGAGCAGGGAGGCGATCGCGTCCGCGCGGGCGAAGCCGGTGGTGAGCACGACGGCTCCGGCGACGGCGGTGGCGATGAAGCCGAACAGGTCGGTGAGGATGTGCTGGTAGGTGCCCTCGACGTTCAGCGAGGTGCGGTTGGCCCTGGAGATGCACCAGGTGGCCACCAGGTTGACCGCCACTCCGACCAGGGCGGTGACGAGGACCAGGCCGCCGGTGACCTCCGGCGGGGAGACGAGGCGACGTACCGCTTCGTAGGCCAGCCAGATCGAAAGCAGCAGAAGGGTGAGGCCGTTTGCCTGCGCGGACAGGATCTCCACGCGCTTGAGGCCGTACGTGAAGTGCCCCTTCGCCGGGCGGGCCGCCAGTCGCATCGCGACCAGCGCCAGCACGATGGAGGCGACGTCGGTGAGCATGTGCGCGGCGTCCGAGATCAGCGCCAGCGAGTTGGCCGCGACCCCGACCACGACCTCGACGAGCATGAACACGCTGATCAGCGCCAGGGCGATCGTCAGCCAGCGCCGGTCGGCGTCCGCGGACACGCCATGGGAATGGCCGGAGTGGCCGCCGCCGCTGTCGTGGTCGTGGCCGCCGTGCTCGTGGTCGTGATGGTCGGACACGGGAGCTCCCAGGGTCGCTGTCTTGCGTCGGCGGAGGGCAAGTCAACCGCGCCCCGCAGGGTTTCTCCAAAGGCTGCAATGAGCACCGTTACCACTGTCACCTGCGGCGATGCCGGAACCGCCTCACTGGCCGCCGGAGTACCCCGCCGTCGGCGGCGCCAGTTGCCGGCGGATCAGCCGGTGGGCGAGTCGCGCTGTCGCGAGCAGATCCTCGCGAGCCGTGTCCGTGTTGGACCGCACTGACAATCCGTGCCAGAGGGATTGGACGAGCCCGGTCAGGGCCGCTGCGTCAGTGTCGGCGGCCAGTTCCCCGTCCTGGACGGCTCGGTCGATGCGTACGAGGAGGGCCTGCTCGTTCGCGCTGTGCAGTTCGGCGATGTAGGCGCTGGTGTCGAGCGTGCTTGTGCTGTCGGTCATGACAGAGCTGCTGATGAGACACCCGGGATGTGTGTCGCCGGGCTGGGTGAACTCGTGGACCGAGTCCGTGAGGACGCGTTCGAAGACGGTCTGGATGTCCTTCTCGGCGACAGCCTGTTGGTAGATCTCGCGGTAGCGCTCCGCGTAGGTCCGCACCGCCTCCTCGAACAGTCCGGCCTTGCTGCCGAACGCGGCGTAGAGGCTGGACGTGGAGAGCCCGAGGGCCGCGGTCAGGGCGCGGGTCGAGGTGCCGGAGTAGCCGCGTCGCCAGAAGAGGCGGGCGGCGTCCAGAACCGCGCGGTCGCGGTCGAAGGCCCGTGGTCGTCCACGGCTGCGTTCGGTCACGCTTGCATTGTAGATCGTTCGCTCCATAATCCAATTATGGAGCGAACGATTCAGAAGAAGCTGTCGGTCGGCGGGGGCAGTTGGGTCACGGTCGATGTGTACGGCGAGCCGGACGCCCCAGGCCTCGTCGTCGTCCCGGGCGTGATGAGCGACGCGCATGCGTGGAGCCGCGTTGCTGGCACGATCGACGCCTGGCCCTCGGTGGTGGTCGTGAACCGCCGGGGCCGTGCTGCCTCGGGGCCGTTGACCAGGTCGTACTCGCTGCGGACAGAGGTCGAGGACCTCGGCGTGGTCCTCGACGAGTTCGTCGGCACCAGGGCGCTCTTCGGCTGGAGTTACGGCGGCCTCATCGCCTTGCTCGCCGCCGACGATCGCCCGATTCCCCAGGTGATCGCCTACGAGCCGGTGATGCGGCCGTTCGGACGCCATGCGTTGCCGGACCTGAAGAGGGCGGAGGAGAAGGCGGACTGGGACCGCTGCGTCGAGATCGTCAACCGGCAGATATCCGGCTTCTCCGCCGCACATGTCGAGGAACTTCGGGCCGATCGTGACGGTTGGGCGACCCTGCGTCGCCTGAGCGGACCGCTCTACGCCGAACTCGGCGCGCTCAACGCGGCGGCGCCTCCCGATGCGATGGCGCGACTCGCAGTCCAAGTCGACCTGGTCATCGGCCGGTTCAATCGGGGGACGGCCCCCTACGGAACGTCCTTCGACACCGTACGACAGCACGTCGCGCACGCCCGAGTCCACGAACTTCCCGGGCATGGCCACCTGGCCCATATCCAGGCGCCCGCAGAGCTCGGCCGACTGCTCGACAAGCTCGTTGTTTTGTGATGGCGGCCCATGCCAAGGCTAGTACGGGACGAGAAGGTTCTTGGTCTGCTGGTGGTACACGAGTCCGACTGCTCCTGGACTGCAGGAATGAGTGAGGTTGTCTGGCTGAGAGCGAAGTTGGTCCGTTCCTGGTCCGGATCTTGGTGGGTGAGGACCTTCGTCCAGAGCTGGAGGACCTGCGCTTCAGTGCGTCGGAAGTCCCCGGCATCGGGACTGTGCCCGTGGGTGCGGGGGTGGCCCTTGGTGGATCAGTGGTCCGACGGTCGGTTACACGGTGAGTTCCTTGGTGATGCGGTCGAGCATGAAGGTGGAGGACTCGTGGGCGCGTTCCTCCCAGGCGAAGACGCAGGCGGTGGCCACGCCGTCGAAGCCGAGTTCGCGGAGGGTGCCGAAGAAGGCGTTCCAGTCGACTTCGCCCTGGTCGATGTCGAGGTGCTGGTGGATGCGGGCGGTGGTGCCGGGCGGGTTGAGGATGTAGCGCAGTCCGCTGGACCCCTTGTGGTTGAAGGAGTCGGCGATGTGCACGTGCTGGAGCTTGTCGCCGGCGTAGCGCATCATCGCGGCGATGTCCGCGCCTATCTCCGAGGCTCCGGAGAGGTGGAAGGAGTGCGGGGCGCAGTAAAGGTAGTTCACCCAGGGCTTGTTGATGGCGCGGACGAGGTCGACGGCGGGGGTGTTCTCCTCGCAGAAGTCGTCCGGATGGGCCTCGAGGTTGAGTGCGATGCCCTCGCGCTCGAAGACCGGGAGCAGGTCATCCAGTGAGCGCCAGAAGGCGGATTCGCTCTCGGCGGCGCGCTCCGGGCGACCGTTGAACTCCGAGTTCATCAGCGGACATTCGAGGTCGGCGGTGATCTCGATCATCCGCTTCCAGTACCGTACGGCGGTCTGCCGCTCGGTCTCGTCGGGCGAGGACCACTTGTACAACGGGAGCACGGAGGACAGCTTCACCCCGTGCGTGCGCAGGGAGTTCTTCAGCTCCGCCACGCGGTCGTCGTCCGCGCGCGGGTGCAGGAAGAACGGCATGAAGTCGTCGCGGGGCGACAACTCGATGTGTTCGTAGCCGAGTTCGGCGACCGTGCGCACCATCTCGTCGATGGGCAGGCTGCGGAACATGTACGGGTCGAGGGCGATCTTCACGCGGCACCTCCGTAGAAGGCGGGACGGGGCTTGAGGTCGGTGGCGACGACGTGGCCCGACTCCAGGGCCTCGACAGTCGCGCTGGTGATGACGGTGGCCGCGTAGCCGTCCCAGGCCGAGGGCCCGGTGGGTTCGTCGCCCGCGGCGATCCCCGCGATCCACTCGCGGAACTCGGTGTCGAAGGCGTCCGCGAAGCGGCCCACCCAGTCGGTGAGCACTTCCGTGCTCTGCTGCCCCGCGCTGCGCACTCCTACCGCGGCTGGGTCGGGCAACCGGACGAGCCCTTCCTCGCCCACTGCCTCGCACTGGATGTCGTAGCCGTACTGGCAGTTGACGAAGACCTCCAGATCGATACGGACGCCCTTGGCGGTCTCGAAGAGCATGATCTGCGGGTCCTTGAGGTGGGCGAACCGCTTGCTCGTGGCGCGCGGGGTGACCACCTGGGTGGAGACGATCTCGTCGTCGAGCAGCCAGCGCAGCACGTCCACCTCGTGCACCGCCGTGTCCAGGGCCGCCATGTCGGACGTATACGACTCCGGGACGGTCGGGTTGCGGTGCGCGCAGTGCACGATCAGCGGCTCACCGATGCGACCGGCCTCGATGACCTGCTTCAACTGCCGGTATCCGGCGTCGTAGCGGCGCATGAAGCCGACCTGGACCAGGCGGCGGCCGTGTGCCGTCTCGGCCTCGATGATCCGCAGGCAGTCCTCGGCGGTGGTCGCCAGCGGCTTCTCGCAGAACACCGGCTTCCCGGCGGCTATCGCGGTCAGCACGTGCTCGGCGTGGGTCGGACCCCAGGACGTCACGAGGACCGCGTCGACGTCGTCCGCCGCGATCACGGCCGCACCGTCGGGCAGCACGCGGGCACCGACCGGCGCCGCGGCCTCCTCGGCGCGGGCGGTGTCGATGTCGGTGACCGCGGTGACGCGGGCGCCTGTGACGGTGTGGGTGAGGCGCTGTATGTGTTCCTTGCCGATCCAGCCGGCGCCGATGACTCCTACACGTACGGTCATGGTCATTCCTTATGCAGAAGAGGTCAGGAGAAGCGCGCCCGGAGTTCGGCCGGTGATGAGCCGCAGCCGCCGCGACACCGCCAGAGGGGCGTCGTCCGCGACCGCGGTGGCCGGGGCTGTGGTCGTGTCGTCCCTGACGTCCATAGCCGTTGCCTCCTAGCGGTCGAGGTGCGGGCGCCGGGTGCCCGTCAGCCCGCAGCCGGCCAGGTGCTCACGCGTGCTGACCGCGATGGGGAAGGGCACCTCGGGCTCGCACGGGTACAGGTCCTGCTCGACGATGACGAACAACTCGGCGTCGAGGCGCGCGAGTTCGGCCACCACGTCGGCCGGGTTCGGGACGCCCGCGGGAGGCGACACGCACACCCCGCGCTTGACGGCCTCCCCGAACGACAGATCCTCCGCGGCGACTTGGGTGAGCACGGCAGGGTCCATCTGCTTGATGTGGACGTAGCCGACGCGCTCGCCGAAGCGTCGGATCAGGTCGAGGTTGTCGCCGCCGCCGTAGGCCACATGGCCGGTGTCCAGGCAGAGGTTGGTGTAGCGGGAGTCCGATTCGTTGAGGAGCCGTTCGATCTCCGGCTGGGTCTGGATGTGGCTGTCGGCGTGCGGATGGAGGACGAGCCGTACGTCGTACTCGTCGAGCAGCAGTTTGCCCAGCCGGTCGGCGGATCGGCCGAAGCCCGCCCACTGGTCGGTGGTCAGTTCGGGCGACTCGGTGAATGCGCCGGTCTTCTCGTCCCGGTACATGGGCGGGATGAGGACGAGGTGGTGCGCGCCGGCGGCCGAGGTCAGTGCGGCCACCTGCCGGACGTGGGCGAGCATCTCGTCCCACGCCTCCGGCCGGTGCAGGGCGCCGAAGGCGGTGCCGCCGGAGACCTGGAGCCCACGGGCGTCCAGCTCCTCCTTCAGGCGCTGCGGGTCGGTGGGGAGATAGCCGTACGGTCCGAGCTCCAGCCACTGGTAGCCGGCCGTGGCCAACTCGTCGAGGAAGCGGGTGTACGGCACCTGCTGCTCGTCCTCGGGGAACCAGATGCCCCAGGAGTCGGGGGCGGAGCCCAGACAGAGGTTGCCGGCGATGGTGCGCAGCGGGCCTGGCGCCGTTGCCATGACATGTCCCTTCACCCCGAGATCGGGAGTTTCGCGGTGCTTGCTGTCGCGCTCTACTAGCGCGCTCTAGTACGAGTACGATGACCCTGGTCCAAATGTCATGTCAATAGCCTGTTGCCGGGAGATTTCGAGATCGCTGGCTAAGGTGGGCCACGTCGAAGGGTGGGTTCACAGGTGGATGCATCGGGCAAGCAGCGGCCCACGATGGCGGATGTCGCCGAGAAGGCCGGTGTCTCCAGGGCGCTCGTCTCGATCATCTTCCGCAACCAGCCGGGGGCCAGCGAGGAGACCCGGCAACGGGTCCTGCGGGTCGCCGACGAGATCGGCTACCGCCCCGACAGCGCGGCCAGGCTGCTCGCCCGTGGTCACAGCCGCACGCTCGGCGTGATGTTCGCCGTGCAGCAGCCCTTCCACACGGATCTCATCGAGGGCATCTACCCCGAAGCGGAGCGCCTCGGCTACGAGGTTCTGCTGTCCGGCGCCACGCAGAGCCGCAGCGAGGAGAAGGCCGTGGAGGCGCTGCTCAGTCACCGCTGCGAGGCGTTGATCCTGCTCGGCTCGTTCGCGGAGCCCTCCTTCCTCGACGAACTGGGGCGCCGTACGGTCGCCGTCTCCGTCAGCCGTCGGGTTCCGCACGCCCACGTCGACTTCGTGCACTCCGCCGAGGGCAAGGGCGTACGACAGGCCATGGACCACCTCGTCGAGTCGGGCCACCGCCGGATCGTGCACATCGACGGTGGCAGCGGCCCCGGCTCGGCCGAGCGGCGCCGTGCCTACCGGGCGGCGATGCGCCGCCACGGGCTGGAGGCGGAGGTACGGGTCATCCCTGGTGATCACACGGAGCAGTCGGGCATCGAGACCGGCCGCACGCTCCTCGCTGAACGCGACCAGGGGCAGCTCCTGCCGACTGCTGTGCTCGCCGGCAACGACCGTTGCGCTATGGGCCTGTTGATGACCTTGACCCGGGCCGGTGTCGAGGTGCCGCGCGACATGTCCGTCGTCGGCTACGACGACAGCCACCTCTCCCACCTGATGCCGATCGGTCTGACAACCGTGCGTCAGGACGCGGGACTCATGGCGGAACATGCGGTGCGCTTCGCGGTGGAGCGGTTGGAGAAGCCCGAACTGGAACCCCGAGAGGCGGTGTTGGACCCGAAGCTGGTGGTCCGGGGGAGCAGTGGGCCGGTCCCGGAACCGTCGGCCTGAGAGACGGGCACACGGTTCCGGGGCGACGGCCGGTGCGGACCGGTTACCGCGTTCCCTTGGCGGCGAACCCGGCCACCGCGTCCACGTTGTCCTTGGTGATGAACGCCGGGCCCGTCAGCACCGGCGCGGTGCCGCCGCCGCTGAAGTTGCCGTTGGTCTTGTACAGCCACAGCGAGTCGACAGCCAAGTAGCCCTGAAGGTAAGGCTGTTGGTCGACCGCGAACTCCACGGACCCGTCCTGGACGGCCTTCACCAGTTGCTGGTTGAGGTCGAAGGTCGCGACCTTGGCCTTGCTGCCCGAGTCGGACAATGACTGGATCGCCGTCAGCGCGATCGGGGCACCCAGGGTGACCACCTGGTCGATGGAGGAGTCCTGGCTGAGCTTCGCGGTGATCGTCGACTTCACGGACGGCATGTCGGTGCCGTTGACGTAGAGGATGTCCGTCTTGCCGCTGAAGCCCTTCTTCAAGCCCGCGCAACGTGCCTCCAAGGCGACCTGGCCCTGTTCCTGGACGACACAGAGGGCGTGTTTGGCACCGAGTTCGTTCAGGCGCTTACCGAAGGCCTGGCCGGCGATGTTCTCGTCCTGGCCGAAGTACTCCAGCATGCCGAGCTTCTTCCAGTCGCTCACACCGGAATTGAAGCCGACCACGGGAATGCCGGCCGACTTCGCCTTGGCCACCACGTCCTTCATGGCATCCGGCTTGGCCGCGGTGAGCGCGATGCCGTCGACCTTCTGGTCGATCGCGTTCTGCACCAGGTTGGCCTGGTTGCCGGCGCTGGGATCACTGGAGTAGACGAGCTTGACGTTGTCCTTGGCGGCGGCGGCCTGGGCGCCCTTGCGGACCAGGTCCCAGAACGTGTCGCCGGGGGCGGCGTGGGTGACCATGGCCACGGTCATACGAGGGGTGGCGGCCTTGCCCGCGGAGACGGCGGCTCCCTCGTTGGTGGACTTCTTTCCGCCGGAGCTGCTGGAGCAGCCTGCGGCGAACAGGGCGCCGGCCAGGACGGTGGCGGTCAGGGCGGCGGCTCGGTGGTTTCTGTGCATGTCCCTTGCACCTCACTGTGCTTGTCGGGTTCAGGTTTCGGGTTCGCGGTTCGTCCCGGCGGAGCGGAGCGGAATGCGGGGCGATACCGGGAGGTCCCTGGCGAAGGTGGTGTTGACGTTCCGGCCTCGGCGAGGCGGACCCATTGCCACCGGATGCCGCGCGTGGGTGGGCGGTGCGGCGTGGAAGCGGTCGTGGTGCGACTGCTTGCGAGAGAGCTACTAGAGCGCGTCATTAGCGCGCTCTAGTAGCTCGTAACTATGGGACCGGCCCCGAGGGATGTCAATCGGTATGTCAGGACGTTTCGTCAAAGGCGATCGGCCGGTTCCTGCGTTCCGGGCGAAGCCCGCCGAAGGTGCCCTCAGGCAGCTTCTTGACGGATCAGGAACGGACGGTGCGGGGTCCGGAGTCCTTCTGTCCGTGGGGGGTGCCCCTATGACTTTGGTCAAGGGGTGATCGGGGCTGGTGGTTGGTAGAAGGTGCCGTTGCGGAGCATCGCGAAGAGCGCGTCGGCTCGGCGCCGGGGCGAGGCAGAGGATGGCCTGGGTGTGGCGCTTTCCCTGGGCGATCTTCTTGTCGTACCAGGTGCGGGAGGCAGGGTCCCGCACCGGCGGCGATCTGACGGGAGCATTTCCCGAAATCGTTGCCGCAGCCGCCGACTTACCCGAAGGCACCGCGCTCGACGGGGAGATCGTCGTGTGGGAGAACAGTCGGCTCGCCTTCGAACGGCTTCAGCAACGCCAGCACCGCAGAGCGGTAGCTGCGGCCCGGGCGGCTGCGCAGTGGCCAGACCACTTCGTTGCCTTCGACCTGCTCCGCCTGGGCAGCTGCCAGACCGAGCAGGCCTATCGGGAGCGCCGTGCAGTGCTGGAGCAGCTCTTCGCCGATCAGTAGTTGCAGCCACCTTGGACGCTGTGCCCGGCCACGACCGGTCCGCAGCAGGCCGCCGCCTGGCTTGAGTGGTCCTCGGTGGGCCTGGAGGGCCTGTTATGGACAGGGTTTGCGGCTGTCCGTTGTCCGCACTGCCGGGCTGGATGTTCTTGCCGAGTTGCGTGGCGCGGATCGAGGCGCCGTACCCGCTCGAGCCGGTGCCGAGGACGATGACGTCGTAGTGCGCGCTCATGACGTGCCCCCTTTCCGGGGTGTTCGGTGGTTGGCTCGTGGAGCGAGTGGTCATTCGGCGCGGTGGTGGGGCGCCAGGGTGGCGTGGATCTGGTCGCGGATGTCGGCGAGGACGGCTTCGTCGCTGCGGTGCAGGTACACGGTGGCGGTGGTGCTGATGTGGATGATCGCGGTGATCACCCGCGCCAGCGTTGCCGCGTCGGCGGCGCCGATGTGCGCGTCGCGGGTGAGCAGGCCGGTGACGCCGTCATCGAGGCGGCCGGCGAGGGCCAGGCCCGCTTGCCGGTAGGGCTCGGTCGGGTCGCCGAAGACGAGTTCGTGCAGGTATGTGCGGCCGTTCTCGATGTGCTCCCTCAGGCACTCCACCACGGGACGGATGAGGGCGATGACCGGCTCCAGGGCGCCCTGTCCGGCAGCGGCGTTCGCGGCGGCGAGGCCGGCGTCGATGGCGGCGGCGAACTTCTCGTTCTGCACCATGATCAGCAACTCGGCCTTCGTGGACGCGTACAGGTAGAGGGTGCCGATCGCGACGTCGGCCCGGTGGGCGATCTGCTGCGTCGTGACCCCGCTGACGCTGTGTTCGGCGAACAGCTCACGGGCCGCGGTCATGATGCGCTCGCGCTTGGCCTGTTTGGCCCGCTCGCGGCGCCCGATCGGCATGTGGCCGCGTCCCATGGGGCCTCCCTTGATAATAATTCTGAGTGCACTCATAGTTGAGCGTACTCGGATTGACCGAGTGAGGCGAGACCCCGGAAGTCGCGCCGAATTGGCTGACCTGGTCTCAGACATGGACAAATAGGATGAAGGCAAGGAGTGGCGCCCCATGAGAGCGTTCGTCGTCACCAAGTACAAGGAGCCGCTGCAGGAGGCGGAAGTCCCCGAACCCACCGTGGGGGAGCACGACGTGCTGGTCCGGGTGGAGGCCGCTGGGTTGAACCCGCTGGATGAGAAGATCCGCGCCGGTGAGTTCAAGCAGATCCTGCCCTACAAGCTGCCACTGATCCTGGGCAACGACGTCGCGGGCACCGTCATCGGTGTCGGGACGGCGGTTCGCGGCTTCAAGCCCGGAGACGAGGTCTACGCCCGGCCCGCCCAGGACCGCATCGGCACGTTCGCCGAGCGCATCGCCGTCGCGGAGGGTGATGTGGCGCTCAAGCCCGCCTCGATCAGCATGGATGAGGCCGGCTCGCTGCCGCTGGTGGCGCTCACGGCGTGGCAGGCGCTGGTGGAGCGCGGGAGGGTGCGGCCCGGGCAGAAGGTTCTCATCCACGCCGGCGCCGGCGGGGTCGGTTCGATCGCGATCCAGCTCGCCGCGCACCTCGGTGCGAGCGTCGCCACGACCGCTGGCGGCTCCAACGCGCACTTCGTGCGCGCGCTCGGCGCGGACACGGTGATCGATTACCGCACCCAGGACTTCGAGCAGCTCCTGACCGGCTACGACCTGGTGTTGGACAGCCTCGGTGGGGAAACTCTCGAGAAGTCCCTGCGGGTGCTCAAGCCCGGCGGCAGGGCCATCGGGATCGCCGGTCCCCCGGACCCCGCGTTCGCCCGCGAGGCCGGCCTGAACCCCCTGCTGCGCCTGGCGGTCGCAGGCTTGAGCCGCAAGATCCGCAAGCAGGCGAAGAAGCTCGGCGTGACGTACGAGTTCCTGCTCATGCGCGCCAGCGGCGACCAGCTCCGCCAGATCACCACCCTCATCGACCAGGGCGTGGTGCGCCCGGTCGTGGGAAAGGTGGCCCGCTTCGACCAGACCCCGCAGGCGCTGCAGTCCCTGTCCCAGGGCGGCATCCGCGGCAAGGCCGTCATCGGCAACAGCTGAGCCAGCTGACCCGCCGCAACCGCGACGGGCGACACAAAACAGACCGGGAGAATCCGTCATGAGCAGCACCGACACCCCGAACGAAGCCGTCATCACCTCCTACGCGAAGGCCCCGGCCCGCACCGTCAGCGCCGGCGGCGTCACCTACGCCTACCGCGAGCTGGGCCCGAAGGGCGGCATCCCCGTCGTCTTCTTCGTCCACCTCGCCGCGACCCTGGACAACTGGGACCCCCGCATCGTCGACCCCGTCGCGAAGGGCCGCCACGTCATCGCCTTCGACAACCGCGGTGTCGGGGCATCCACCGGCCAGGTGCCGGACAGTGTCGAGGCGATGGCCGACGACGCCTACACCTTCATCAAGGCGCTCGGGTACGACAAGATCGACGTCTTCTCCTTCTCCCTCGGCGGCATGATCGCCCAGGCCCTGGTGGTGAAGCACCCCGAGCTCGTCCGCAGGCTCGTCCTCACCGGCACAGGGCCCAAGGGCGGCAAGGACATGGACAAGGTCGCCAGAATCACCTACTGGGACATCCTGCGCGCCACCCTGACCCGCTCGGACCCCAAGGAGTTCCTGTTCTTCAACCGCAACGCCACCGGCAAGGCCGCCGGGCGCGCGTTCGTCAACCGGCTCAAGGAGCGCACCGTCGACCGTGACGCGGAGATCAAGGTCAAGGCGTTCCAGACACAGCTGAAGGCGATCAAGAAGTGGGGGCGCTCCGCCCCCGACGACCTGTCGTCGATCACGCAGCCCACCCTGATCGCCAACGGCGACAACGACCGTATGGTGCCGTCGGTCCTCTCGGGGGACCTGCACCGGCGCATCAAGGACAGCCAGGTGATCATCTACCCCGACTCCGGGCACGGCGGCATCTTCCAGTACCACGACGAGTTCGCCTCCGTGGCGGTCGAGTTCCTCGCCTGATGACAACCGCCTGAGCAGGAAGAGAAGGGCAACACCATGAGCACGTCACCGGCCGTGGCACCCCTGGAAGTGAAGAAGCACCTCACCTCCTCGATCCTGCTGTGGGTGCGGACCGATCAGCCCCGCCAGACCGGCATGGACCACTGGAAGGGCCCGCACTCGGGGATCATCTCCGCCACCCCGGGCCTGGAGGAATACCGGCAGATCCACCTCGCCGAGCACAACCCGGGCCGGTGGCCGGCCACCGACGGGGTCCAGACCGCGATCCCCGCAGACCGGAAGATCGACGGCGTCGCGGAAGTCACCTTCCAATCGGCGCTTGCACCCCTGAAAGGGCGCAAGCAGACGAAGCTGGCCTACGCCGACGAGATCAACGTGTTCCGCCGCACCCTGCTCTACGCCGGCCCGCCGAACTCCTCTCGGTGGTACGACGTCGCAGGCCCCGGAGAGACGGTCGGTGCCCGCACTCTGATCTACCTGCGCCGCAGAGACGGCGTCGGTGCCGGCGCCTTCCGGAAGTTCGTCAACGAGCAGCTCGCTCCCGCGCTCGCCGGCACCGGAGGGCTGAAGGAACTGCGCACGCAGACGTTCCTGCCCTGGATCGAAAAGCTCTGGGACACCCCGGACGTCGCCCACGACAACCCCCACGACCAGCACTTCCACGCCTCCCTCAGCCTCGGGTTCACCGACACAGAGGCACGGAACGCCTTCTTCACCGGCCAGGTGATCCAGGACCTGTCCGACCGGCTGGCACCGCAGGTCTCCGCGATCCACGCCTACGACGTCACCGCGGCGCTCACCTACGTCAAGAACGGCGAGATCCTCCCGCACTACGAGGGGTGAGCGGCGCAGGTGAGAAGCGAACCGCCGGATCTGCTCAGCAGTTCATCCGCCCCGCTCTTCCCGGCCCTCCTCGCGCCCCGTCGCCGTCCGACACCCATCACCCATCACGTATCCGTATCCGTATCCGGAGCCAGCCATGAGCGAGCCCAGCACCATCCACTACCAGCGCACCTCACCGCAGATCGCGAAGATCACCTTCACCAACCCGCCCGTCAACCTCATCGCCGGCGAGACCGTCCTGCGCCTCATCGAGATCGTCGAAGAACTGGCCACCGATCCGGACATCCAGGTCGTGCTGTTCGACAGCGCCACCCCCGACTTCTTCTACAACCACTTCGACCTGGCCGCCGCCGCCGACTTTCCCGCCCCCGAGGACCCGGACGCGGTGCCGGCATGGACGAATCTGGTCCTGGAACTCTCCAGGGCGCCGTACATCACCATCGCGGCCATCCGGGGACGCACCCGCGGCGGCGGGAACGAGCTCGCCCTCGCCCTCGATCTGCGCTACGCCAGCCGTGAGAAAGCGATCTTCGGACAGCCCGAGGTCGGCAGCGGACTGCTGCCCGGCGGCGGCGGCACCGAACGCCTCCCTCGCGCCATCGGACGCGACCGCGCCCTGGAAGCCATCCTCACCAGCGACGACTACGACGCCGACACCGCCGAACGCTGGGGCTGGATCACCCGCGCCCTCCCCGACAGCGAACTCGACGCCTTCGTCGGCACCGTCGCCGCCCGGCTCGCCTCCTTCGACCGCACCTCACTCGCCTCGGCCAAAGCCCAGATCAACCGGGCATCCCTGCCCCCGGACGCGGATCTGGTCGCCGCGTACCGCGAGTTCACCCACTCCCTCACCCTCCCCGGTTTCCTCACCCGCGCCGCCGGCACGCAGGCCGTCGCCGAACAGGCCGGCATCGACTTCGAATACCGTCTCGGGCACCACATCGGCATCGCCAACCAGCAACGCTGACACCCATCAGAAAGCGAGCACGTACGCAGCCAGCGCCGTGTACGTCCTCTTTTGCCGCAGGGCCCACCTGATTTCCGACGTCTTCGGCACCGTGGTTGACCGGCGCACCAGCATCGCGGGCGAATTCGAACGCGTCGGCGCCCTCTCCGGGCCACGGGCCGATTGGCCAGGACTCACCACCCAGTGGCGCAGCCTGTACCCGCCGACACCGCTGTGGGCGGCGTTCGGGGCAGTGACCTGGCGGTCGCTGGAGGAACTGCACCGGATGATGCGCGGACGAGTGCGCGCCGAGCATGGCCTGACCGAGCTTCACCGACACCGACCGGGCCGAACTCACGGTGCCTGGCACCGCCTTGGACCGTGGTCCGACACCCGCGATGGTCTGTCACTACGGTGGTGCCCCGCTGCTGATCGGGCTGCCGGCGGATCGACCGCAGATGTCATCCACGGCTCGACGGCCGCGACGGTGCACCCCTTCTCGACACCGGCCGGCCAACCGTTCGAGCGCGATGGATCACGGGGTCCCGGCGTGAAGAGATCACGTCGGGACCGAAGAACAAGCTCAGGCGTCGGTGCTGTGCAGGTCCGGGTAAAGCGCCTCGACCGGGCCGCTCAGAGCCACCTTGACCCCCTTGGTCAACTCGTCGGCCAGGACCTCGTATTCTCCGGCCTCGACGGCGTCGTAGACCGTCGTCACCAGCTGCGTCGGCAGCATCTTGGGTCCGTCAGCGTGTGCGGCCATATCGGTGTCGACGTAGCCCATGTGCACACCCGTCACGTGGACGCCCATGGGTGCGAACTCGATGCGCAGCGAGTTTGTGGCCGACCACAGTGCGGCCTTGGACGCGCTGTAGGCGCCGCCGAAGGCATACCAGCTGGCAACGGAGTGCACGTCGATGAGGATTGCCCCCTTCTTGGCGGCGAGGACCGGTGCGAAGGCGCGGGCGAGGAAGACCGGTCCGAAGAAGTTCGTCTCCATGTTCGCCCGGATGTCCGCCTCGGTGACGTCCAGCAGGCTCGCGCTCGGCGGGATGGCGCCCGCGTTGTTGACGAGCACGGTGACATCCGCCGCGGCGGCGACGGCCGCGTCGATCGACGCGCGGTCGGTGACGTCAAGGGTCAGGGGGACGATGCGTTCGTCGTCCCAGGCGCGGGGGGAACGGGCGGTGGCGTAGACCTTGACGGCGCCGCGAGCCAGGGCGTCGTGGACGAAGTGGGTGCCGATACCGCCATTGGCGCCGGTGACGAGGACGACTGCTCCGTCGAGAGAGGGCATTGGTTACTTCTTTCCAAGGGGAGGTGAAGTGCGTGGCTGTGCGCGGATGGAGCAATGACTCCTCGCCCCGCCATGGAAGAATGAGCGGAGCCACATTCGAGCCCACGCGATACTGACTGCAATCATAACTGACTGCAGTCAGAATATGCTCCTGGAGGACACCGCCATGTCTGTCGCCCCCCGGTCGGTCGGACGGCGCGAGCGGAACAAGCAGGAGAAATTCGACCGCATCGTCGCTGCCGCCACTGAGCTGTTCGCCGAACACGGCATCGATGAGGTCACGACCCAGCAGATCGCCGACAAGGCCGACATCGGCACCGG
>Ga0307511_10002261_pt1 | contig 20134 bp, 10 predicted proteins | sample 13_EM_MG_FD_200266 | JGI IMG/M metagenome (GOLD analysis project Ga0307511, IMG submission 200266) | Populus trichocarpa ectomycorrhiza microbial communities from riparian zone in the Pacific Northwest, United States - 13_EM | ecosystem: Host-associated > Plants > Roots > Unclassified | place...
TATCATAGGGAATTTTGAGTGTAGAAGAACGTTTTGGTCAATTGACATTTACTAAATTGAGTAATTATATTAATTGCCCGCGACCGGCATAGAGGGTATGCCGCCCGCGAGCGGCCCAGAACATATATACCCTGCGCAACCATCTTATGAACAGAGTCACCGCCTGGTGGTAAACCACATAGGCACATAGCTCAGATTATTCATGTCATTCCCTTGATCTGAAATAGGTGTCGCTACAGCAGCAACATAAACCGGTTTTTGCGACTCAGAGAGGCATCGAGGATTGCAACCGACTACGCAGACCTGTCGACTTGAAGGCCCACTGCCTAACCACAGTAGATTAAAACACCAGTCAGCTTCTGTGCAACAAGAGTGTCGAGTGGAGGAGCTTCTAGCCATAGAGTTTCTTCGCCGTCCACCTCATACCTCCCAGATTAGTACCCGGTACATGGCTGATGGATTCCTCAACCTACGACCATATCGAAGCTATTACAAAGTTACAGGCAATGTCGAAATGCCTGGGCTTGCTCCCTGGGGCTCTCTCTCTAATCGAGGTCACGTCCAAAACAATACAGGCTCTTGAATCCGCCAGAGATACTAACGAGGAATGTGAGAAGCTGTTGCAAGAGCTTTTGAATGTCCAGGTATTGCTAAATACTCTTGGGAACAATGCCAAGGGCCGCGCCCATGATCAGGAGGAGTCGAGCAAGCTGCTATTACTGCCAGATGGGCCATTAGCACAAATGGAAACCTTCTTGAATGAAAGGGTATTGGTTAAATTAGAAGAGGATACTTCAACTGAAGGAAATGCAGTCAAAGGAGTGGCGAGGGCAATAAAGTGGCCATTCCACCAGAAGGAAGTAGAGGAGATAATGATGGGTGTTGAGAGATGTAAGACGGCATTACTATTGAGGCTGGAAGATGATATTCTAGGTTTGTAAGTATATCGCCAGTTAAGTAATTACAACGATCCCCGCTAATCACCGAGAATCAAGGGGATTTACTCGCCACATCAAAGAGAGTTTACCTGAAGCAAAGGAGGATATAAGTGAAATTCGATCAAACCCCCAGGTGTCACAGCAAGGTGAGCTCTTTATATCTCCACAAAGATCAATGTAGGTGACGCATATCTAGATGACAAACTCTAACGATTGGTGTAGAATATTAAGACCTGGTCACCTCTGTCATACAAGGAAAAACAACAGGACATCTTTGCTAGCAGAACGCCAGAAACTGGTACCTGGTTCCTTAATGATGCGCGTTTCAAGGATTGGGTGTCCTCAAAGTGTTCCAGAACATTGTTCTGTCCAGGAATACGTGAGTTATAATGTTACTATGAAAAAGGATGTGCTAACCAAGACTGCTAATATGCAGCGGGTGCAGGAAAGACAGTTATGGCGTAAATACATCTCGATGCCCTAGCAGGGTCTTGATACTTATGGAATTTTAGATCGATTATCATCAATCACCTGGAAAAACATGAGCTGAACAGCGAGACGGCAGTCACATATATCTACTGCAGCTACAAAGAAACCAACCAATCATCCGTCAGTGTCGCTGGAAGTATCATTTCTCAGTTACTACTCCAATATACACCCTCTCATGGAATCGATGCCCTACCCTCAACGTTTCTCAGGCTCTGCAAGACACATATATCAATTGCAGAACCTACTGTCACAGCTGCCGATGAGATGTGGACAGCCCTCGAGGCACTCGTCAAAGTTTTCAGTCAGGTGTTCGTGGTGATCGATGGTTTGGATGAGTTTGACACTGCTGAGAGGGAGCCGCTCGTGAAGAAGCTCCAGAGCTTGCAATCATACGCTGGGGTGCCCTTTAAACTGCTGGTCATGGCAAGGCATATCCAAGACAACTCGGATCTATTCCAGAATGATACAGTGATGGAAATTAGAGCCATGGAACAAGATATTCGAAGCTATATGGAGCATAGGATACAAAGGTCAAAGTTGGAGGCAATGATCAAGAGCCACTGTCGGTGGATGCAAGTAAAGGCTATCTTCGGTGCCCAGCATAGCAGAGGAGATGAATTGAAGTTGGATATTATGGACCGAATCGCAACGAAGGCAGATGGAATGTAGGTACTCCCCGTTTTAGTTTCCTCCGTAACCTACAAAAAGTACATGGCGTCAAGTGTACCATGAAACTTGTACTCCTGTTTGCAGCTCTAGGCTTCAGTTAGTGCTGACTATATTATTTCACAGGTTTCTACTTGTCAAGTTGCACATAGACACCGTTGTGGGCAAGACTACAATACAGCAGGTAGAAGAGGTACTTGAAAAGCTACCCACAGGGATTGATGCAACCTACGATCAAGCCATCAGAAGAATAGAGGAACAAGGCGAAGAAAGTTCTCACCTCGCAAAATGTGCTCTAATGTGGATTACATTCGCCGAAAAGAGCGTTACCATTGGGGAGCTAGCTGAAGCCCTTGCAATTGACACTAGCCAGGAAACTCTGGGCCCAGGCACAACCCCCGATGCCTCCATCTTGTTATCAATTTCCGCTGGCCTAATCGACATTGATGTGGAACGCGGGAATATAGTTCGACTAGTTCATTCCACCGCCCAGAGTTATCTTGAACGCACAACTCTGTCCACTCGCGAGCTGGCAGGTGCTCATGAATTTCTAGCAGCAACATGTCTCAGCTATTTCTCCTATGTGGCTCCTTGTCTCATGGATACATGCAGCAAAGTTGACACTATTGAGAACTCATTTGTAAACTCCGCCCTTAAGTGCTATCCTCTGTTGGGCTACGCAGCCGCATACTGGGATACTCATATCCAGAAGATTCCCAGGTATAGTCGGAAATTTGAGGGTTTGCTCCTCGATTTTTTGGTCGATAAATGTGCTCGAGGGAAACTCGCTCTAGCCTTCACCGCTGCCATCAGAGATTCACGTTCAGTTAATGGTCTTTGGCCCAGTGCTGAGGCTCTGATATACATCCTGAACAATTGGAAGAATGGTTCCTACCGGCAAGAGGGTCAGGGAATAGCCATGGCAGCCTCTTTGGGCCTATGGAAGATCATGAATATCATGGTCACAGGTGGGGGAAGTGACAGTTTCTCGGAAATGAGGGACGCGGGTTTGGAAAACGCTATGGCAGCCGTCATTCTCAAGTCACCGGAACATGTTGTGCAGATGCTCCTGGAGCTTGACCATGCGGTTACCACAAAACTGATTAACTGTTTAGATAAATGGCATAGAACACCCCTCACCATAGCAGCTGGTATGGGAAATGTGCCAATTGTCCGGCGACTTCTGGGTCATCCTGGAACAGATGTGAACGGCCAGGTGGTAGGCAAAACCGCGCAGAACCCGCTCATCTGGGCCGTGGCTAGAGGGCGTTTGGATATTGTACGCCTTCTTCTGGCACACCAGGGCATAGATGTGAACTTCAAAGCTAGCGGCAACATTGGTGAACATGCGCTACTCAACCTTGACCGTAGGTATTTCATCTGGGATACTACACCATTGGTACAGGCGATAATCGCAATCATGCAGCAAGACCCAGCTGGTTATGAGTCGTTTCGGCTGCTATTGGGCCACCCCAATATTGATGTGAATTTACCTGGAGATGATGGGGATACACCACTGATTAAGGCAATTTTCTGGAATAAAACCTTGGGGACGCGTATGCTTGCAGCTGCCACTCAGATGTTCTTAGATCATCCTGCAATTGATGTTAATTCCAAGGGGGGAACAACTGCACACCATTATGTTTGGCAGTCTCCAGAGGATATGTATTTGTGGTTCAGATGTTATTGGGCCATCCTAACATAGATGTTAATTTAAAAGGAGAGGACGAATGTACACCATTGATATGCGCTGCTCGCAATACTAACGTGAAAATGATTCGACTATTGCTAGCACATCCCGGCATCGAAGTCAATTTGAAAGATCGAGAGGGTCATACAGCTCTATCATGGACAATAAAATCAAATAGAAAGCACGCCACAGAGGCTGCCGAGGCACTCCTGTATCATCCAACAATTGATGTCAACATAACAGGACCAGGTGGTTACACGCCCTTATCAGCAGCAGTCCTCTCAGCACCAGAGCTTGTTGGATCACTTCTGAAGCATTCAAATATTCAAGCCAATACCCGCGAACCCGATGGCTATACACCATTATCACGCGCAGCACGCTTAGGCTATACTCCAGTAGTCAAAGCACTCCTGGAGCATGCGAACTCGAATATCATTGATGTTAACATCAAAGATCAGGATGGTCACACACTCTTATCAAGGGTGATATGCTTAGGGTACTATAATATTGCTGAAGTACTCCTGGACCATGCCCACTCGAGGGTTGATGTCAATGTTAAGGACCACGACGGCTACACGCCAGCAGTACGCCTGAACGACAGCTTTAGCGTCCAAAGCCTCTTGAACTATGTTGGTATCGAACCCAATGAGTCATCTAACAACTTAGGTAGTCTTCTGAGAAGATACCTCCCCAGGAGTGCTCCAGGAGCGGACTTTTGTGATATCTATGAAAGGTCTCCATTATTCTGGTCGGCATCGAGCGGAGATAAGAGAACGGTGTCAACTCTCCTTGAAAAAGCCTCCATCAACCTTGGGTTTACAGGTTCATACTACGGTTGCCCTTTGCAAGCTGCCATTGGGCAAGATCCTTTCAGACTACTACTGGAAACTCCAGCTTACCAGCCAGCACAAGTAAGCACCAGTGTTCAACTATGTGATAGGAGAGGGCGCAATTGTTTGGCCTGTTTGGGGGGAATCCACAGCCCGAATCATCTTAACGTAGTAGAACAACTGCTATGTGCGGATGCCAATATATTCCTAAAAGATGCTCATGGGTGGACTCCTGTTTTTTGTGCTTCTCGCAGCCTCAACCCATCCATCAGAGAATTTTTCCAAGCAGCCTCTGAGTCTAGGGTGATCCCATCCCCTTATAGGCCAGCAGCATGGTTAGATATTTACAACGACCAAATCTTGCTAGTTAGCCGTGGCTGTCAGGTTTCCTACGATGAGAAACTTCCACCTACAAACACCAAAATTCATCAGCTACCCGACCCGAGACTTTTTCTTCCAAATCAGAAAAAGCTCCCAGAGTGGGCGACCGAGCAGGAAAAATTATATGCTGCAGCTACACAGTGGGAATCTTTCGTACAAGCGGACCATCCGTTTAATGATAGAATCTATTTTGAAATCAGCATAATACGTACAAGGTATGTCCGATGATCAGAGACACTACTTGACTACGACGGGCTGACTCCACGATAAGGGATGTAACCCTGGATGGTAGTCACAATGCTGACACCCCGGATGAAATCAACAATGATGTGGCTTCTGTAGGAATTGGCTTAATTGATGATATTACTGATAAAAGAACCTTTCTTTGTTTTGGTTCACCAGTAGGTGAACATTTGAGACTTGACCAAATAGGGAATGCGTGGTGTTATACATCGTCAGGTGCTCTAGTTGGGTCGGGTCTCATTGAACATGCATCTTCCCAAAGCCAAGTACAGAAGTATTCTGATGGAGACGTTGTGGGTTGTGGTTTTGATGAGCGAGGTCATTTATTCATCACCAAGAATGGTATGAAACAGTATACATGTAAGTACTTGCTATTCATTACGCACCGCATGCATTTGTAACATATCAGCGACACAACCAGATAGCAACTCCTACCGCAGACCTGACAATAGGCGACTGTATGCTGCCGTTGCTCTGGCGAGAAATAGCCGATAAAGGGCAATTTCGGGCAAAACTTCTTGTATAAGTTTGATAATGAGACCGGCAAGCTCAATGAGGACCAGTCTGAAGACGACTATTTTATATTTGACAGTGAGGATGAGCAGCTGTCGGAAAGCGAAGATGGCGAGCAGGAATTCATAAGCGAGCGGGAGGAAGAGGAGTAATATCAACCCTCCGCGGGGGACTTTCAGGACAGTGTTATAAACCTACTCTAAACCCACTTCTCGAGTTAGTACTCCCTGTTGCTTTGCTGCTTGCACTTGATATCGCATCTTCTTTCTTCCATTTTTTTCAGAAGCAAGCTTATGACATGTATGCATCTGATTGGATCAACACTTGAATCAATTTCTTCAACTGAGAAAACCCTTGACATTTCCCAATACATTGAAGCCGGATAGTTATATTTATTCAAATATATATAACAGTTTCAATATAGGCACCTACCACACTCATCAATTTGCCTCTTCTTTTGCATAAGTCGGCGAAGTTCAGGGTAACACTAACAATCTTGCACGTGCCCAGGAAGTCTGATATTTCCAGTTTATACCTTGTGCCACTTGTTTTTACCTTCCACCCTCCTGTTTTACAGAATGAGCACCCACCTACTTTTGTTTTCAACAACAGTGTGGTCGTATTGTTCCCGACGACATTCCACTGCCCGCGGCACCAGCAACAGCGGAGCGAGCTCCAGGTTCCTGAGAACGAATAGACCGCCCCGATATGGAGGAGGGACGAAAGGAGAGAGGAACCCTGGGATACAGTGGAAGCCTACTTCCGCTATCTATACCGAGAACTGGCAGCCATTTGAGCGGAGGGAACAGGGAGATGGGAGGATGGGACTTGATCGAATTTTCACGGATCTCTTGTCAACCTTGTACATACCTCGCGCGGGCGGGAGACTAACTTGCCGACCCTTGAATCCATGAGTGGCTGGCTCGTCATACGCCCCCCCTACGGATGTGTTTTTTTTCTTTTTTTAAAAAAAAAAACCTCAAGAGAAACCACGGCAAGCGTCAATGAGGGAGTACCATTACTTGCCCCTCCACCGGATCAGGACCTGCGGACTTCCAGTAGGGGCTAGTCATCTCAATTTCCCTCTCCACAAACAGACTTGAAGTCCCAGTCTCTCTTCCTACCTTCCCGCCACCGCCTCCATTCTTCGTAGCACAAACCCATTTCCCCGTCTGCGTCTCTTATCATATCCAGCCCCTCTAGGCAAAGACATCTGTGGCACTGGAGATCCTCCAGCTGTATCGCCTGTCTCTTCTAGAGTACCCAGCCCCCCGGCCATTCTGATGGAAATTATATCCCGCAAAATCAATAGTCTCATTTTGGTACGGCTCGCCAGTTAAGTTTCAGGGTAACTATAGAACTACCGTATGTTGAAATGTTAGCACCGTATGTACTCTTGTTGGTGGCTCTTCTCGTCCGTACAGAATTGATGAATAAAATTTTTATTTTTAATTTTTGTATTATATTTTGTAAACATACTATAGATAGTGACAGACATAATAATTACAAAACCCCTCTATTGAATATCCCATACTCGTATATTCGTATATTATGAGTTATAAATTTCCCCCAAAATTCAAAAAAAGCTCCAGTATCTAAGAATTACCAACCCCTAGTATATACACCACGATAAATCTAAGCTTCACAAAGCTGCAACCCAAATATGCCAATAAAGATTAGACCTTAAGAAAAGAAATTCCACACTAAAAATTGCAACGCAGTATTCATTAGGAGTTATTTAGGGACTGACATCCATCCATGATGGTGATATGGCTATCGCCCCCCTAAAGCCCTGCCCCTCCTCCCAGTTGTAGGAACGGGTTTCTCAGCCCTACAAGCCCACATGAACCAATCCTCGATGGGTAAAAACAGCAAAAATACCCTGTTGCATGAATACGCAACCGCGGCAACTACAGAACCTGCGAGGGCGTCGAGCCAATACTATAAAGTGAACGACACATATTAGCATATCCCTAATAGATTTGATAGGAGGATGACAAGCGGTGTACGTACGTGATTGGCAGTGGCCACAATCGCTGTTAGGATTAAAGCCGGATATGCGATACCAGCCAGGGCAACCAACCACATCCTCACCCCCCTCCAACAACTCCTGCTCTTTTCCCGGACGACTTCATCGACATCCATATCATCTCCCACCTCCACCAACCCCACCGCCCCATCCTCCTCATCATCATACACACCCACCCTCCATCTCTTCTCATGCCCCTCCTCTCCTCCACTCCCCAATCTCCAACTCTGCATGACCCCCGACCACTGCACAATAACAATCCCGACAATAAGCGAATAGGCAAAATGCATACTCGGCATCGCAGCAAGACTATTCACATACTTCCCTCCCATCCATACACTCTGCGCACTATCCCTTCTTACTGTATCCACAAACCCCCATTTCTCCGGCAACAGTCTTGGGGGCATGCATGGCCACATGGAGAACACCGCAAATGCGATCCAATTCGCCAAAGTCAGTGTCCGCCGGACAATTGCAAATCTCTCGTGGCTCCTAGCTGCGTAGTAATACCACCCAATAAACCCCACTGTCCCAGGGATGTGGATTAACGCATAACATCTATTAAGCAGCGTCAGGCCCCAAGTCCCACTCATAAACCACTGTTGAACAGAAAGCTCTGTGACGGGGAAGAGATAATATAGTGGCGATTCTGGGGAATGTTCGGCCCAAAGAACCCATTCCCCGTTCGCCTGTGCACGTTCCCAAATCCCGTCGGCAAAGTATTTCTGCGAAAGGACCCGCGAGGTTTGGTAGAGTGCGTAGGTGATTATCCAGTAGAGCATCTCGATTAAGAATGGGAACTTGTTTAGAACCCGTGATAACCATGTCCCACGGAACCGTGTAGTATTGGGTGTATTCACCATCCACAGCCCCCAGAACAACGTCCGCCTTGTGGACAAGTAATATGAGGCATTGGGTGTAGTTGTTGGTGAGGGGAGGGGTGTTGGTATCCGCGAGGTACCTGGGGTTGGCTCCTCGCTATCGGGGGAGTCAGCGAAGTTCGGAGAGGTGGAACGGAGTGGTTGGTAGAGTTCCTTCCGGGGGGATGAGAAGAGGGAGGCTGAGCGACGGCGGGTGAGGTAGCAGGAGAGAAAGAGGATGGTGGCGACCATCTAGGGAAAGCTTTAGCTCTTTTCCACTTTATCTTGGGAAACTCTGGTGCAAATTGGAGCGAACAGAAACCTAGAAGACGAAATCAAAAGGAAACGGTAGATTAGACGTACTACTGGCTCCCCCCACCCAGGCAATTTCCACGCTGGTTTGCTATTCCAATGCCCGTCATGGCCAGCTTTCGCTGCCTCAGCTGCAACACCAGTGGCATTCACCACCGCATCTACCATTGCCACGTCCAGAGTCATGGCCGCACTGTTGCCGATGAACAGCTCAACGCAAGCTCCTCCGTTCCAAAACTAGAAGAAACCAAATCCTGGCGAATTCAACAGAGACAGCAAACACTAAAACTCTTGGGATATTAGCAAAGCAGTAGGTAATGAACAGATGGTAGTGAGCGAGAAATTATAGTTAACGAGCGTATCAGCTTAGCCGTCAAGCACAAAGTTTCTAAGTAGACAAGACAAAAAGACGTGAGGATCGAATATGAAGGATATAGTTGGGAATGGGGGAAATAGAAGGCTTGGGGAAAGAAGCTCCCAGAAGGCAGTGCCATGGCCAGTTCCAGCTTGCCTCCCATACGCAGTTACAAGACCCCCCAAGAAGTTGCTCCGCCTCCGTCCCCGAGCTGTTCGGCAACTTTCATTCCCGAGCCCTGTCTTATACTATCATGTATAAATATAAAGCAGGCAAACGGCGTGGCCCCCTAAAGAGGGACGGGCCGAGGCTACGCGGTATACAGACATGCAGCCCTCGATTGTAACCCTCCGTACCCCCGAGCTACCGTAATTGGGTCCGAGCTCCATCCCCCAGCATGTTTAAGTCCTTCCACCCATCTGTTCTACAGGAACTGCCAGTGCTTGGTACCTAGATCAAATCACAAAACCTCAGTATATTTTTGCACGACTTGGTTAGACTAGAAAGTTGACAGGAGCAGGATCAGAGCCTAAAAGAAAGTTAGAAAATCCAAGCAATAAATGGTTTAGCTCTGAGTAAGTCCCTCGTAGCAGATACCATTTTGGGAAGTGCAATCATGTGGGATCCATAGTCTGGTTGGGATCCACTCGCCTAACATACCCACGTTGCTTTCCTTTAGAGTACATAACCGTCCCGTCAAGCTTCCGCTTATAAGAGAGCCACCCGCCGAGTTGGTTTTAGTTGCAGCGGAGGGCCTTGTTTCCGATGCCCCGAGCCAATCACCACTTTTCTTGCTTCTTGGCAAATGTTATAGAGTTGCCAACCAATGTGTTGATCGTCGCGGACATTCGGAGTGGTTACGAGAGCGAAAACGATCCACCATAATTGTCTACCGCCCGCGAAACGTCAGAACTATAAACTGCCACGAAGCGTCGGACGCGTAACGCTATATGGATATTGTCAAAGATGAGTATGCGTAGGTAATTTACTAGCCTCGCTTCAGCATACCCGTGGGTTGAGAAAAATCCGATACCTAGCTTGATAGGTACCTACCTAGTATAAATTAGACCTGTCTCCATTATAAATTTGCCATCTCTCAGTAGCGCGTGCGATACGTAAACTGTGGCCGCAGCCCGCTTGCTTGCTTCTGCTCGGCAACGTCTCATGCCACGCGTTGGGCCCTGTATAGGTTCCACGTTCTTGTCTGCGCGAGAGCTCTTTGATAGGGCTTGAGAACGTTGCTAGCCGATCAAGCCAGGTAAGCTTAAGCGGTATAACGTTTCTATCCGACCCCCATAGACATGCATTATTGTTCATTGTTTAGGGAGTAGGTAGAGGGTGCAGAACAATAACACTGCCTTGGCGCATATCAGATAGGTCCGAAGGCAAACCGAGCAACGGGACTAAGGTGAGATAGAGGTCGACGCGTCTCTTCCTTATTTACGTAATGCCCGTGTAACATCGTGACTTCATCGTGCGTCCCTTTAATATTATCTACCGGTATGGAATATCCTAGCCTCGTCCCGGCTCGGTTTAACAATTGAGCAAAACCTTTATCGGGGGTAAAAATGGTGATCGTATAAGTCGTTCGAGATCATGGGGGGTTGTTGCACAGAGGCAACTACTCACTAAAATATACTCTTCAGGGCTTCACTCACTATACCATTCAAAATTTTATACTAGCACGTTTGATAGCTATATTCTGGGATTTTCAGAAGAGGCAAGCTATTGTCAGTCTCAAGATTGGCTCTATAGAACTCATTGTCCTGCGTACAATTGAATAGTTGTCACGAGCAGGATGCCGGCATGCATTGTCGACATCTTCAACCCGGTGTTGGAAACTATGAGGGTTGGGATGGGTAGCAAAGATGGGGCTACCTAACTATCATGGCACCGGCTGTCTCATACCATTACGTATTCTGTTACCCAAATATAGTCAAGTGGTGAGTATACCGTTGTTTATGCTGGTCTACAGCACTATGCACTTGTAGTGAATAACCTGGGGTCGAAACGCAAGATATTATGTTTATCATGGACAATCGCAACAGCTCTTGATGATCAGCAAAGAGAAATGAGAAAAGGCACAGAAATAGGAGAATGGTAGTATGCAAAACAGTGGTAGCAAAGAAAAAACAGAACAGGCTAATATAGCAAAAGCCAATAGAAAACTAACAAACAGTAAAAATCCACCTCCCAAACCGTCCGTTTTCCATCTACCGTATCCCGAGCTATCCAATCCAACACCAATGAATCATTACACAGCAAAGCAAACAAATAAGTAGAAGCCATAAAACCATAACATGAGAGCACAAAACCCAAAGCAACCCATTACACACAGCCAGAGAATCCCAACCCTATCCCATGTTGATTTCCTTCCCAGTCCCAGTGCCACCCATACCTCTGTACCAAATCCTCCGAGTGAACTTCCTATCTTTGCTCAGTCCCCCTTCTTACGATAGGCATTCCACTTCTTCTTTATACTCCCTCGCCTGCTCTCCTTCACCTTCACCCCACTTGCTCCATTCGATGCACTCACACCATTTCCATTCACCCCATTTTTCGCTTTATTTTGCTCCTCCCTCGGTCCACCTCTAACCTTCTCCTTCTCCTTGCCCTTTGCACTCCCACCCATGTGCTGCTCAAAATTCAAGTTTTGCTGGCTCATGAGTTGGCTCTCCCTAGCATAGTTTGCATAAACACTCCCAAGCTGCTCCCCACTTCATCCCCGCAAAAAAAATTAATCAGCTTTGTTAACTTCACGTAACCAAGATCAGCATACTGTCATCGAAAAAAGCACCAAGCACACCACGTCATCCCCAGTAGAAAAAAAAAGGGAGGTAGGCGTGTAAAACGCCCCCCTCAAAGAAAGTAAAAAATATAATGAGAAAAGAATGAAAATAAAATGAAAAAGAGGACAAGAAAACAAGAATAATCTCACTTCTTCCTGCCAAATAACCCAACGAAGAATTTGCCCATTCCACCCAACCAGCCTACAAATACAAGCTTCCAGAAGTTCTCCATCAAGTTCTTGTGATGTGTGGCGGATACCATGTCGCTTCCTCTAGTCGATGGCCTGCTCTGTTCTCGTCTGGTGCTTGGGTCCCTGCGTCGGGGTTCAGGCTCCGTGATCACTATGCAATGTTAGCTTTTGATGGGCTTATGGAAGAATGATACTTACGCTCGGTGTCTGGAGTGATGACTTCCACGATGTTCCTTGTCCTGTGCTCCCCATCTGTGGTCTCTTCTGAGACTACGATGTCAGGAGGCCTGAAGGCTGCCTCGGAGTTATTTTCCCTCATGTATCTCAACGCCTCGGAAATTGCATCGACAGAGATCAAGCTCTCAGCAAACTCTGATGAACCCGAAAGGTCGCGCTGCATGCGTGGAGCCTGTAGGTGCCCTGAGCTCTCAAGCAATTCCACAAACTCATCTTCCTCAATCGATTCGGGGAATGAACCTGGGGTTCGTGTCTCAGGTCCCTTTCCTTTGGAGGTGTGGGCTGGCTCTAATTTAGGAATAGATTCTGGATTATGTGACTGTGCCAACCATTGACCCTCCGTCAATTGATCCGTAAGTGCTGAATCTGTATCTTTGCGTGGCTCATGACCTACAAGCTCGCTGTCATGCGCAGGTGCGTCAACCGATTTTGAGAGCATGTTCGAGGTGGGGCGAACAATCTCTGCCCTATGAACCTCCGTTTCTGCTACTTGAGGCCCAACCTCTTTCATATGGGGAAGTATATGATCTCCATTAAATGAAAGAGGTTTGTCATGCACCGATTTGGATGATTCATTAGTGATAGTACGTGCCATTGGAACGCCCTCGGTCTTGTCATCTCTTGTCACTGCGTAGACGCCTCCTTGGATTCATTAGTAATGTAGCATCCTATTTTCGAAATTAGAAAAAACATACCTATGAGAGCTGCGCCAGCTAGACCTGCGCCAGCAATAAGTAAATTGTCGCTCAAACCACCATTGCTCTTCGAGTCTTCTTCGACAATGACCTGGGGAACTGGGGCGGCTTCAACTGTGGACTCAACAACTTCATCTTTAGGAGCATCAGTAACGGGAGTAGTAACAGCCACATCATCCGGAGAATTAACAATCGGTTCTCGTGGTATTGCAGAAACTGGTAAAGCACTTGCAGTATCGAGTTCTTCGGCAGCCTTAGTGGTGTCTGCTGCCTCAATTTCCAGGGTAACTGGAGTCTCAGCCATATGGCTTGGGACCGGAGTGGCAGCCTTGGTAGGTGCACCTTCGATATCAGCAGGAGGAGTACTATCAGCCACCGCAGCTCCAGTTTCCGGTAGAGGGGAAGCCGGTCGTGGTGTGTCACGAAAGGAATACTGGGCTTCTTCTCGAGGAAGCTCAGCAGTAACCTCAGGCTCCGAAACAAGATCTAGCTCTTTAGCGGCTTCTGCAACCTCAGCAGTAACATCCAAAGCCTGTGGGATAGGAGTGATAATTATTGAGTGGTCTCCATCAACATCAAGAGTAGCAGCGGTGTCCTCAACGTCAGCCGCTGTCTTCGCAGCCTCAGCAATCGGAGTAGAAACAGTCGATCTTTCGGTAGCGTCGAGAGTTACAGCCGTATCCTCAACAGCGGCAGCTGTTTCAGCAGCTTCAGAAATAGGGGATACCTCTAAGCCCTTCTCATCAACATCAAGAGTAGCAGCGGTGTCCTCAACTGCGGCAGCTGTTTCAGCGGCTACAGGAATTGGAGTAGGCACAGCTGAGCGATCCATGGGGTCCAGAATTGCAGCGGTATCTTGAACGGCGGCAGCGGTCTCAGCAGCCTCGGGAATGGGAGTGGGAGCCTTCGAGCGAGTCTCATCAATATCCAGAGTGGCAGCAGTATCCTCAACTGCTGCTGCGGTTTCAGATGCCACAGGAACTGGAGTAAGAACAGCAGACCGATCTGTAGGATCTAATCCCACGGCGGTGTCTTCCACAGCTGCTGCGATCTCGGCAGCTACCTGAATTGGGGTAGGGACGGTGGACCTGTCAATTGGGTCTACGGTAATGGCACTATCTGCAACAGCCGCAGCGGTCTCGCAAGCAACAGGGATTGGTGTTGTGCTTTCAAAAAGATCCACTTGCAGTTCTTGAACAGTGGCACACTCTCCATGTGTAAGTTCTTGCTCATCAGGAATAGCGTCTGCGTGGCTGATATATTCGAACCCGTCATCGCTAACACCCTCCCTTGTATCCTCGTCGACGCCAACTTCTACATCCTCTGAGACAACTGGTAGCGCTTCTGGTTCTGGCGCGGTGATAACTTCGTCAGGCTCCGCATCCGCCTTTGACAGCTCATGTGCATATTTCTGAGATCTAGTAGCATCAACCCCAAAGTCATCTCCATGGCTTGGCTGGTTTTCCTCAGTTTTGGTGACAACCAATGCGGGGATCTCGGGCATCTCTGTGGAGGTCTCGTTAAGCACTTCAATTGGTTGTTGCTCTTCCGAAGGGTTTTGTGGAATTACTTCGTCAGCGGAAGAAACATCTGAGACCGGGTGGGATAGGAGAGCTTGAGCGACAGCAAGCTCAGCATCAAAATCACGTTGCTCTTGTGCAGTCTCCTCAGCAGGAACATTGGCAGCCACTGTTTCCTCTGGCACGCCCTCTGTATCTATGCCCTCAGCTTCTGGGGCAAGGGGAAGCTCGGTTTCCTCTTCCTTAGTGCTGGGCACATCACCACCAAAGATAGATGGGGCTTCGATAGGCGCAGAAACATCCTGTGTATCATAGTAAGCATTTGCGAAAGCGACTATATGATATATACTAATACTTACCACAAGGCTCTCAGAAGTATGCCCTACTGCTGCGTCTTCAGCCGAGGCCTCCGGAGCTGATTCTTCCTCCACGTTGGTAGATTCTGGGGCACCCTCCTCCGGCTTCGGTTCATGCACAAGTACCAGCTGGTCTTTTGTAACTACCTCAGGCTCGACGACATCACTACCCGCCTGCTTTTCACTATCTATGGGAGCGACTTCCGCATACGTTGCATGATCATCTGGAGTGGCGGCTGTCGCTTTATGGCTTTCGGTAGCCGGCTCGGCTTCTTTCTGCTCTTGGGGAACCTCCAAAGAAGTGCTCGGCTCTTGCTTGACGTCTTCTGTAACATGTGCTTGTGGTTCGTCGATTGCTTCAGTCTTGAGAGCCTCCTCTTGGGTCGGAGCGGGCTCCACATCCTCCACATCCTCCACTGGCTCCTCTTGAGGCACCTGTGCTTCAGGCACTGCTGCAGTCTTAGCGACATCTTCGGCTGGGGTTGGGGTTTCCTTACCGCCAGCCGCTAGTGCAACTATATCGCCTTCAACAGATTGAACCTCACTTGTTTCAGGTATGGATTCCTCAATTGCTGCTCCTCCCGCGGGTGATTCTTGTTTAGCTTCTGGCTCTTCAACTGGGATTGCACGCTCTACCGCAGGCTCTTGCACCGGAGGCTCTGAAATAGGTGCCGGTGATTGCTCTTCTTCATCAGGTGTTACAGCAGCAGTCACTGGCCCCCCCACAAATAGAACCTCTACCAGAGGATTTTCCACGGGGGTCCCCCTAATGGCAGGTGTTGATACTTGTTCTTGCTCATCAACAGAGGTTGGAGCTTCGGTAACTGGCTCCTCCGCCGGAGCCTCTTCAATTGTGGGTATCGATACCTGCGCTTGCTCTATAACAGGGGCCGGAGATTCGAATACTGGTTCTTCACCGATAGCTTGCTCTACTGTTGGTTCCTCCACTACCCCTTCAACTGGGGGTGTTATAACCTCCTCTTCCTGGACAGCAGGGGCAACAGTCTCAGTCACTGGCTCTTCGACAAGAGTTTGCTCGACTGGAGTATTCTCCGCTAAAACCTCAGGAATTGATACCTCTTCTTGCTCGGATGCAGGGGTCTGCGCTCCCATCACTGGCTCATCGACGAGTGCATGCTCGACTGGGAGGTTCTCCACTGACACCTCTTCGATTGCAGTAGTTGATATCTCTTCTTCCTCAAGAGCGGAAGTTGGAGCTTTCGTCACGTGCTCCACCACCCCCTCAATGGCAGGTGTTGAGATTTCTTCTTGCTCAGGAGCAGGAGTCGGTAGAACTTCGGTCACTGGCTCCTCGACGGGAGCATGCTCGACTAGCTCCTCCGCTGGAACCTCTTCAATGGCGGGTACTGGGATTTCCTCTTGCTCGGGAGCAGGAGCTGGTGGAGCTTCGGTATCTGGTTCCTCAACCGAAACGTGCTCTACTAGAGGTTGCTTCACACAAACTTCTTCAATAACGGGTGTCGAGATCTCCTCTTGCTTAAGAGTAGGGGTTGTTGGGGCTTTAGTTACTAGTGCTTGAACAAGAGTGTGCTCGGCTGGAGGTTCGTCCACTAGAACCACTTCAGCTGCAAGTACTGGTACTTCCTCTTGCACAGGAGCAGAGGTTGTTAGAGTTTCTGTCACTGGCTCTTCCACGATAGTATGCTCGACCAGAGACTGTTCGACTGGGATCTCTTCAATCATGGGGGCTCGTGCTTCTTCCCCCTGGACAGTAGGCATGATAGCCTCAGTCGTTGGTGTCGTTGGTTCTTCAACACTGGTGGGCTCTTCGACTGGGGAATCATCGGTGGCAGTGACTAACTCGACCTCAGGCGTTGGGGCATCTACTTCTTCCACTACATGGTGCTCCACTAGAGGCTCCTCAGCAGGAACTTCTTCAACCACAGGCGTCGATACTTCCTGTTCCTCCACGGCAGGAGTTACAGCTCCAGCAGGTGAGTCCTCGGTGGCCTCGGGCTCCTCCGTAGCAGTCGCAGGTACCTCTTCAATCGCAGGTACTTCATCAAGCGTAGGTACTTCTTCAATTTGAGATGCTGGCACTTCCTCTAGATGAATAACAGGTGCTGCAGCCTCAGCCACTGGCTCCTCCACAGTTGCAAGCTCCACGCAAGGCTGGTCCACCGGGACTTCTTCAATTACAGGAATTATTGCTTGCTCTTCCTCAATAATAGGGATTGGTGCTTCAGTGACCGGTTCTTCGACGACAGGTAAATGTTCTACCGTGGGTTCCTCCGCTGGAACTTCTTCAATTGCTGGTGCATGTGGTTCCTCAACTAGTGGGGTCTCGAGTACAGTGACTGGCTCATTAACAGCTGCTAAGTGTTCTGGAGTGGAATCTTCCTCTGCTGCTACTGGTTCTTGCTTAGTGGCTGGAACCTCTTCAACTGAAGGAATTTGTGAGTCTTCGGCTGCTGGAGTTACCAATTCCGTCTCTGGCTCTTCGACAGCTAAGGTCTCTTCCACCTTTGTTGGTACTTCTTCAATAACCAGCTCCTCGGCAGCTGCTTGCCGCTCAGCACTCTCACAGTCCATTAGAGTGGATACTTCTCCAGAAGCGGTCTGCTCCGTTGCAGATGTTTCCAACGCTGATGTTGCTTCCGTAGCGGGGCTCTCTTCAGGAGTCGATCCCTCAACCGATGCTGCTTCTGTTTGTTGATTTTCTGCATCTGGAGCCTCCTCGTCTGTTGTCTCGTTGACTACTGAAACTTCTGGGGCAGCCTCAGCTTCTTCGACCTTTGACTCTGTAGTGACCATGGGGACGGGAACTTCTTCGCTGACTTTCTCCGCTATGATTGATATCTCTTCCACTACCGAATCCTCTGTTGGTGTCGAGGCTTCCTGCGCAGGTGGGGCTTCTTCTAGTGATGTAGGTACCTCTGTAGCCGCTTGCTCATCGACTACTGGAGTTTCTTCAGCCAAAACTTCTTCCTCAACGGGTGGTGAGATTTGTGCCGCCTCAGATGCTGGTTCTTCAGCGACGGGAGCTAGGCCTCCTTCCAAAGGCTTTTCGGTAGCAGTAACGTCTTCGATCTCGGTAGCTTCAACGTGGGGCTCTTCGGAGGCAACTTCGGTATCTGTATTAAGAGGAGCTTGCGCTATGACCTCCCCGGCTGGCTCATTGGTATGTTCTGGTTCTGTCTCCTCAGTCTCAGCCACAAATTCAGCCACAGCATTGCCTTCGACTTTAGTCTCTTCTGCTTCAGGCTTTACTTCGTCGACTTCAGAGCAAGATGTTTTGTTCTCAGCTTTTGGTTCTTCCTCAACGACAGACACCTTTCCGGGTAATTATTAGCAATTGTCAATCACAAGAACTTAAAATTGAATTATTTACCTCTCCCTTGACCTCTTCAGATTTTACTGCTGCAGAAGATTCGCCGTCCGTCTCTTCCGCCAAGACTTCACTCCTCTCCTCAACGGGGGTGGATTCCGAATGCTCGTCAGCCGTCGCGGGGGCTGGAGCAGATTCCTCAGCCGGGGCAGCCTGCTCGATGGCTGCTTCAGCTTCAGGGTTTGACTCATGTTCTTCAGTCCCAGCGGGAGCCGGGGTTTCGTCAATCGTCTCTGAAGCAACTGGTACTTCCTCAATGTAAGCAGTCTCATCTGTAAAGAGTTCAGGCTCGGGCTTCGTTTCCTCGGCATTAGCCTCGGGGGCAGGCCCTTGAACTGCCTCATCGTAACTCTTAGGCTCTTCCTCTTTAACCTCGTCGGGATGAACTTCCTCTTTACCATTTGCCTCTGTCTCATGCTCAGCCTCCTCTGCTGCTGCGGGTGTAGCTGGTTCCTCAACATATTCAAACGACTCCATCATTAATATGACCTGCTCTTCTGGCCTCTGCTCTTCAATCATAGGTGGCTCGGAAGAGACTTCATCCTTCTGCACTGGAGCCACCTCCATCTCCTCATGGACCTTTGTATTTTCGGCTAGAGCGGTGACTTCTGCACCTTCTTCATGGACCTCCTTAGTCTCCTTCTTCTCGGGGGTTACATTAGCGGCTGGTCCTGGCTCAGCAGGAGCTTCATCCTCTTTCACTTCTGATGTGACTTTTGCGGAGATTCGGGTTTCTGTGGCTGCCCCCTCTGAGGGATTTTCCTCGACTGAAGCTTCAACCATAGGAGTGCTTTCGGTTTCTTGTTGTGCTGCCCCTTCTTTAGGAGACTCCGGAGTATGGTCTTCAGTCTTTGGTCCAGTCACTACTGGTGGTTCTTCTTGCGGCTCTTCAGAGACTGATATAGCTTCGGTGGTGGTTTCAGCTACGGCATGGAGCGCCTCCTCAGTCTTAGAGACCTCTGGCTGAAATTCTTCCACTAGCTTTGACCATGTCTCCGGTTTAGATTCCCCAGCCGAGGCTTCCTCCTTGGGGCCCTCCTCGTTGGTAGTGTGAGATTGCCCCTTCGCAGCGTCAGGAGCTAGTACATCATGATCATCGACCACAGGAGCATCTAACTGGTCGTGGGAGGGTTCGGAGCTGATGGCGCCTGCGGAATAGATAGAAGTACGGTCTTCTACCTCATGATTGTCAATGGTGGAGGTTGATTCAGCTGACTCCTCAGCTTTGTCCTCAGCCTCTAGTGCCTTCTCTTGTATAACAGGGGCTTCAATGACTTCAGATCCCTCCAAATCAGCGGGGTTTTCCTCAACTATAGAAACCTCTTCGTGTTGTGAAAGTTCAGGCTCGTCAGCATCCTTAGTCTCGAGGAGCGTCTCTTGTGTAACTTCTGCAAGCCTCTCTTCCTCCGCCACAGTAGCCTCTTCCATTTGTGGTGTACCCGATCCTTCCTTGATATCCCCTTGTGTCTCTAGCTCGACTTCGGAATCAATGGCTGGTGCGGAATCTGAAGGTGCCGTATGGTCTAGTTCAGGCTCAACGGTACCTTGGACTTCTGGTTCCGTATGTGTGGAAGCCTCACTATCGCTTGCTAGAGATGAATGTTCAAGGTGCTCTGGAAAAGTTCCTATAGGTGCCTCGGTCGGAGCAGCTTCACCTTCGGTCTCATGCTTAGGGGCGGGCGGAATTTCTT
>Ga0307511_10002262_pt1 | contig 20132 bp, 20 predicted proteins | sample 13_EM_MG_FD_200266 | JGI IMG/M metagenome (GOLD analysis project Ga0307511, IMG submission 200266) | Populus trichocarpa ectomycorrhiza microbial communities from riparian zone in the Pacific Northwest, United States - 13_EM | ecosystem: Host-associated > Plants > Roots > Unclassified | place...
GCCCCCCGGCATCCCGGGGGGCCGCCGCTACATTGCGTTCATGGACCAGAACACACAGCCCAAGTCCTACGACCGTGAGGCGCGCGGACTCCGGCTTGTGGTCGTGCTGCTCGGCCTGACCGTGGTCAGCGGGCTGATCGACGCCGTCAGTTATCTGGGCCTCGGGCATGTCTTCACCGCGAACATGACCGGCAATGTCGTCGTCCTCGGCTTCGCCGCCGCCGGGGCACCCGGTTTCTCGGTGTCGCGCACCCTCACCTCGCTCGGCGCCTTTCTGGTGGGCGCGGCGGCCGGGGGCCGGATCGCGCTGCGGATGGACACCGGGTCGCGCCGGACCTGGGCCCGGGTGAGTCTCGGCGCGGAGGCGCTGCTCGTGGGCGTGGCCGCGGTGATCGCGTTCGTGGCGCCGGGCGACAGCGCCACCACGCACCCCCTGATCGCCCTCACCGCGTTCGCGATGGGGCTGCGCAACGCGGTGGTCCGTAAGCTCAAGGTCACCGACTTCTCCACCACCACGGTCCTGACGATGACCCTGACCGGACTGGTCGCCGACTCGGTCGCGGGCGACGGCTGGGGCCCCGGAACCTTCCGCCGCCTCTCGGCGGCCGTGGCGATGGCCGTGGGCGCGTTTCTCGGCGCGTGGCTGATCCTGCACCACGATCTGCGCTACCCGCTTCTGCTCGCGGCTCTGGCCGCCGGGGTGTTCGCACTGACCGCATCTGGACGGGAGTAGCCCAAAGCCCGGCCAAGAAGGCAGAATTCGTGCGTCTAAGTCCCACGATCAAGAGGATCGATCACACATGATCACGCTCACGAAGGAAGACGGTCCGGCGGATCTGGACGGAGTGACCCATCTGGAGATCGGGGCGTCCTGGGACCCCACCGTCGGCAGCAGCGGCGGCATCATCGGGAAGCTGCGCCAGAAGGCCGGTACCGACCTCGATCTCATCGCCATCGCGATGCAGGGCCAGGACCCGGTCCGGCTCGCGGGGCTCGACTCCACGGACCCGCTGGGCAACGGCTCGCTGGTGCACAGCGGTGACAACCAGACCGGCAAGGGCGAGGGCGACGACGAGACGGTGACCGTCGATCTCGCGCGGATACCCACCAACATCACGTCGATCGTCTTCGTCGCCGCCGCCTACAAGAAGGGCAGTTCCTTCCAGAAGGCACGCAACATCGCCTTCAAGGTGTACGACGCGACGGGCGGCAGCACCCAGCAGGTCGCCGAGATCTGGCCCAATCTGCTCAGTGACCACAACAGCTGCGCGGTCGCCAAGGCGGTCCGGGACGGCGGGAGTTGGAAGCTCCAGGTCATCAACGAGACCGGGAAGATCAAGCAGGGGGACGAGCGGGAGCTCATGAAGTTCGCGGTACGGAAGTAAGCACAGCGGTGCTGGAGAACGGGCCGGCGGCGCCGGGATGCCGCCGGCCCGAGCTGTGTGCGTATCCTCAACCGGCGGTCACCTGAAGCTCTTTGACGCCGTTGATCCAGGCGGAGCGCAGCCTGCGCGGGTCGCCCGTCAGGGTCAGGTTGGGCATCGCGTCCGCGATCGCGTTGAAGATCAGGTCGATCTCGAGGACCGCGAGGGACTTGCCGAGGCAGTAGTGCGGGCCTCCGCCGCCGAAGCCCAGGTGGGGGTTCGGGTCGCGCATCACATCGAAGACGTCCGGGTTCTCGAAGACCTCGGGGTCGTGGTTGGCGGAGGCGTAGAAGATGCCGACGCGGTCGCCCTTCTTGATGTGTTTGCCGCCGAGTTCGGTGTCCTGGGTCGCCGTCCGCTGGAAGGCGTTGACCGGGGTGGCCCAGCGGACGATCTCCTCGGCGGCGGTCGACGGACGTTCGCGCTTGTACAGCTCCCACTGCTCGGGGTGGGTGAGGAACGCGTGCATGCCGTGGGTGATGGCGTTGCGGGTCGTCTCGTTCCCGGCGACCGACAGCATGAGCACGAAGAAGCCGAACTCGTCGGAGTTCAGGTTGCCCTCGTCCTCGGCGGCGACCAGAGTGCTGACGATGTCGTGGGCCGGGCATTGCTTGCGCTCGGCGGCCATTCCCATGGCGTAGGCGATGAGTTCGGCGGCGGACTCGGCGCCGACCTGCTCCGTGATGGCGTACTCGGGATCGTCGTAGGCGATCATCTTGTTGGACCACTCGAAGATCTTGACGCGGTCGTCCTGCGGGATGCCGATGAGTTCGGCGATGGCCTGGAGGGGCAGTTCGCAGGCGACCTCGGTGACGAAGTCGAAGGGGCCGGAGTGGGTGCGGGCGCCGGCCACGATGGACTGGGCCCGGTCGCGCAGGCGTTCCTCCAGGGCGCGGATCGCGCGGGGGGTGAAGCCGCGCTGGACGATCTGGCGGACGCGGGTGTGTTCGGGCGGGTCCATGTTGAGCAGGATCAGCCGCTGGGCGTCGATCGAGTCGCGGTCCATGTGCTCGTTGAAGCGGATGATCGCCGTGTTGAGGGTCGAGGAGTAGATCTCCGGGTGGGTGGAGACGTACCGGACGTCGGCGTGCCGGGTGACGGCCCAGTAGCCCTCGTCCTGGAACCCCGCGATGTTGGCGGGCTGCGGTATCCAGCGGACCGGTTCGGCCGCGCGCAGTTCGGCGAACTCCGGTAGGGGCACGCGGTGGTGGAGCAGATCGGGGTCGGTGAAGTCGAACCCTTCGGGCAACGCTGGACAGGGCATCGGCGCAACTCCCGTCATCTGACGGTCCATCAGGAACCCGGCTGCCGTGAAGGTAATAACGGGTTCTACAAGTAGCAAGAGGCACGGCAAGCCGAATTCCCTGCACGACCCTTGCGGTTGTGGACGGACTGTCAGCAGACTGCACACAGAACTAGAACGCGTACTAGTTCTGCGTGGCGGGTGGCCGGGACGCCCGCGCCGCGCGGTGGACGAGGAGAGGACGTGTCCCATGGCCGCGGAACCCGTCATCGTGGAAGCCGTACGCACCCCCATCGGCAAGCGCGGCGGCGCGCTCGCCAACCTTCATCCCGCCTACCTGCTGGGCGAGACCTACCGTGAACTCCTCGGCCGCACCGGCATTCACGCCGACTGCGTCGAACAGATCGTCGGCGGCACGGTGACCCACGCCGGCGAACAGTCCATGAACCCCGCGCGCACGGCGTGGCTGACGATGGGCCTGCCGTACGAGACGGCGGCTACGACCGTCGACTGTCAGTGCGGCTCCTCGCAGCAGGCCTCGCACATGACCGCCAACCTGATCGCGGCGGGTGTCATCGACGTCGGGATCAGCTGCGGTGTCGAGGCGATGTCGCGGGTGCCGCTGGGATCGGGGTCGAAGCACGGGCCGGGGAAGCCGTTCCCTGACGAGTGGAACGTGGACCTGCCCAACCAGTTCGAGGCCGCCGAACGCATCGCCCGCAACCGGAAGTTGACCCGCGAGAACGTCGACTCGCTCGGCCTGATCTCGCAGGAGCGGGCGGCGATCGCCTGGTCCGAGGAGCGCTTCAAGAAGGAGACGTTCGCCGTCCAGGTGCCGACGACGGAGGACGAGCAGCGCGCGGGCCTCGGTATGTGGCGGCTCGTCGACCGCGACGAGGGCCTGCGTGACACGTCCATGGAGGCGCTGGCGCGGCTGAAGCCGGTGATGCCGACAGCCGTCCATACGGCGGGCAACTCGTCCCAGATCAGCGACGGTGCCTCGGCGATCATGTGGGCGTCGAAGCGGATGGCCAGGGCGCTCAAACTCCGCCCCCGCGCCCGGATCGTCGCCCAGGCGCTGGTCGGCGCCGACCCGCACTACCACCTCGACGGCCCGATCGACGCGACGCGTGCCGTGCTCGGCAAGGCGGGCATGACGCTCAAGGACATCGACATCGTCGAGATCAACGAGGCCTTCGCGTCAGTGGTGTTGAGCTGGGCGCAGGTCTTCGGGCAGGACCTGGAGAAGGTCAACGTGAACGGCGGTGCGATCGCCCTCGGCCATCCGGTCGGCGCGACGGGCGCCCGCCTGATCACCACCGCGCTGCACGAACTGGAGCGCTCTGACAAGGAGTTCGCGCTGATCACGATGTGCGCGGGCGGGGCGCTGGCGACCGGCACGATCATTCAGCGGCTGTAGCCGACCGGCCCGCAGGGGTCAGTTGGTCCACCGCGCAGGCGCGGAAGGCCGCGAGCAGGGGGCGGTTCTCCTCGCCTGCGCGGATGGCCAGGACGACCGGAATGGGGTCGACGCCCTCGATCGGGATCGTGGTCACGTCGGGCCGCAGCCCCTTCGAGACGGCGCCGGCCGGAGCGAGCGCCACCGCCTCCCCCGCGGCGATGAGTTCGAGCTTGTCCTCCAGTTCCTTGATGAGCGGACCGTCCGGCGCCGGACGGCCGTCCGGGCGGGGGTCGATGCGCCAGAATGCGCTGAACTCCGGGTCGGGGAACCGGGGTACGGGCTCGTCCGCGATGTCGTCGAGGGTGACGTACTCCTTGCCGGCCAGCCGGTGACCGACCGGCAGCATCAGCACGCGGGGTTCTTCGTAGAGGACGCTCACGCTCAACCCCTCGGTGGGGAACGGGAGTCGGCCCACCACCACGTCCACCCGGTGCTCCAGCAGGGCGGACGGCAGCTCTCCCCAGCCGAGAAAGCGGCTGTGCACGTCGGCGTCCGGGAGACGCGCGCGCAGGGCGAGCACCGCCGGGGTGACGATCAGCCCGGTCATGAACCCGATGACGACCCGACTCGGCCGCCCGACCGCCCGCGCCACGGCCGCCGCCTCCTGAGCCGACCGCAACAGCGCCCGGGCCCGGGGCAGGAACGCCGCCCCCGCTTCGGTGAGTTGGGTGCCCTGTGTGGTCCGGTCGAAGAGCCGCACCCCCAACTCCCCTTCGAGCCGCCGCACATGACGACTGAGGGACGGTTGCGCGAGATGCAGGACGGCCGCCGCCCGGCCGAAGTGCAGTTCCTCGGCGACGACGGTGAAACAGCGGACGAGGCGCAGGTCCAGGTCACTCATCCTTCGACTGTACGACGGTACGAGCTGCACTGATACCGGAAATGAATCACGTCTTCCGGAGTCGGTCTTGGACGGTCCGGGTACGGCGGGCGCAGGCTGGAAGCACACCACTTCCGAACCCACCTGGGGTGATTTCGTCATGCGTGTTTTCGTCACCGGCGCGACCGGATTCGTGGGCAGTGCCGTGGTCCGCGAACTGCTCGACTCGGGACACCAAGTGCTGGGCCTGGCCCGCTCCGACGAGTCGGCGGCGCAGCTCACGAAGGCCGGGGCCGCGGTGCACCGGGGTTCACTGGAGGACCTGGACGCACTCCGCGCGGGCGCTTCCGCCGCCGACGGCGTGATCCACACCGGCTTCATCCACGACTTCTCGAACTACGGCGCCTCCGTCGTGACGGACCTGAACGCGGTCAAGACCCTGATCGGCGCGCTCTCCGGCTCGGACCGCCCCTTCGTCCTCAGCTCCGTCATGAGCCACGGCCGGACCGAGGACGACGTACCCGACCCCGCCGAACGCCCCGACCTGCCGCGCCTCCCCGCGGAGGTCACGGCCCTGGCGTCGGCGGCGCGGGGCGTCCGCGCCTCGGTGATCCGCCTTCCGCAGGTGCACGGCGAGGGCGACCACGCCTTCGTCCCCGCCGTCATCGGCATCGCCCGCGCCAAGGGCGTCTCCGCGTACGTCGGCGACGGCAGCACCCGCTGGGCCGCCGTCCACCGCGACGACGCGGCGGTGCTGTACCGGCTGGCTCTGGAGAACGCGCCCGCGGGCACGGTCCTGCACGCGGTCGACGACGAGGGCGTACCCGGACGGGAGATCGCCGAGGTCATCGGCAGGCGGCTGGACCTACCGGTGACAAGCGTGCCGGTCGAGGAGGCCTCGGCCCACTTCGGCTGGCTGGGCCACTTCGTCTCGTCCGACCTGTCGGGCACGAGCACGCTGACCCGGGAGCGGTTCGGTTGGACCCCGACACGGATCGGCCTGCTCGCGGACCTCGACCAGGACTACTACTTCAACCAACCGTCGTAGCGGTCCAGTTGACGAAGGTGGTGAACGCGGCGGGGTCGAGGGTGAGGATCGGCCCCGCCGGGGTCTTGGAGTCGCGGATGGCGAGGGTGGTGGGGGTTGTGGGGCAGGTGGTTTCGGCGATCTCCAGGCAGTTGCCGCCCATGTCACCGCTGTGGGAGGACTTGCGCCAGGCGAGCGGGCCGAGCGGCGCGCACTCGATGCAGTTGCCGCCCTGATCACTGCTGTAGCTGGACTTCCGCCACTGCATCCCCGTCGGCATCGCGTTGTTCCCCATAACGTTCCTCCATCACGCGCCGGATCAGCTCCGCCGAGTCCCTGAGGGAGAGGGCGGCGGCCTGCAGATGATCGTAACGGAGCGAACAGTCCCTGACAGTGTCTGGGTTAGCCGTAGGGTGCGCGCTTCCGTAGCCCTCGGTGTAGACAATGGGCGGGTCGCTCGGGAAGCGGTAGAGGTCATACGAGCCTGTCAGTCCCGCGTGTGCTCCGGTCGAGTGCGGCAGGATCTGGATGTTGACCCGAGGATTGTTCTCGTGGGCCAACAGGCGGGCCAGTTGGTTCCTCATGGTCTGTCGGCCGCCGATCTCCAGATACAGCGCGGCCTCGCTCAGGATCGCCCAGAAGACCGGCGGCTCCTCCTTCTGGAAGATGCGCTGACGAGCCATTCGTACGGCGGTCCGGTCGTCCAGGTTGCTCTGGTCCAGCGTGCCGAGCACGGCGCGGGCGTACTCCTCGGTCTGGAGAAGACCATGGATCATCTGCGCCTCGAACGAGCAGATCTCGACTGCCCGCGCCTGCAATTCGGCCACCTGCTGGAACCAGGACGGGAGTTGGCTGCGCAGCACCAGATCAAGCAATCGGGTAAGCAGCCCACCCGTGTCGAGCGCCGCATCCACCCGCTGGCTGAACTCCAGCGTGGGCAGCTTGCGGGCCGTCTCGATCTGGCCGATCAACGACCCGGTATAATTGACGATCTTGCCGAGCTCCCGCTGTGTGAGACCGGCTGCCTCCCGGTAGCGTCGCAACTCGAAGCCGTAGTAGTCCAGCGGTGACGCCCCCGGATCGAGGGTGTTGATGTGCACGTTAGACCCCCTGTCCACCCGCGAACGGGTTGTATTCATACAGTTGCCGAGGGTAGCGGCGGGGCGTCAGCCTCGTAGTGTGAATGAACCAACTCCCCCCGCCATGCTGGCCTTTCCCGACCGCCGGCAGTACGTCATGCACCTCACCGTGGGTGAACACTCCGCCCGGCACATCCGCCGTATCGTCCGCTCGTTCCTGCTGGAGTGGGGCATGCCGGAGCTGTCGGACGCCGTGGAACTGGCCGTGACGGAGCTCCTCGCCAACGTCGTCCGGCATGTCCCGGACCGGCGCTGCGGACTGCGACTGCAACGCCAGGTCGCCGGAATCCGCGTGGAGGTGACCGACGGCTGCCCTGAACTCCCCACACTGAACCCGGAGTTGGACCCCGAGTCGGAGAACGGCCGCGGGCTGGTCATCCTGGACGCGGTGACCGACAAGTGGGGGGTGTCACCGGCGTCGAGGGGCGGGAAGACGGTGTGGTTCGAGTGCTAGAAGCGGCACGCTTTTGAGACGTTCCACGGCGGACACACCCTTCGAGATTCCCCTGGTTCCAGAATGGCCCGGTCAATGCCTGACGAAGACCCCAAACACGAGGCAAAGAATGCCTCCCCCGTCGCGGGCGACTCACGGGAAACCCGGGTGACAAACCGCCGATTTCCGCACCACCTGCCCATCTGGCGGGATCGGATCGCACCAGCCCTGACCCGAAAACGGACGCTGTTCCTCCTCGACAAAGGGGGAAATCATGCGTCGAGCGGCATGTCCATGACCGTCTGAGTGCCGCGGTGCCACGAAATTTACGAAAATTGGCCTGAAGCTCGCAGCGCAATTCTTCCGTATCGAGGCTGGAATAGCCAACGCAAGTTCGGTCGGCTGGGCGGTGATCGGAACTGTCACGGGAGGGGATCTGGGTGACGACAGGCGCGAGGATGATTAGATCATGAAAAAATCCGGTGCCCCTTATTCCGTGGGGACTCTCGACGAAGTGAAACGGATGCCCTGGCGAGCCGGTAAACGCCTGCGCAGAGTACAGGAGAGTGGTAGGACGGGGGTTCTTCTGATCGCTGAGATCAGAGAGCCAATCCGAAGCTTTACCGACAGAGCGGGTATCGTGTCCATTCGCGAGAATGGTCAGAAAGTTTGCTCTCGGGACCGTTACGCTAAGGCGCCGAAATTCGTCGAACTCGCACCTGGTCTTCATGACCTAGAATTTGTGGTAATTCGCTTCAGGGAAAGCAAGACGAGCTCGTTCCGGAGAGCCGTGGAGCTGCGAGGGGGTGACGTCTTGGTCGCATTGTGCGATCCGGTGCAACCGAACACCTTCTACAGGAAGAGCCGAACTGTAGACTCCTGGTTTGTCGGGATCCTTTCACCACCGGAGAAACACTGACGAGACCGCCTTCAGAGACCGACGCGGACGTCGGTGGCGACCAGGACCCGGTCCCCCGAACCGCTGCGGCGCGGGCGAGACCTTCCCCTACCGGACGTTGCGCGGAGTCACCCGCCCCGGTGACTCCCTCGCCCCGCTGAACGTTGCTGCGGGCCGGTGGGGGCTGGGCACGCCCACGCGGCAGAGCCGTAAATCGACACCCCCCCCCGCGCCCCTTAAAAGCGCTGCAGCTGACCGATGTTCACCGCCTCGGCCGGAACCTGCTCATCCTCGCCCTCGCCTTCTCCGTACTCCGGGTCGGGAAGAAGACCGCCGATGATCTCCAGGTTTCCACCGTTACAGCTGGTGTCGGAGCCGGGGACGGTCGTACGGACCACCAGCGCCGACCTCGCCGTCCGCGTCTCACGGGCCGGGGCGGTCACCGTCCGGGGCGCGGACTCGCCGTGGCTGCGCGCCAACGGCGCCTGCCTCGCCAAGGACGGGGACTTCACGCGGCTTACGGTGCCTGCGGCGGGCGAGTATCGCACCAGCTCCGAGTGCGGCCGTCCGTCGCCGACGCCGACTCGGTGCTGACGCCCACGACTTCCCCACGGCCGCGCGGCACCGGGACTGCCCCACCTACGACAGCGACCACACCCGCCCGGCGAAGCCCGCCGCAGGCGAATACCACGTCAGCCCCGCACACGGCCACCCGTCGCCGGCTCCAACTCGGCGCCGACTTCCGCCTGTTGCGGCCGTAGCGAGCGGGCCCGCGGCCCCTGGAACAGGTACGACAGGCCGAAGCCCGCCGCGACGACCGCCGCGCCGCCCGCCGCGTCCAGTACCCAGTGGTTGCCGGTCGCGACGATCGCGGAGACGGTGAAGAAGGGGTGGAGGAGGCCGAGGGCCTTCATCCACCACTTGGGGGCGATGATCGCGATGACCACACCGCACCACAGGGACCAGCCGAAGTGCAGGGACGGCATCGCCGCGTACTGGTTGGTGAGGGCGGTGAGGGTGCCGTAGTCCGGCTTGGAGAAGTCCTGGACGCCGTGGACCGTGTCGATGATGCCCAGGCCGGGGAGGAGACGCGGCGGGGCCAACGGGTAGAGCCAGAAGCCGACCAGGGCGAGGAGGGTGGCGAAGCCGAGGGAGGAGCGGGCCCAGCGGTAGTCGACCGGGCGGCGCCAGTACAGGACGGCCATCACGCTCAGCGGGACCACGAAGTGGAAGGACTCGTAGTAGAAGTTGAAGAACTCCCGCAGGAAGTCGACCTTCACCACCCAGTGGTTGACCGCGTGCTCGATGTCGATGTGCAGGAAGCGTTCGATGTCGAGGATCTGGTGGCCGTGGTGTTCCGCCGTGGCCCGGCCGCCCGCGTTGGTGCCGCCCGTCGCCGCGAGGCGGACCTGCTGGTAGGCGGCGTAGGTGACACGGATGAGGAGGAGTTCGAGGAGGAGGTTCGGGCGGGTCAGGACGCGGCGCAGCTGCGGGATCAGCGGGACGTGCTTCCAGCGGGCCGGGACCGGCTCGGCGTACTCCGTGGGGATCGGCCGCCGGTAGTGCTCCGACGTACGCGGCAGGAACGGCACGACGGTCGCCGCGGCGAGCGCCATGAGCAGGACGACGTTGTCACGCAGCGGATAGACGGCCGCCATGTTCGGCAGCATCATCTTCGCGGGCAGCGTGACGACGAGGACCACCGCCACCGGCCACACATAGCGGTCCGAGGCCCGCTTGCCGACCCGGCCGACCACCGCGAGCAGCACCCACAGCAGCTGGTGCTGCCAGGTCGTCGGCGACACGGCGATCGCCGCGCAGCCGGTGACCGCGACCGCGAGCAGCAGCTGCCCGTCGCGGGCGTAGCGCACCGCCCGGCGCAGGCCCAGGTACGCGACGACCGCGCCGAGCGCCAGGAAGACACCGATCTCCAGCGGCCCGGTCAGGTCGAGGCGCAGCAGCGCGCCGTGCAGCGACTGGTTGCCGAGGCCGTCCGCCTTGCCGCCGAGGCCGACGCCGGCCATGTGGTGCACCCAGTAGGTGTACGAGTCGTGCGGCATCGCCGCCCAGGCGATCACCACGCTCGCGGCGAACGTCAGCGCGGAGGTCACGGCGGCCCGGCGCCGGTCGGTGAACCACAGCAGCGGCGCGAACAGCAGCACCGTCGGCTGGAGCGCGGCGGCCAGACCGATCAGCACGCCGCTGGCCCGCTCGCCGCGCACCGTGAAGCAGGCGAGCAGCACGAGCAGGACCGGGATGACGCTGGTCTGGCCGAGCCAGAGCGTGTTGCGCACCGGCAGCGACAGCATCAGCAGGCTGATCGCGACGGGCGCGGCGAGCAGCGAGGCACGGCGGGTCACGGGCTGCGGCAGGGCCCGGGAGACGACCAGCCCGAGCGCGACGACAAGCAGCAGCGTGCCGAAGGTCCAGCCCCAGCCGAGGGCCTGCTCGGCCGCCCGGGTGAGCGGCTTGAGGACGAGCCCGGCGAAGGGGGTGCCGGTGAACTGCGTCGAGTCGTACAGCGAGCCCTTCACATGAAGCACGCCGTTCGGCCCGACCCAGGTCTCCAGGTCGGTCAGCCGTTCCCCCTGCGGGGTGCTGAGGACCACGGCCACCTGCCGTACGGCCAGGACCGCCGCCACCAGCCACAGGACCAGGCGCGCCACCCGCAGCCGTGCCCTGGCCGTCCCGGCGGCACTCGCCCCGAAAGCTCCTGCGGCTCCCGCCGGTCGCCCGCTGTGCTCCACGTTCGCCACGCCTCGTAGGCCTCCCGCCCCGCTCGTCCCACGCGTCACACGCGCGGCTGTTCCCTCTGCGAACCCTATGAGGTTCGCACCCCCTGCGGGAGGGACGCAGGCAACCCCCTCTTCACCTGACGGCCGCCCTCCTTTTGTCCGGATGACGATAGTCGGCCCCGGGTTGCCTGGGCACGGCAAATAACGGCGTATCCGTACAGTGAGTGATTGCACACGAACGGGTCGCAACACTTCTCACCGGATTCACGATCACCGGATTCACGAAAGGCACCGGCACATGAGCGAGTCGCAGCTGTGGAACGACGTCGACGACTACCTGATCGGCCACCTCTCCCCGCACGACGAGGTTCTGGAGGCGGCCCTCCGCGACAGCGACTCCGCCGGCCTCCCGCAGATCGCGGTGTCCGCCGCCGCGGGCAAACTGCTGCATCTCCTCGCCCGGATCCAGGGCGCCGCCCGCATCCTGGAGATCGGCACCCTCGGCGGCTACAGCACGATCCTGCTGGCCCGCGCACTGCCCGCCGACGGCCGCCTGATCACCCTGGAGTACAGCCCGAAGCACGCCGAGGTCGCCGGCCGCAACATCGCCCGCGCGGGCCTCGACAAGCTCGTCGAGATCCGGGTCGGCACAGCCCTCGACTCACTGGCCGCACTCGCCGACGAGAACGCGGCCCCCTTCGACCTCGTCTTCATCGACGCCGACAAGGCCAACAACCCGAACTATGTGGAATGGGCCCTCAAGCTCACCCGTCCCGGCAGCCTGATCATCGTCGACAACGTGGTCCGCGGCGGCCGGGTCGCCGACCCGGCCAACACGGATCCCGACGTCCTGGGCACCCGCGCGGCGATCGAACTGATCGGCTCGCACCCGCGCCTGTCGGGCACGGCGATCCAGACGGTGGGCGAAAAGGGTTACGACGGCTTCGCACTGGCCAGGGTCATTGACTAGGACTCCCGCAGGACTTGGGACTCCCGCAGGACTTGTTGCCGGGGTGCCTCAACTCTCGTGATAGAAGCCGACGTTGACGCTGCGCGGCCCGGTGCGGTCCTTGATGACGATCTCGCCGCTGCCACCACGGGGCAACGGGACGCTTCCGCCGTAGCCGACCGTCTGGGCGTACTCCCCGACGATCAGCCGCACTTCGGAGGACGGGTCGGGCTGGGAGCCGCGCAGCCAGCTCACCTGCCAGGTGCCCTCGGGTCCGCACAGGAACTCCAGATGGACCCGTGAGATGAACAGCCAGTCGTCCGGTGTCACCAGCCGGCACACCGACTCGTCGCGGCCCACCCGCAGCACCGCGCCCGGGTCGCTGGGCGCCTCGGCCATCAGCATGCCGGCCGTGGCGCCCTCGTCCGTCCCGGAGACCGAGGCCATGGTGAGTTCGAGCACGTGCGCTTCCCCCTTGAGGTGTCCTTACACAGCCGCCGCATGATAAATCCCCCGGCCGCACCGCGTCCGGCACAATGGAGTCATGACCGAGCGAAAGCCACCTGGTGTGTCCTTCGAGTCCTGGGTCGACAAGCAGATCCGGGACGCCGAGCGAGCCGGCGAGTTCGCCCAACTCCCGGGCGCGGGCAAGCCGTTGCCGTCCGGTTCCGACACGACGTACGACGAACTGTGGTGGATCAAGCAGAAGATGGCCCGCGAGGGCATCTCCGTGCTCCCGCCGACGCTGGCACTGCGCAAAGAGGCCGAGGACGCCCTGGCTGCGGCGTACTCGGCCCCTTCGGAGCGGATCGCCCGGCAGATCATCACCGAGGTCAACGTGAAGATCCGCGACATGATGTTCAAGCCGCCGCCCGGCCCTCCGCTGGGGATGAAGCCGTACGACGTGGAAGAGGTCGCACGGGAGTGGCGGGAGCGCCGGGCGGTCGACGGGTCCGGTGGACCCGGCGGGTCAGATGTGTAGAAGCCGCTCCGTCAGTTCGCGGTAGTCCCGCAGGGCCAGCCGGAGTTGCTCGGTGTCGTCCGAGCCCTTGGACTCCCAGGAGCTGTTCAGGGTGTCACGCCGCTTGGTGACGGCCTGCGTGAGGCGGTCGGCGACCTCCTCCAGGACGTGGGCGGCCTCCTCGACGGCGGAGCGCGGCTCGTCGACGAACCCGGTCACCGCGTGCTGCAGCCGCAGGTTGAACTTGTCGCTCTCGTCGTGCGGCAGCAGGTTCCCGTTCCCGGTGGCCGGCCGGTCGTGCCGCTTGTCGGCGGTGGTGGGTGCGGGCGGGGGCGCGGGGGCGTGCACAGGGGCCGCCTTGTCGGCCTGGCGATCGGTCTGGCGCGGGATCGGGGTCACGGCCGTGGCCTCGCGCCGCTCGGTACCCATACCAATCCCCGCGCCCGTGTCTTTGCCCGGGTCCATGCCCTTGCCCGGGTCCATGCCCTTGCCCGGGTCCGTACTCGCGCCCTTGCGCTCGTCGCTCGCGTCGCGCTCGTCGCTCGTGTCGCCGTTGGGTCGTGTCACATCGGTCATGCGGCTCAACTTCCCTTCACTGCTTGCCTGTTGAATGAGCCGAACGTGTGGCGTCCGGTACGCCCGCGGCTGCTGCCACTGCCACGGCCGTCGCCGTTGTCCGCGCTGACCAGGTCGTCGAAGAGGGCGCGGGCTTCGAGCACGGCCTCGCGCATCTCCTCAGTACTTGCCTGGCCCTCCGGCGCGCCGTTCGTGGGCGACTGGACGACGCGGTGCACGCGCCGGTAGCCGTGGACGTGGTCCGAGTGGTGCACGGACAGCGCGTCGAACTGCTTGTCGTACTCCTCGACGTCGGGGAAGCCCCGGGCCCCGGCCACCTCGCCGAGCAGCTGATCGACGTCGGTCACGGCCTGGCGGGGCGAGTCGACGAAGAGCTCCTGGGCGGCGGCCCAGCGGGCCTGGTACTGCTCACGGGCCGCGGGCTCCAACGGCTGCTCCCGCAGCGAACCGTGCTGCTGGACGCGCTCGCCGAGCTCCCGCTCGGCGGCCTTCGTGTCGCCGTCGTGCCGGGCCACGGTCCGGTCGTACTCGGGCCCGAAGCGCCGCTTCAGACCCGAGCCACCGAACCCGCCTCGGGCACGCGGTACCAGGGCCGCCGCGGCAGCGACCACGCCGACCAAGATCACGATCAAAACGATGATCACGCCTGTGGACATGAGTGCCTTCCGGATTCTTGGCCAACCGGCTCTCGTAGCCGGTCGGTTCCTGTACCGGGTTGCCGCAAAGGCCCCCTTCAAACGACGGCCGCGGCTCCGGGGATTCCGTGGCGCCGGTGTGTCGATTCGGCCCCGCCCCGATCGACGTACGAGCAAGAACCGATCGAGGAGACTGTCATGGGTGAGGTCATCGCACGGCTGGCCATGTCGCTGGACGGGTACATCGCGGGACCGGAGTCGGGGCGGGAGCATCCGCTCGGGATCGGCGGGGAGCGGTTGCACTCGTGGGTGTTCGGGCTGCGGAGCTTCCGTCGCATGCAGGGCATGGCGGGCGGGGACACGGGCCCGGACGACGAACTGCTCGCCGAGTGGATCGAACGACCGGGCGCGGTGGTCATGGGCCACGGCATGTTCATCACCGGGGAGACCCCGTGGGGCGACGAACCCCCCTTCCACGCCCCCGTGTTCGTCGTCACCCACCACCCGCGCGAGCCGGTGGCGAAAAAGGGCGGCACGACCTACCACTTCGTCACCGAAGGCCCGCACCGCGCACTCGAGTCCGCCCGAGAGGCGGCCGGCAACCGGGCCGTCTCCCTCGCCGGTGGCGCCGACCTGGTCCAGCAGTTCATCCGCGCCGGGTGGTTGGACGAACTCCTCCTGCATGTCGTGCCCGTGCTCGCGTGCGGCGGACGACGCCTGTTCGACAACGTGGGCGACCAGCACATCGAGTGGCGGAAGACGCAGGTGCTGGACTCTCCGGGGGTCACCCATATTCGGTTGCGGAAGGCCGACCCGGTCGGCTGACATACCGCCCATGACCTGGACCATCACCCCCGAGCCCTACGACTCCCCGGTCGCCGCCGCGCTCTGGCGGGCGTACTACACCGAGGTCAGCGACCGCTGGTACCTGCTCCACGAGAACCGGCGAACGGATCCGGCGGAGCTGGAGCGCGAGATCGCCGCCGTCACCGGCGCCGAACTCACCCCGCCCGAGGGCCAGTTGCTGGTAGCCCGGTACGGGGGCGAGCCGGCCGGCAGCGCGGGCGTACGGCTCCTCTCCCCGACGACCGCCGAGCTGAAGAGGGTCTTCCTCTACGAGGGGATGCGCGGCCGGGGCGGCGCCGCGAAGCTGGTGACGGCAGCAGAGGAGGCAGCCCGCGACCTGGGCGCCAACACCATCATCCTCGACACCCGCCACGACCTCGTCGAGGCCCGCACCCTCTACACCCACCTCGGCTACAAGGAGACCGACCGCCACAACAACGCCCCGTACGCAGAACACTGGTTCCGCAAAGCCCTGCTCAACCAACGGTGAGGGCCCACCAAGTTGGTCTGTCCCCACGCGCCGGCCGAGAGGGCGCCGTAGGGGCGCGCCGGTGTCGAGAGGCCTGGGGGCCCCTCCCGCTCGAGCGAAGCCGAGAGTGGGGGAGCGCGGAGGCGCGCAGCGCCGAGCACGGTGGGGCTCTCGACACCGGCTTGAAGCGCCCCGAAGGCGACCGAACCAAAGGAGGTGCGCGCACGGCGCCTATCCAGCAGGGGCCCACCTACCCGGCGCCCTCCCAACACCGGCCCACCTCCCCGGCACCCTCCCAACGCCGGCCCACCTCCCCGGCACCCTCCCAAAACCGGCCCCCTCAAACACCTCAACTACCGCTGATCACCGCCCCGTTGTGCGGCTGCTCCCGATCCGACCCGCACAACTCCCCGTTGAGCTCCTTCACCAACTGGATGAGATCGGTCGGCCGGTCCGGCCCCCACCAGTCGCCCAGCGTCTCCGCGAGGGACTCCTCACGGGCCTGTGCCAGCCGGTCGGCCATCTCCCGCCCCTTGTCGGTCAGTTGCAGGTCCAGCCCTTCCCGCACCGCCAGCTGCCGCCCCTCGATCTGCCGGACGGCGGCGAGGATGACAGGCAACGGTACGGAATTTCGCTCGGCCAGCACACCGGGTTCCGCCCACCCGTCCCGCTTGATGCGCAGGAGCAGCCAACTGGCCGCCGGCTGAAGGTCGTAGCCCGCTTTCGCGGTGATCGTCTTGTAGATCTCGCGGCGACCCTCCCTCGTACCCAGCACGGACAGCGCGCGGCACACCTCGTCGTAGGAAGACCGCTGAACCGGATTGCTGGCAAGGGTCTCCGTGAGGTCCGGTGCCGTGACCGAGCCGCGCAGCTTGTCCTCCTTGAGGAACCACGCCAGGACGAAGCCGACGAGGGCTACGGGGGCGGCGTAGAGGAAGACGTCGGTGATCGAGGACGCATACGCGTGCAGGGCCTCCGGCCGTACCGCGGGCGGCAGTTCGGAGATGCCACGCGGATCGGACTCAAGGCCGTCCGCCGTGACGCCGCCCGGCAACGAGGCACCCCGAAGGGCGTCCGTGAGCTTGTCGCCCAGCCGACTCGCGAAGATGGTGCCGAAGATGGCGACACCGAACGAAGCACCGATGGACCGGAAGAAGGTCGCGCCGGAGGTGGCGACGCCCAGGTCCTCATACGACACGGCGTTCTGCACAATCAGCACCAACACCTGCATGACCAGCCCGAGTCCGAGCCCGAAGACGAAGAAGTAGGCGCTCATCTCGCCGGTGGAACTGTTCTCGTCAAGCTGATGAAGCAGAAGGAGACCGAGCGCGGTGACGCCGGTGCCCGCGATCGGGAACACCTTCCACCGGCCGGTACGGCTGACGATCTGCCCGGACGCGGTGGACGAGATCAGCATGCCGAACACCATCGGCAGCATGTGCACGCCGGACATGGTCGGCGAGATGCCCTGCACGACCTGGAGGAAGGTCGGCAGATAGGTCATCGCACCGAACATGGCGAAGCCGACGATGAAGCTGATGACGGCGGCCAGCGAGAAGGTGCGGACGCGGAACAACTTGAGCGGAAGCACAGGCTCGGCGGCCCGCCGCTCCACCGCAACGAACCCCACCGCCAGCACCACCCCGAGCACCGCCAGCCCAACAATCTGCGGCGACCCCCAGCCCCAGGTCGTACCGCCCAGCGAGGCGACAAGCACCAGGCAGGTCGCGACGGCGGCGATGAGGAAGGTGCCGAGGTAGTCGATGACGTGGTGGGTGGACTTGCGCGGGATGTGCAGCGCGGTCGCGATGACGGCGAGCGCGACGACACCGACCGGGAGGTTGATGTAGAAGACCCAGCGCCAGCTCAGGTGCTCGGTGAACAGCCCTCCCAGGAGCGGCCCGAGGACACTCGTCGCACCGAAGACAGCCCCGAACAGCCCCTGGTAGCGCCCGCGTTCACGGGGCGAGACGACATCCCCGACGATCGCCATCGACAGCACGATCAGCCCGCCACCGCCCAGACCCTGAAGCGCCCGGAACCCGATCAACTGGGGCATGTTCTGCGCCGCCCCGCACAGCGCGGACCCGACGAGAAAGATCACGATCGCGATCTGGAACAGCCTCTTCCGCCCGTACTGGTCGCCCAGTTTGCCCCACAGCGGAGTCGCGGCGGTCGAGGCCAGCAGATAGGCGGTAACCACCCACGACAGATGCTCCAGCCCGCCGAGATCGCTGACGATCGTCGGCAGCGCGGTCGACACGATGGTCTGGTCGAGGGCGGCGAGCAGGAGCCCGAGAAGCAGCGCCCCGATGGAGACGAGGACGTTGCCCGACACGTGTTCCTGGGCGGCGCTGCCCCGCCGCGGGGGTTTCTCCGGTGGCTGCGCGTCGTGCACATTCCCTGTCATACCGTGCGCATCGCCGGCCATGAAGACCTCCCGAGGCTCTCGTTACACATCCATGGTGATCGGTGTGTCCCGTTACGGCCTGTTGAGTCCGAGAGGAAGCTCGCATTCCCGGGGTCCGAGGAGACGGCGTGAAGGAGATCCGCATAACCTCTGAAGTTCCACGGGGAGGGACGAACGCGTGAACGAGGCGAAGGGCCACATATGCCCGCAGTGCGGGGCGCCGCGGGCAGCCGACGGCTCCCCGTCCTGCACCTGCACCCAACGGGCGTCCGACGCACTGCGTGACGCGCGCACGGCGGAGGCGGCAGCGGCGGAGGACTTCGACCCGCTGCGGATCAGACCGTATGTGGAACTGGACGGCACCGCGCACGAGCAGACCCACTTACAGGCACCCGCGCCACCCGAGGGCGAGACACAGCGGCTGCCGGCGGTCGAGCAGACGATGCCACTGCGCGCGGTACCACCGACGGCCCCGGCCGCAGGCCCGGGCATGACCGACCTGAACCTGTTCGAGGTCGGCGGGGACACCCCGGAACCACCCACGGATGCCGACCCCGAGGCCGACGGCGACCACCCGCGCCGTCGCCGCCGTACCGTGCTCCTCGCCGCCGCGGGAGCCGTCGTGGCGGTGGTGGCGGCGGCCGGTTTCGCGAGCGGCATGTTCTCGTACGAGACGCCGTCGCGGGACGAGGCAGCCCCGAAGGACGTCCGCGCGAGCGTCCCCACGGTGTCGAAGAGCACGGCACCGGCGACACCGTCCACGAGCACCTCTACGTCCGTACAGCCGACGTCGGCGTCCCCGTCCCCGACGCTCAGTGCGAGCCCGTCGCCGTCGACGTCGAGCAGCCCGTCCGCCACGGCGTCACGGTCCCCGGCCGCCAGCCCGACCCCGACGACCAGCGCCACGGCGTCCGGCGCGTCCGCCACCGACCGCCAGGGCGGCAGCAGCACCGCGCCGGTCCTGCAACGCGGCGACGAGGGCCCCGAGGTCACCGAACTCCAGCTCCGGCTGACCCAGTTGAACCTCTACACCGGCCCCGACAACGGCGTCTTCGACAAGCAGGTGCAGTCCTCGGTACGCACCTACCAACTGGCCCGAGGCATCCAGTCCGACACGCTCGGGGTGTACGGAGCGGCAACACGAGCAAAGCTGGAATCGGAGACGACAGAGCCGTGACGGGGCGGCCGATGGCCAGCGGCTGTGGGCCATCGCTTGTCGGCCAACGTGTGTGGGCCAACGTGTGTGGGCCAACGCCTGCGGCCAGGGGCTGTGGGTCAACGCCTGTGGGCCAACCCCCGTGGACCAACAGCCGTAGGCCAACCTCCGTGGGCCAACACCCATAGGCCAACACCCATAGGCCAACGCCCGCGCGCCAACCACGATGGGTCAACACCCGTAGGCCAACCCTCGTGGCCAACACCCGTAGGCCAACACCCGTGGACCGGACCCCCGCCCACAGACCCCCGCGCCCAGACCCCCGCCCGCAAACCCCCGCCCGCCGACCCACCGCCCCCTACCCCACGCGCAACCGAATCTCCCCGCCCACACCCTCCACCCGCACCTCACGCAAATCCCGCACCAGCACATCCGGCCGGTGGAACGCGGCCTGCGGCCCGACCCCCACCACGCGCATCCCCGCGGCGCGCCCCGCCTCGATCCCGGCCCCGGAGTCCTCGAAGACGACACAGTCCGCGGGCGCGATGCCCAGTTCGGCGGCGCCCTTCAGGAAGCCCTCGGGGTCGGGCTTGCTGGCACCGACCGATTCCGCGGTGATCCGGACGTCGGGCAGTTCCAGCCCGGCCGCGCCCATCCGCGCCGTGGAGAGCGCGACGTCCGCCGATGTCACCAGCGCGTGCGGCAGCCCCCGCAGCGAGGCCAGGAACTCCGGCGCGCCCGGGATCGGGACGACGCCCTCGACGTCGGCGGTCTCCTCGGCGAGCATGCGGGCGTTCTCTGCGTGGTTCTGCTCCATGGGCCGGTTGGGCAGCAGCAGCGCCATGGAAGCGTAGCCCTGCCGGCCGTGCACGACCTTCATGACCTCGTCCGCGTTCAGCCCGTGCCGCTCGGACCAGCGCCGCCAGATCCGCTCGACGACGGCGTGCGA
>Ga0307511_10002263_pt1 | contig 20131 bp, 19 predicted proteins | sample 13_EM_MG_FD_200266 | JGI IMG/M metagenome (GOLD analysis project Ga0307511, IMG submission 200266) | Populus trichocarpa ectomycorrhiza microbial communities from riparian zone in the Pacific Northwest, United States - 13_EM | ecosystem: Host-associated > Plants > Roots > Unclassified | place...
TCTTCTCGATGGCCTTGAGATCCTCGGGCGTGAACGGCCGCTCGACGTCGAAGTCGTAGTAGAAGCCGTCCTTGACCGGCGGGCCGATGCCCAGCTTGGCCTCGGGGAACAGCTCCTGCACGGCCTGGGCCATGACGTGCGCGGTGGAGTGGCGCAGGATGTTGAGGCCGTCGGCGGAGGAGATCTCGACGCCCTCGACCTCGTCCCCCTCGGAGACGACGTAGGCCAGGTCCTTGAGCTCTCCGGCCACGCGCGCGGCGATGATCGAGCGCTCGCCGGCGAAGAGCTCGGCGGCCGTCGTGCCCGTCGTCACCGTGCGCTCTTCCCGCTCGGAATCGCGTTGGATGATCACGCGGACGTCTGACACCGGTCTCTCCTGACTGCGGGGTGGATGCGGCGCCATACCGTGAGCGCGCGCAATAGGGGATCGTACCGACCCTACGGGGCCCACCGCGAAACGGTTGCCGCACTCCCCCTCCCTCAGTCCTCCCCGCTGCACGCCTCCTCGAAGAAGTCGAGGTTCTCCTGGAGGGACTTCATCAGCCGGTCCCGCTCCGCCTCGTCCACCTGCACGGGTACGACCCCGGAGGCGCCGGTCAGCCTGCGGAAGCCGCCCCGGCTCTCCAGCCGCCCGTGCACCCGCACCGGAAGCCCTACGAGGTGGGCGTGACCGGCTATCCGGTACGACTCCTCGTCCAGCGTCATCCGGACATGCCCGACCTCGGCGCCCGCCAGCACCTGCATCCGTACGGTGCCTTCACCACGCGGCCCCGACCGGCGCATCCGCACCACCGAGCCGGTGATGCGCACGGGCATGGCCGGTTCCTCGCGCAGATAGCGGGCGCCTGCCGCGCGCAGCACGGCCAGGTCGCCGGGCGAGAACTCGACGGCCTCGGCGGGGGCGGCGCAGCCCTCGGGGACACCGGCGGCGGGCGCCCACTCGACGGCGATCCGGGCGCCCTCGGTCCCGCGCACCAGCGCGACGACGGCCTCGGTCAACTCGCGGCTGACGCCCGCCTCGACGGCCCCGTCGAAGGCGTCCATGCCGCCGGTGGCCCGCTCGTAGTCGATGGCCTCGCGGGTGGCGTACAGGGCCTGGTGCAGGCGTACGGCGAGGGTGCGGCCGGTGTCGACGGGGACGAACGCGGTGAGCTGCCGGCCGCCGGGGGCGGAGCCGACGAGGACGTGGTCCAGGGACGCGGTGGCGGGACGGCGGTGGCGGGCGCCGTAGTAGCCCGCCCGCGCGCGGGTGGCGAGGGCGGCGGCGAGCAGCATCTGGCGGGCGGCGGCGCGGAGTTGTTCCTCGACGGTCCAGGGCGCCGTGCCGGCCGGGCCGGTGGGGATGTCCCGCCACCAGCGGATCTCGTCGCTCGGTACCGCGAGGCCGACCAGGACCTCGCGGGCGGAGGGGGTGTTGCTGCGGGCGAGGGCGATGAGCGCCTCGCCGAGGAGGTCGTCGCTGTCGGGGAAGGCCCGGCTCTCGGGAACCAGCAGGCTGGTGCCCGAGCCGCCGGGCCCGGGTGGGGTCCAGCGGCCGTAGCGTCCGGGGGCGCCGCCGCGCCGCTGCCAGCCGTGCCGGCGCAGCAGGGCGCCGAGGACGGCGGGGTCGACCCGGTCGGGCTCGGGGGGACGCTCCCAACTGGTGTCCACGGGATGGGGCCGTACCTGCCTCAGGTGTTCCTCGACCGAGCGGTCCCTCATGGCCTGCCTCCCGTCCCGACCCGCGTCATGATCTCGCACAGCGCCCGGTCGTCGAAGATGCGCGCGGTCGGTATCCGCACGGTGGTCCGGGTCCTGCCGGTGGTCGCGTGACCGGCGAGGTTGACCCAGTAGCAGCAGTGCCGCAGGTCGAGCCGGTCGTGGCTGGCGCGCAGCCAGTCGTCCTGGGAACGCGGGACGAGCATCACGACCAGGATCTTGTGCACCGAGACCGGGGTGCGGGCGAGCTTGCGCAGGTGGTCGTTGTCGAGCGTGAAGGAGAAGGAGCGGCCGGGCGGGTTCGGCGGGATCTGGTAGGTGCACTTGAGCTGCACCTTGATGGTGACCTCGTCGTCCACCGTGTGTCCGGGCGAACCGTGGCTGACATGCCAGTCGATGCCGTTGTCCGGAAAGGGCTGCGACAGCGAGCAGCCGGCCGCGGCGGCGACGGCGTGCAGATAGCCCACCTGCAACGTTTCCATGCAGGCGGTGGTGGCGAGCGATCCGCGATGGGGTGCCGTCCGTTCGGGCAGCAGCCCGCCCCGCTCGGGCTGCGCTATCACCATGACCAATTCGCCTTCCACGCCAAGTGTTTCCCCGTACCGGGCCGCTGAACTGCAAAGACCCGCACTCCTGTTGTGTCCTTCCGGCGTACGGCGCAAACAGCCCGGGTATCACCAAACAGGCAGAAGACGGTGCGTCACCTGCCGTGGGTGAACGAGGAGTTGTGTACGTATGACGTGCTGGTACGAGGGCCCGTTGGCCGCGTTCGACACGGAGACCACGGGCGTGGATGTCGAGACCGACCGCATAGTGTCGGCCGCCGTCGTCGTCCAGGACGCCCCCGGCACCCGTCCCCGGGTCTCCCGGTGGCTGGTGAACCCGGGGGTGCCGGTGCCCGCCGGGGCGACGGCGATCCATGGTCTGACGGATGAGCATCTTCAGCGCAACGGCCGCTGGCCTGCGCCGGTGATGCACGAGATAGCCGACGAGCTGGCCGAACAGGCCGCCATGGGACGCCCGTTGGTGGTGATGAACGCGCCCTTCGATCTGACCCTGCTGGACCGCGAACTGCGCCGCCACCGCGCGTCCTCCCTGGACCACTGGTTCGAGTCGGCGGCGCTGCGGGTGCTGGACCCCCGGGTCCTGGACAAACACCTGGACCGCTACCGCAAGGGCCGCCGCACCCTCACCGACCTGTGCGCGCACTACGGCGTCACGCTGGACGGCGCGCACGACGCGGGCGCGGACGCGCTGGCCTCACTGGAGCTGGTACGGGCCCTGGGCCGCCGCTTCGCGACCCGGCTGGAACGCCTGTCCCCCGCCGAACTGCACACCCTGCAGTCGACCTGGCACGCGGCCCAGGCGCGAGGACTGCAGGCGTGGTTCACGCGCAGCGGCACACCGGAGGTGGTGAGCACGGACTGGCCGCTCCGGCCGGGCCTGGCCGAAGCGGCCTGACGGTGTGGAGGGCGCCGCCTTGAAGGACGGGTTACGGAAGCCGAGGGCCAGGCTGCTGCCGCCGGCGAACAAGAACGTGCCCGGGATACGAAAAAACCGGCCCGCTGATGCGGACCGGTTTTCCCCGGTGGGCGATACTGGGTTCGAACCAGTGACCTCTTCGGTGTGAACGAAGCGCTCTCCCACTGAGCTAATCGCCCGGGAACGGACTGAACAATACAGGCCCCCGCCGGTTTCCTTCAAACCGCTTCCAGGTGCGCGAGCAGCCCGCGCCGTCCGGCCCGCATCATCAGCGCGTGGTTGAGCCGGAACACCGGCCGCCCGGGTACGGCGAACCACCTGAGCAGCGGCCGGTTCAGGTCGACCTCCTGGTCGTAGCGGGCGAGCGTGCCGGAGCCGTCGGCCGTGAGCGTCCAGCGCGCCCAGCCCTCCAGATCGCCGGTCATCGCGATCTCCAGCACCCCGGCAGCCGGGTCGCGCCGCACTTCGCGCGCGGTGAAGGTCAGCGCGTACGGCAGGCTCGCGCGGATGCGGATGACACCGGTGGTGTCGTCGAGCTGGTTGACCTCACGCACCTGCGGCCACCAGCGCGGATACTCCTCGGCCCGCTCCAGGACCGGGTAGACGACGGCGGGCGGCGCGGGCAGCTCCCACCGGGCGCGGAAGCGGTAATGGGTCCAGTCCATGGCCGGAGTCTGCCCGCTTAACAGCTCGTCTCCCGGCAATCGGGGACGTTTGAGTACCCGTACTCATGCCGTACGACGTGACGGGCGCCACACTCCGAGTCATGACGCACATCCCGCCCCCGGCCATGGAGTTGCAGCTCCTCGATGCCGAGCTGCACCAACTGGACGCCCGCCGCGCGCAGTTGCTGCACCGCCGGGCCTGGCTGCTGATCGTCCTTCAGCCGGCCCGGTCCGCGCCCGTGGCGCCGCCACTGCCGGCCGCGCAGGCCCGCCGCGAGGCCACCGCACCCGGTGTGCAGAATCTGCTGCTCGTGCTCGGCGGCATCCTGCTCGCCCTGGCCGCGACGGCGTTCACTCTGGTCAGCTGGGGGAGCATGGGGATCGCGGGCCGGGCGCTGGTGCTCGGCGCGGTGACCCTGGCGGCGCTCGGCGCGCCGGTGGCGCTGCTGCGACGGGGCCTGCGTTCCACGGCCGAGTCGATCGCGGGCATCGGTCTCGTCCTGACGGTGCTGGACACCTACGCGCTGCACGAGGTCGCCTTCCCGGACGGGGACGGCGTCTCGTTCGCGGCTGCGGCGTCGGCGGTGCTCGCGGTGATCTGGACGGCGTACGGCATCGGGACGGCGGCGCTCCCCCGCCCGGCCGTCACCCGTACCGACCCGACCACCGCACCCGCCTCACCGACCCTTCTCCTCCCCCTCCCCGCCGCGCTCGCGGTCGCCCAACTCCCCTTGATCCTCTGGGCGATCGCGGCCGGCGGAGGCCCTCGTACGATCACGGCGGCGGTGCTGCTGACCGCCGTGATCGACATGGTTGTCGCGCTCCGGGTCACTCCGAAGGCCGTTCGCGCCGTCGCCGCCGGCGGTGCGTTCGGCATGGGTGGCTGGGGCGTGCTGGCGGCCGGCCTCATCTCCCTGGATGCGGCCGGTCCGGGCGCCGCCGCCCGTGCGGCGGCGCTCTTCGCTCTCGCGGCGGCGGGCGCGTTCGGCGCCGCGTGGCTCGCTCCGGGCCGTGGTCTCCGGACGAGTACGGCCGCGGCGGGCGGCCTGTTCGTGGTCGCCGCGCTCGGCGGATTGCTGCGCGCGGCACTGCCCGCCGACTGGACGGTGCCCGGTTGTCTGGCGTGCGGAATCGCCCTGTTGGCACTGGTCCGGGGCCGGCTCCCCGAGCCCGTGCGCCACGGCCTCGGCCGGGCCTCCGGCATCGTGCAGGCGAGCGCGGTGCTGTGGACGCTGCCCGCCGTCGGCGTCACGCTGCTCGGCCCGGCCGCGTGGCTGTCCCGAGCGTGGTCCGGCGCGCCCGGCGACGCCCGTGAAGCCGCGGCGAGGGACACCTTCTGGCCGGCGCACGCGACCACAACTCCCTTGATCCTGATCGCGGTTGCCGCAGTGCTGGCCCTCTCGGTCCGCGCCGCCGAGTGGCGCCCCCGGGCACTGACCGCCGCCCTCACCCTGACCTGGGCGGCGGTACTCACTCTCCCGACCGCACTGCAACTGCCGTACAACGTCGGCCTGTTGGTGTACGGGGGCACGGTCATGGTCCTGCTCGCGCTCCGGCACCGCATGGCCACCACGCTCGCCCTGGTCACCTCTCTCAGCCTCGCCTGCCTCGCCCTGGCCGCCGAGCCGGCCACCCTCACCGTCCTCGCGTCGCTGACCGCCGTGTTCGCGGCAGCCGCCTGGCGCGGGCGCCTCGCACCGGCGTCCGCCGCCGCCTCCCTCGGCTACGCGACGGCCCTGGCCTGCGCGGTGGGCGCCTCCCTCGACTGGCAGCCACAGCACATCGCGCTGCTGGTGCTCCTCGCACCGCTGACCGCCGCACTGCTCGCGGCACGTATCACCGACCCGGCCACCACGAAGGCGGTCGAGATCACGGGGGCCGCGGCGGCGCTGATCGCGATCGATCTCGCGACGGCCGAACTGCCCCTGCTGGCAGTGGTATTGGCCCTGTGCGGGGTGATCGTGGCGGGTACGGCGATACGGCCCGAACGCAGGAGCCTCGGCTACGTGGCCGCTGCTCTCTTCGTCCTCGCCGGTTGGGTGCGGCTGGGCACGTGGAACGTCACCGACCCCGAGGCGTACACACTGCCGGTCACCGTCCCCGCGCTGTTCGTCGGCGCGCTGCGCAGGCGCCGCGACCCGAGTGCCACGTCCTGGACGGCCTACGGTCCCGCGCTCACCGTCACGCTCGCGCCGAGCCTCCTCGCGGCCTGGACGGACCCGCACTGGACCCGCCCCCTACTGCTGGGCACGGCCGCGCTGGCCGTCACCCTGCTGGGAGCCCGGCACCGCCTACAGGCGCCCCTCGTACTCGGCGGCACCACCCTCGCGCTGGACGCGCTGCACGAACTCGCCCCGTATCTCGCCCAGGTCGTCGGCGCCCTCCCCCGCTGGGCACCGCCCGCCCTCGCCGGACTCCTGCTGCTCGCACTCGGCGCGACCTACGAGCAGCGGATCCGGGACGCCCGGCGGGTGCGGGAGGTCCTGGGGAGGATGAACTAGCCCTGCGCTAGGGCATCTTGTCGCCGAGCAGCGCCAGGTTCTCGATGGCGGCGAGGCCGTACAGCGCGGTGTCGTTCGAGGACACCCACGCGGCCTCGCTGCCCGGGACGAGGGTGACCGGACCGTTCAGCGCCTCCGTCTTCCACGGCGAGGACTCCATGTAGCCGTCCGAGCTGTAGAACTTCGTCCAGGCCCGCTTGGCGAGTGTCGCGTCGTCGAGCTGTACGGCGGCGTAGGCGTCGAGGCGCGAGTGGCCCTGGAAGAGCAGCAGGGTGCCGAAGTTGGAGCCGTAACGTGCCGCCTGTTCCGTCTTGGATGCGTTGAAGTAGCGGCAGTAATCCATGTACACCTCCTTGAACTCGGGCATGTCGACCAGGTGAATCAGCTCAGCGCACAGCTCGTTGAGACCGAAGACCGCCGAGAGGTGCGAGACGGAGACCACGGGCGCCGAGGCGACGGCGAACTTGCCCGTGTCGAGGTCGTACAGCCCGCTGCCCTGCACAAATCCGTTGGGCTGGGCGGCGATTGTCTCCATCGTGGACAGAACGCGCGCCTTCGCCTTCTCCCACTTGGGGCCCTTGCGCTCCCACTCGGTCAGCCACGCCGACACCAACCCGCTCCAGTCGGTGCCGAATCCGATCGACAGGGCGTGCCGGTCGGGTGTGTACGGCTCGGTGCGGATCTTGCGGATCGGGTCGAGGACGAGGAACGTCTCGTCGGAGTCGACGTTGGCCGCCATGAGGTCGCCGACGCGTTCGTCCGCGGTGAGGAAGTAGTAGTAGCGCCGGTAGGTGGTGTTGGCGATGCGTTGCTGCTTGGCGCTGTCCGCGTAGTGCTGGACGCCGTGCCGGGTGCCCAACCCGGCCCACTGGCCGAGGTGGTAGACGTCGACCTCGCCGGTGTGCCGGGTGAGCGCCTCGGCGAAGCGGAAGATGTCCGAGCGGCCCGAGCGGAGGTACGCGAACCAGAGCCAGATGTCCGGCGACAGCTCGGAGTTGTCCCAGGCGTAGCCGCCGACGTCGTACCGCCACTGGTGGCGCACGGTGTCGTACGAGTGCATGAAGTCGCCGTAGTCCCAGAAGCCGTACCAACGGCGTTGCGCCACCTGGTCCTTGTAGTAGGCGAAGAGGAAGTCGAGGTGGTCCTCGATCTTCGCCTTGGCGGCGGTGGAGCGGTCGGGCTCGGAGTAGAGGCCGGGGCCGAACACCTTGGACTTGATCAACTGCGCGGGCGGGGCGGCGAGTTGGGGCAACACCCGTACTGCTTCGACCTGTTGGGCGAGGGTCCCCGGCGTCGGCGTCGACTCGTTGGCCCAGAAGAGGAGTTCGGAGGTGCGGGCGATGCCGTACGGGGTGCCGAACTCGGGTTCGTAGTCCTCGTAGGTGATTTCGAGGCCTTGGAGCTGTTCGGCATACGTGTCCTGGCCCATGCCGTCGTGATAGAAGCGCAGGTCCATCGGCTGGGCCTCGGGCGACCAGAGCCAGAGGGTGACCTCGGCCTCGTCGGTGTGGGCGTCGCGGATGTCGAGCTGCGCGGGGAACTTCTCCCAGAAGTCCCGCAGCCCGAAGGAGAATCCGCCGCTCGCACCGCCGACGTACCCGAACCCGGACGCGTGCCCACCGCCGCCGGCGGGGATCCAGCCGTAGCCCTTCGTGGTGCGCTTGCGCAGGGTGAAGCCGTCGGCCGAGAGCTGGGAGAGCGTGTAGTCGCCCCACTTGGGGATGTACTGGAGACGGGTCGTGACCCGCTGGTCCCAGGTGGAGGGATCGGCGAGCTTCTGGCCCGCGTACTGGGCCGCCTGGACGGTCGCGCCCGGGTCGCGGCGCAGGCCCGTGATGCCCTGAACCGCCTCCCGGAGCAAGCCTGTTCCCTCGCCGCCGATGCGGATGTGCCGGTCGTAGGCGGCGTCCCGCATCGGCACGGTGAAGCGGACGCCGAGGCCGCGGATGAAGTCGCCGCTGGCCTTGCCGGGCTCCACCGTCCCGTCGAAGGTGATCGTGTGCACCATACGGAAGGAGTCGGCGCCCGCGTAGAAGTAGAGACGGATCGAGAACGGCAGCCAACTCCGGCCGCCCTTACGGTGTTTGCCGTCGATGCGGACCACGGCACGGACCGGGCCGTCCTGCTCTACGGTGACCTCGCCGATCACCCCGTCGAAGCGCTCGGTCTTCACCGCGCCCTGGTCCTCGTCCTCGATCTCGGGCTGGCGGATGAGGACCAGCCGGCCGTTCTTGGCGATCTCCGTGCCGCCCCGGGTGACCGACTTGATGAGGGTGGAGCCGTTCTTGCCGATCTTCGCGGTGATGACGCCGGTCGACACATCGATGGTGCCGCCGCTCTTGTCGACGGTGACATTCTTGTCGGGAGCGGCCGTTTCCCCGGCGGTGAGCGTGAGCTTCCCGGAGCCCGAACTCACCGCGTGCGCGGTCCACTTGAGCGATCCGTCGGGCCAGTAGGCGAGCGGCCAGGACTGCACGGGGACAGCCGTACCCCCGGCGTCCGTCAGCGCGAAGGTCTGGTCCTCCTGGTAGGTGCCCATCGGCCACGGCACGCCGAGCGTCGAACCGGGCGCGGCGCCGAGACCGCCGTCCTCCAGCCAGTCGAGGGTCACCGGGTCGTCGTCGGCAGCCGCGGCTCTGGGCGCGGCCAGGGCGTCCTTCGCCCCTAGCGCCCAGCTGAACTGAGCTGCGGCTCCGGCGGCAGCGGCGGCCTTGAGGAGGGACCTGCGGGGGATGGGAGACATGGCCTTTCCTTTCCGTGCGGGTAGCGTTTCTCACGTCCGTTTGGTCAGGGGCATGACATATAGAGAGACGGCAGCGGCCCGCTGCCGTAGGCCTGCCCGTCAGCGGTGCCGGTACCGCTCCTCCACCGCGACGGCCGCCGCGGCGACGGCCCCCAGGACGGGGACCGCCAACGGCACGATGAGCAGGGCGGAACAGCCGACGAGGACCAGTCCGCCGACGAGCAGGAAGGAACCGGCCGGGTCGAGGACCGTACGGCGGCCGGCCTCGGCAAGGAGGGCCCGCCAGGTGTCCCCCGGCACCCAGACCGCCGCCGCGCGCATCCCGGCGACGACCAGCCCGAGCAGCGCGAACACACCGACGGCACCGACGAGCGGCCCACCGGGCAGCCCGGCGCGCACGGCCTGGACGTCCACCCACACGGCGGCCCCCGCGCCCCACCCGGCGAGACCGACGACCCACCCGCCGCCCACCGCCGCCCGGAAGTCCACGACGAACTCCCTCCAGCCGCCGCCCACATGACCGGTACGGCGCCTCAAGTGCCGTGCCCCGGCGGCGAACGCGGCCGGGTAGGTGACAACTCCCGCCGACGCGACGGCGATCCACACCCCGGTGAGCAGACATTCGGCGAACACCCCGAACCGCTCGGCGAAGACCGACTCTCCGCGCGCCTTCACTCGTGTTCCGGCCACCGTCTCAGCCCTTCAGTCCGGAGGTCGCCATACCGTCGATCAGGTACCGCTGGAAGGCGAGGAAGAACAGCAGCACCGGCAGCAGCGCGACGAGCGACATGGCGATCATTCCGCCGTAGTTCGCGGCCACTCCGTCGGAGTCGCGGAACATCATCAGGCCCAACGAGACGGTGTACTTGCCCGGTTCGTTGAGGTAGATCAGCGGGCCCATGAAGTCGTTCCAGGCGTTGATGAAGGTGAAGATCGCGCTGGTGATGAGCGCGGGCCGGCACAGCGGCAGCACGATCGACCAGTAGATCCGCAGGTGCCCGCAGCCGTCGAGGCGGGCGGCCTCGTCCAGTTCCTTCGGCAGGTTCCGCATGAACTGCACCATCAGGAACACGAAGAAGGCCTCGGTCGCCAGGTACTTGCCGATGAGCAACGGGACGTAGGTGTTGACCAGTTGGAGCTTCTGGAACATCACGTACTGCGGGATCAGCAGTACGTGATACGGCAGCAGGAGCGTGCCGATCATGAGGGAGAAGAGCAGGTTGCGGCCGGCGAACCGGATACGGGCGAACGCATAGGCAGTCAGGGAGCAGGAGATGAGGATGCCGACGACCGAACCGAGGGCGTAGAAAAGAGAGTTCTCGAAGAAGGTCCAGATCTTGATGTCGGCTATGCCGTCGGCGAGGCCCTTGAAGTTGGACAGGATGGGGTGGCCGGGGAACAGCTGGAGGCTGTTGATGATGTCCTTGCTGGGCTTGAACGAAGCCCCGATGACCCAGAGGACCGGATAGAGGATCACCGCGAGGATCAGCAGCGCGCCGAGATGCCAGACCAGGGAACCGGTGTGCCGGCGGCCGAGGGCGGAGGGCTTCGTGGTGGTGGCGCTCATCGGGCGTCCTCCTCGTAGTGCACCCACTTCTTCTGCGACCAGAAGAGGACGGCCGTCACCAGTGCCACGGCGAGCAGCAGCATCCAGGCCATCGCGGCGGCGAAGCCCATCTGGGCGTCCTTGAAGCCCTTCTGGTAGAGGTAACAGGTGTAGACGAGCGTGGCGTCGGCGGGACCGCAGTACGTGTTGGAGACGACGTACGCCGAGCCGAAGATCTGGAACGAGTGAATGGTCTCCAGCAGCACGTTGAAGAACAGCACCGGGGAGATCATCGGCAGCGTGATGCTCCAGAAGCGCCGGAAGGGTCCGGCGCCGTCCATCTCGGCGGCCTCGTACAGCTCCCGGGGCACCTGTTTGAGCCCGGCCAGGAAGATCACCATGGGCGCCCCGAACTGCCAGACGGTCAGCGCCACCAGGCAGTACAGCACCCAGTCGGCGTTGCCGACCCAGCCGCCGACATGGAAGCCGAGGAAGGACTGCGTACGGTCCACCACGGCGCCGTCGGAGAAGAGCGACCGCCAGACGAAGCCGATCGAGACGCTCGCGCCGATCAGCGAGGGGGCGTAGAACGCCGCCCGGTAGAAGGCCTGGCCGCGGCGGCTCTGGGCCAGCAGCAGGGCGACGCCGAGGGCGAGCAGCAGCTTCAGCGGGGTGCCGATGACGACGTACTTCGCCGTCACCTCGACCGACTTCCGCCACCGCGGGTCGTCGAACATCGCGGTGAAGTTGTCGAAGCCGACCCACTTCGGGCTGTTGAAGAGGTTGTAGTCGGTGAACGCGAAGTAGAGGGAGGCGACCATGGGGCCCGCGGTCAGCAGCAGGAAGCCCGCGATCCAGGGCGACATGAAGAGATAGCCGGCGAGGTTCTCCCGGCGACCCCGCCGCCCCTTGGTGACGGGGGCGGCGGAGCGTGCCTTCCTGGTGGCGGGCACGGAGTCCTTGACGAGCGTCACGGCGGTTCCCATCAGGCTTGGAAGGCGGCCTCGGACTCGGTGAAGAACTGCTTCACCGCGTCCGTGACCTTGGTCTTGCCCTGGCCGAGGTCACCGCCGATGCGCAGGAAGGCGGCCTCGACGGTGTCGGCGCCGGAGGGGTGCGGAGTGATCGTGCCGAGGACGCCGGACTTGGCGGTGGTGTCCTCGTACTGCGCGATCTCCTTGCTCACCGTGTCAGTGGGCTTGAACGCCGCGTACTGCTCGGTGCTCGCCAGGATGCCGCGGTCGTAGCCCATGATCTGGCCGACCGCCGGGTCGTGGACCATGAAGTCGATGAACTGCGCGGCTTCCTTGGGGTGCGCGGTGTGGGCGGAGGCGCTCAGCATCAGCGAGGCGAGGTACTGGCCGGTGTCCTTGCCGTTCATGGTGGGGATCGGGGCGAGGCCGTAGGTGCTGCTGCCCTCCGCCGAGTAGCGGACCGTGAAGTTGTCCCAGGTGAACTCCGAGGCACCGTGCCCGGCGGAGAGCGACGACTTGGGCTGGTCCTGGGCGACGACCTTCGGGTCCGTGACGATTCCGGCCTTCACCCGACCGTAGCCGTCCGTCCACCACTCCGTCAGATCTGACTTGTCGAAACCGAGCCCGTCCTCGGTGAAGAACGCCTTGCCGTTCTGCCGGAGGTAGAGGTCGTACAGGTACATGATGGCGAAGTAGCCCGTGTCGCCGGGGACTTTCGTCTTGTCGTGGATCGTCTTGAGGGCCTTGAAGTAGTCGTCCCAGGTCCAGCCCGTGGCCGGGTCGACGCCCGCCTTCTCGAACACCTTCTTGTCGATGACCAGCGCCATGGTGTTGGAGCCGACCGGAACACCGAGCTGCTTTCCGTCGACCTCGCCGACCTTGGTGACACCCGCACGGAAGTGATCCAGGCTCAGATTGCCTGCTTTTACCTGAGAGTTGAGGTCGAGAAGAATGCCTCTCCTGTCGTACTTCCGAAGAAATCCGACGGCGTTCTGGAATACGTCCGGCGGATTTCCGCCCGCGGCCTGCGTCTGGAACTTCTCCCAGAACGACTGATACGTCTGAAAGTCCGTCTTCACCTTGATCTTCGGATACTTCTTCTCGAAGAGCGCGATGGACTGATTGATCTTTTTCGCCCGCTCCTCGGCACCCCACCACGAGTAACGGATCGTCACCGTCCCGTCCGCGGACGTGCCGCCGTTGCCGCCGCAAGCCGTCGCGGCCAGCCCCAGCGTGACCGCCGAGACTCCGGCGGCCTTCAAGACCGTACGCCTCTCCACATTCGTGCCGGTTCCCATGACGGGCCCTCCCCGTAGCGTCGTTGCCACCTGCATGAATCGTTTCAAGTAAGCGCTTGCTGGCACAAGTTACGGAGGCCCTCGGGGTGCGTCAATGATTCGGACAGGAATTTCTTGTGAACCGGCCGAGCGCTACGACGGCGCCGCCGGGCGCACAGCGGGAGCGGCGGGGCGGACACCGCAGGTGAGGCGCCCGCGGTCGGCCGACCGAACAGAAAGCGGTCTGCCGAACTCCACCGACGAGCGGCCGAAAAAGGCCTGGGCGGCGGGGAGTTGACTTGTCGTCACCGACGGGCGAACGACGACGGCCCGCCTGTGCGATCACAGACGGGCCGTCGGTCCGGGTGGGCGATACTGGGTTCGAACCAGTGACCTCTTCGGTGTGAACGAAGCGCTCTCCCACTGAGCTAATCGCCCGGACGCACGGAGAACATTACCCCATGTCAGCAGGTGCCTCCGACCAGTGCGGGAAGGCACCCGGGCGCCGCCGGCGGGTCACTGGTCCTTGATCTTCCAGGGCATCACGACACCGAACTTCCAGACGTAGACGCCCACAAGGGCGACCACGATCACCAGGCCGATCGAGGTCAGGACGATGTTGCGACGGCGCACCGCGGGGTCGAGCGCGCGCTGCGCCGCCTCGGTGACCTTGCGCTTCGTCCAGCGGAGCACCAGCTGTGCCCAGACGAACTCGGTCGCCCAGATCGCCATACCGCCGAAGATCACCACCCAGCCGGGTCCCGGCAGCGGCAGCATGACGATGCCGGCGGCCACGACCGCGAGGCCGACGACGAACACGCCGACCTGCCAGCTCACGTGCAGCGCACGGCGCGCCTTGATGAATTCCGGCGCCTTGGAACCGAGCCCCCGCTCGTCCCGCGCCCCGTCCGCACTTGTCCCGTCCGGCGCCCCGTCGGCCGCTCCGTCCGACGCCACGACAACCTCACCCGGCCCGTCACTCCCCGTATTCATACGGACAAACCCTACCCGAGGGAAACCAGTCACCGGAATGGCCGCACCGGGCGATCGAACCCTCGGCCGGAAGAGTTACGTAAAGGCACGCAAAACACTCAGAGGGGTTTACAACGGCACCGTAGGTGGCATGTCGATTTCGCCGACGTGCGAATCCCCGAGCGCACACTGAGCGAAAGGCCCTGGCGCTTATGAACACCACGGTCAGCTGCGAGCTGCACCTGCGCCTCGTTGTGTCGAGCGAGTCATCCCTGCCTGTCCCCGCAGGCCTGAGGTACGACACGGCCGACCCCTACGCCGTGCACGCCACCTTCCACACCGGAGCCGAGGAGACCGTCGAGTGGGTGTTCGCCCGCGACCTTCTCGCGGAGGGCCTCCACCGGCCCACCGGCACCGGCGACGTCCGTGTCTGGCCGTCCCGTAGTCACGGTCAGGGCGTCGTCTGCATCGCACTGAGCTCTCCCGAGGGCGAAGCCCTGCTGGAGGCTCCCGCACGGGCGCTGGAGTCCTTCCTGAAGCGGACGGACGCCGCCGTGCCACCCGGCACGGAGCACCGGCACTTCGACCTGGATCAGGAGCTGTCGCACATCCTGGCGGAGAGCTAGCGCAAGGCCCCGACCCGAACCACCCGCGCCGTCCGAACTCGGGGAGACGGCTCGGGCGTGGACAACCGCATATGGCACACACCGGCGCCGTCGCCGCGATTCGTCGCGGGGGCGGCGCCGGTGCGTGCGGCGCCTGCTCCCAGGCTCGCTGCGTAGGCCACGGCGGGCGCGACTCTCCGTAGTCCGGGGAACCGTGAGGGGCACGGAGTCGTTCATAGAGGCAGGGGTCGCCCTCCGGGAAGCCACTACCATCGGCCAGCATCGGCGGGCGCCCGCCCGACCCCCAGGCCAGGGAGCTAAACGTGCTGATCACCCACGACACCCGGTGTGCCCTCGACACCGTGGTGGATCTGGTGAACACCGCACCGGAGGACGCCGCGGCGCCGGACGGACTGTCGGACGTCGCGCTGCTCACGGATTTCGTACGAAACCACGAGATCAGCGATGTCGGCGTGCTCTCGGAGTTCGACCTCTCCGCCGTGCGCAAGATCCGCGGCCGGTTCACCGCGGTCTTCTCCGCGCCGGACCCCCGGACCGCCGCCGGACTGATCAACGACCTGGTCGCCGCCGCGGGCACCACGCCCCGCCTCACGGACCACGACGGCTACGACTGGCACGTGCACTATTTCGCGCCCGGCGCCTCGGTCGCCGACCATCTCGCCGCCGACTGCGGAATGGCGCTCGCGTTCTTCGTGGTGGCCGGCGAGCAGGAGCGGCTGCGCCGCTGCGAGGCCCCGGACTGCAGGCGTGCCTTCGTCGATCTCTCCCGGAACCGCTCGCGCAGGTACTGCGACAGCCGGACCTGCGGAAACCGACTGCATGTCGCCGCGTACCGGGCCCGGCGCAAGGAAGCCGCGGGCTGAGGGTCGGCGCCCCTCGATTCGATGAGGTCGTGGTCCCCGGCGGGTGACGTCGGGGACCACGAGTACGGCTCACAGCATCAGCAGGTCGTGCAGCGAGGCCATGAGCAGCAGACACCCGATCACCGCAAGGAAGATCATCAGCGGTGGCTGGGAAAGGGCGAAAAGGCAGCCGCGCGGCTCGTCCTTCGGCGGCGCGGCGTCGCTCTGTGTCGTGTCCAGCATCTCGCCGCGATGATGACGCAGCGAGGACCCCTCACGCGATCAACACGCCCGATAGGAGAGGGAGTTCGCTGAATTCCGTGATGTCCGTTTCGGGTCGCGTCACGTCCTGAACACTTACCGGCGGACCCGGCTCGCTCTGTGTCGTTTCAGTCGCTGTGCGGCCGTCATATGCCGTGCTTCTTCAGGATGGCCTCGATGTCGCTGAAGTCGTCCCCGCTCTTGGCCCGGGGCGCGGCGGCAGGCCGGGTCGCCGGGCGTACGGCCGGGCCGAGGGAGGGCGCGGACGCCGTCGGCGCCACCGCGTCCGGCTGCGCCGAGGCCCTGGCCGCCCTGCGCTCCTTGCGGGTGCCGCCACGGCGGCGCTCCACGGCGCGGGTGCCGGTGAAGAGCAGCCAGGCCCCGCCGAGTACGACGAACCCAGCCCAGGCCATGGGACTGAACGCGGTGTCGGCGGCCCAGCCGACGACCCCGGTCATCACCAGGCCGACGGGCACCAGCGAATAAGCGGCGATACGGGCGGCGGAGAGAAATCGCTTGCGGTACGCGGTGACCGCAGCGATGCCCAGGCCTGCCGCGGAGGCGGCGGAACAGACGGTCTCGGCAATCATCCGGTCCTCCAGGCAGTTCCGTCGGGCGGGTCTTGGTCGGACGAGGTCGTCCAGTCCAGTCGGTCCAGCCGGACACGTCAGTCCGGCAGGTCGCACTTCGTCCCTTCCATCCTGCACCGTCCGGTCCCCCGGAGGCCATGCCCCGGTAGGACATCAGGGACATCTCCGGGTCGCATCCTCCCCAGGTGCCGGTCGGCGTCGTACGTCCGCGTCCCTTGATCCCCGTGGTCCCGGTTGGGGCGGTGGATCCGGGGCTGGGAGACTGGTCCCATGAGTGACCTCCCCTCCGCGCGCACCCCCGTCCTCGACGTCTGGTGCGAGCTCCAGTGCACGGACTGCCGCGCCGCGCTGGAGGATCTGCGCGCCCTACGGGCCCGCTACGGCGACCGGCTGGAACTGCGGCTGCGGCACTTCCCCATGGAGAAGCACAAGCACTCCTTCGCCGCCGCACAGGCCGCCGAGGAGGCCGTGGAACAGGGGCGGGGCTGGGACTACGTCGAGGCCGTGCTCGGCCGGGTCGAGGAGCTGGACCGTAGGGGCGAACCCTTCCTGGTCGAGGTGGCCGGCGAACTCGGCCTGGACGCCGAGGAGTTCGACACCGCCCTGATCGACGGCCGGCACATCCTGATCGTCGACGCCGACCAGGCCGAGGGCAAGGCCATCGGCGTGACCGGCACCCCGACGTATGTCATCGACGGCGAACACCTCGACGGCAGCAAGAGCCAGGAAGGGCTGCGCGCCCGCATCGAGGAGATCGCCGACCGGCTGCTCGCCGGGGGCAAGTGAGCCTCGAAGCGCGCCTCAGAGCAGGCTCTTGTACAGGTGGTAAGTGATCGTCTCGTAGCCGAGTGACTCGTAGAGGCGCTCGGCCGGGGTGTTGCCCGCGAAGACGTTCAGCTGGATGGCGGGGAGACCGGCCTCCACGCCCTGCGCCTCGGCCAGGAGCATCAGGGTGCGGCCGTGACCCCTGCCCCGGTGACGCGCGTCTGCCTCGACCTTGTAGACGAAGGCGTTGCCGTCACGGCGGCCCGTCCAGAGCGTGCCCACCGGGGTGCCGTCGTGCTCCAGGACGCTGACGAGCATGTCCGCGGTGGCGAGTCCGTCGGGCAGGAAATCGGCGTTGCTCTGCAGAGCCCTGGTCCGGGCCTCGGCCTCGGGCACCCCGCGCTGGGTCCAGCTCAGGATGAAGTCCTCCGTCCCGAGGTCCTCCCACGGGCCGTACTCCTCCTGGGTCATGGGCCGACCCCGGCTTCCCGCGGGCAGTTCGGGCGCGGTGTCGCCGAGTGGCTTCTCCATGTGGCGGTTGCGGACGACGTATCCGAGGTTGGTCGCCATCTTGAGTGCCGCCTCCGCCTCCGCGGGCACGGATGCCTCGATCCGGTCGCAGCCCCAGCCGCGCACCACCTCCTCGGCGGCGAGCGCGGCCACGGTTCCTCGGCCGCGCCGGCCGTCCTGCTCGTCGATGCGCAGGTCCAGGATCTGGGCCACCGAGTCGCCGAAGAACGGACTCGTGCCGAGGCGTATCGCGCCGACGGGACGGCTGTTCACACACACCTGGTAGCGACGTGAACGCGTCCCGTCGGCCTCGCGCTGAAGCGGCTCGGTCGGCCGCAGAGTCGTGGTCATCAACTGTGTTCTACCCGACCCGGAGCACCAGGTCAGCCTATTAAATCGGGCTTCTACGGATCAAGGTCGTCGCCCGACCGCTCGTCGAAGACGCGCATGGCCTTGGCGGTCACCGGCCCTGCCACGCCCGGGAGTTGGCGGTCGTCGAGCAGGTGGACGGCCTGTACGTCGCGCAGCGAGGACGTCAGGAAGACCTCGTCGGCGCGCTCCAGGACGTCCAGCGGCAGGTCGCTCTCCTTGGCGCCGGTCCATTCGACGGTCAGGGCGCGGGTGATGCCGGCGAGGCAGCCGGAGGTGACCGGCGGGGTGTGGATCTCGCCGTCCAGGACGACGAAGACGTTCGACCCGGTGCCTTCGCAGAGTTGGCCGACCGTGTTGGCGAACAGGGCTTCGGAGGCGCCGTGTTGGTGAGCGCGGGCGAGAGCGACGACGTTCTCGGCGTAGGACGTGGTCTTGAGCCCGGCGAGGGCGCCACGTTCGTTGCGGGTCCAGGGGACCGTGACGACGGCCGTGGAGTCGGGGCGGCGCTTCGCTTCGCCGAGGGCGACCACCAGGGTCGGCCCGTGCTCGCCACGGTCCGATCCGAGGGGGCCGTGGCCGCCCGTGTAGGTGATGCGCAGCCTGCCGAACGGCATCGGGTTGGCATCCAGGACGGCCGCGCAGCCGCGGCGGACCTCGTCCAGGTCGGGGTCGGGCAGGCCGAGGCCGCGTGCGGAGCGGGTCAGCCGGTCGAGATGGCGGGTCAGCGCGAACGTCTTCCCGTCCGTCGCCTTCACCGTCTCGAAAATGCCGTCGCCCACGGTCAGCCCGTGGTCGAAGACGGAGACACGGGCGGACTCGATGTCCTGCAGCCCGCCGTCGAGCCAGATCTTCATGAAAGAGCCCCTCCGCTCACGTCGTACGCGCCCGACGCTACCGCGAGCAGCCGTGACGCCTTCAGCTCGGTCTCCCGCCACTCCCCCTCGGGGTCCGAGCCCCAGGTGATCCCGGCACCGGTGCCGAAGCGCAGCATGCCGTCGGCGCGGTCGATCCAGAAGGTGCGGATGCCGACGGCCAGTTCGCCGGTGCCCCGGTCGGCGTCGACCCAGCCGATACCGCCGCAGTAGGGGCCCCGGGGCGCGGTCTCCAGGGCGTCGATGATGCGCAGGGCACTGGACTTGGGGGCGCCGGTGACACTCCCGGGCGGGAAGGCGGCGGTCAGCAGCCCGGGCCAGCCCGCGTCCGTGGGCAGCTCGCCCCGGACCGTCGACACGAGGTGCACGAGACCGGGGTGCTTCTCGACGACACACAGGTCCGGCACGGTCACGGTCCCCGTGGCGCAGACGCGCCCGAGGTCGTTGCGGACCAGGTCCACGATCATCACGTTCTCGGCGTAGTCCTTCTGCAGCAGGTCCGCCTCCGTCCGCCCGGTGCCCTTGATCGGGCCGGACTCGACGACCCGCCCGGTGCGGCGCAGGAAGAGTTCGGGTGACGCGGTGGATATCTCGACACCGTGACCGGGCAGCCGGATCGTTCCTGCGTACGGCGCCGGGTTGCCGCGTGCGAGCAGGGCGGTGAGGGCGTCCACGTCGGCGTCGGGGGCGACGGGCGCGGACAGGACGCGGCACAGGTTGGCCTGGTAGACCTCGCCGGCCGCGATGTGCTCCCGGATGCGGTGGACGCCGGCGGTGTAGGCGACGCGGTCGAGGGAACTGGTCCAGGCGTCGGTCGCGGGGCCGTGCCAGGCGCCGGGGACGGGTGCCGGGACCGGTTCGGGTCGTACGTCGCCGAAGCGCGCGCAGGTCAGACGGCCCTCGAAGTCGGCCGCGACCGCCCAGAAGCCGGTGGAGTCCAGGGCTTCGGGATCGCTGGTGACATCGAGGAGGCCGGTGGCGACGCGGCCGCCGAAGCGGGCGAGAGGAGCGAGGTCGAGCACACCGTCGAGTCTATGGCGGGTGCCTCACAGGTTGCCCGGCCATGTCACCGCGGCTGCCTTGACCATGTGTTCCCGTAGTCGCAGGCCAGCACGCTGCACAAACGCGTTTTTGTGCTGGCCCCGGAATCCGCTAGAGTTCAACTCGTCGCCGCGACGCGCAAGCCGAGCGGAAACGACAAGCGGACGTAGCTCAGTTGGTAGAGCGCAACCTTGCCAAGGTTGAGGTCGCCAGTTCGAACCTGGTCGTCCGCTCGCAGGAAGTGGGGGATCTTCCCGAACCCCTACGCTCCTGGTGGAGTGGCCGAGAGGCGAGGCAACGGCCTGCAAAGCCGTCTACACGGGTTCAAATCCCGTCTCCACCTCCAAGGACGATTAGCTCAGCGGGAGAGCGCTTCCCTGACACGGAAGAGGTC
>Ga0307511_10002264_pt1 | contig 20129 bp, 13 predicted proteins | sample 13_EM_MG_FD_200266 | JGI IMG/M metagenome (GOLD analysis project Ga0307511, IMG submission 200266) | Populus trichocarpa ectomycorrhiza microbial communities from riparian zone in the Pacific Northwest, United States - 13_EM | ecosystem: Host-associated > Plants > Roots > Unclassified | place...
GGCCCATTGATGACTGGGCCGGCCATTAGCGCGATTGATGGGTGGGCCGGCCCAACCATCTTTAGCGGCCCATTGATCAATGGGTCGACCCATTGATGAATGGGCCGTATTGACGTATGGGTCAGAACAGGGCCACTATGCTCGGGGCCAAAGCAACTCTCGCGTGGTAGAATATTTCTTGAAGCTTCACCAGAACACTAGTGAACAATTACCCCATATTGCACTTGAAACACTGTTCTATTCTACGACGTTCCAGAGCCGCGGGAAATCTCTATTTCTAGATACTCATGCAGTAGCTTACTTTGGTTTAGGCGCCTATGTAGCTACCTTAGTAAACGACAAGAATTGGAACAAAAAAGACATTACAGGTAGGACGCCCCTAGCGGTTGCGGCTACAGAGGGTTATGGGACCATGGTGTGGATACTTATGGAGCGAAAGGATGTGGATGTCAACTCAAAAGATACAGAAGACGACCCTCCACTAACACGTGCAGCCCATAGAGGGCATGAAGCCATTGTGTGACTGCTTCTGGAGCATGAGGATGTGGATGCCAAGTCAAAGAATAATTCTGGCTTTACCCCACTGACCTGGACAGCCCGGAAGGGGAACGAGGCTGTAGTGCGGCTGTTTTTGGAGCGGGAGGATGTGGATATCAGCCCAAAGGATATATTTGGATATACCCCACTGACTTGAGCAGTCCTGGAAGGACACGAGGCTGTAATGCGGCTGCTTCTGGAGCAGGAGGATGTGTACATTAACTCAAAAGACGAAGATGGCAACACCCCATTGATACATGCAGCAGGGAGCGGGCATGAAGCTATAGTGCGCCTGCTGCTGGAGCGGCAGGATGTGGATGTCACCTTAAAAGGTGGAGATAACAATACTCCATTGGCTTCAGCAGCTATAAATGGGCATATGGCTGTAGTTCGGCTGATTCTGGAGCGGGGGGATGTGGACGTCAACTCAAAAAATAAAAACGGCTATGCCCCACTAATCTGGGCAGCCATCAACGGGCATGAGGCGGCTGTGCGGCTACTTCTGGAGCGGGAGGATGTGGATGTCAACCCAAATGATAATCATGGCAACACCCCCCTGTCATATGCAGCGTGGGGAGGGTATGAGGCCATCGTGCAGCTTCTCAAGCAGCACGGTGCTGTGGATCCAAATTCACAAGTTGATTATGGACACCGATTCTGACTCAGACGATTTCATGGAAATGTAGCTCAAGTATGTAACGTATAATCCACCATATAATTAACAACCACTTTACTAACAAACTAAACTTCCAGGTTCTCAAAACGCATCTCGAACCCGTTTCTTATGCCAGGCATTTTTCTTTCTCGGTGATGGTTGAAATCAGCTTTTACCTATCTCACGTCCTCGCTTTGTGAGTGTTAAGACAGATACGGTGGATAACAACAGTTCTAAGATATTCATGTGCCGGGCATTCACTCCCACTTGCTCAGGAAATTTGAATTGGGCACGGAAAGCATAGGGTCCTTGTCCGTCCATATGTCGGTATTTTTTTTTTGGTTTTTTTTAATATACTCAGTACTTATATGCGGCCCCATATATGTCGGTGTTGAGAGAGTATAGGGGACACCTAGAACATTAATATATCTCAATTTCCTTAGATATAGTTTTAACAACACTTTCTCGATGATTAAACTACGAACAAGTCCCAAGAAATACCTCAGTTCGCTATCAAATTTGATTAACAGTAGGGTGTTACCCTGAACTGGGTTTTGCATTGCACGTGACGTTCCTGATCTACAAGTCATTGCACGAACTAGGGATATATATTACATTACCTAGTGGAAGCTTTGCAGAGAGAGTCCAAATTACCCCTCCGGGCTGTGGTAGACCCTCCGGGCTGTGGTAGACCCTCCGGGCTGTGGTAGATTGGGGATCACATCAGGTACATTTATCCACAAACCCAGCTCACTGGCCATGGGTATTAGTTCGTAACGTGTAATGATATGATATATATATATATATAAGTCCACTATTCCATTAGACGTGAACTAGAAATGAAGAATCAAAATCGCGCATATGATATTGTGGGCTTGTATTCGACAACGAGATAATCTGGTGGGGTAGGTATGCGAAGCTGTGGGTGTAGTCAGTTCACATGAGGTGGGGCTCAGAAAACTGTAGCCAGCAGTTTGGGTAATTAGGTAGATATGTGAATACCAAACCTAGCTCTCGAGAATATATTAATATTAGTGGTGGGTATGAGACTATGAAGACGACACATGGCTTAGATTAAAAAACAACTCTGTGTGGTAATAATTCCCATTACAGAGGCTCCCTAGCTTGGTGAAAAAATCCAGAGTTGAACGACAAATATCACTTGTGCAATATGAATTCCTCCGGACGTAGAAACCATATGATACCGATACCCAGGCCATAGAGTGGAGCGTCCTCCACCAATCCTAATTTCAGGTATACCGATAGTCATTCCTGTAGCAAATTTAAAGTACAATCACTAGCAAACACTTGATTCCATCGCACCGATACATCGTAGGACCAAAACTTTCAAAAGAACTCCATCAGGTATAGATAAGTATGTACGTTGCCAATTCGCCGTGCCAGAAATGCAAATCTCAAATCAATCAGACAAGTAAGTAGAGATCACTAAACCCCATAACATAAGTCCCCCCCCACACACACATACATACTTGTCAATCATCCCATCAGAAGCCCCAGAAATTCCCCTATCCAACCAAGCACTAACTTGCCCCAGTTATATTCGAATATTGCCTTTCCTTGTGCTACACTTCCATTCTTCCAAGTGTTCCTGTACCCCGTCCTTATTTCCCAGACCTCCTCCTCGACTCTTCCTGTTTCTGACCTCCCAAGGGGAGTCTCGCCACCGCTAGAACCTTCTTACTCCACAAAGAAGGAGCTGGCTGCTGCGCCTGTGCCTCCTTCTCTTTCATCTTCCTCCGTGCATCAGCATTTCTCTCAACGTCAAACCTCATCCCCGCCTTATCCCCAACAGGTGCTGTCTTCGACCTTAATTTATGTTCTTTTTTCTCCTTCTCTGTGATAGGTTCCGTATTTTGGCGGCGGAGTTTATCCTTTTTCTCCTTATCATCCCTATGTTTCTCTTCCCTGTGTTCCTTTGGTCGCTCCTTCTCCTTCCCTTTCTCCACAGATCTACTACTAGACTCGTGATGGTGGTCTTTGTCCTTGGTGGACTTGTGTGTCGAGTGATGCTTTGAGGGTTTCTTCTCCCCCTCTTTGCCTTCTGCTGCCTCCTTAGCTTCTTTCCTTTTTTTCCGCCTTTCCTTCTTTGCTGCTTCATCCTCGGTAGATACAGCAGGAGCAGCCACATCCCCTTCAACCGGGGCGGTTTCCCCTCCTTCTTTGACTTCAGGGCTCTCACCTGCCGGCGGGGTTTCCTCTTCCTTCTTTTCCTCTATAGGTGGTTCTATAGTCGGTGCTTCCTCGCTCTGTTTCTCAGCGGTCTCAGGGTTTTTCCCTTCTGCTGTCGCTGGGGGACCCTCTTCTGATATTCCTTCCAAGTCTTCCGTTTTGCCTTCCTTCGCCTTCCGTTGCTCCCTTCTTTGTCTTCTCCTCTCTCTGTCCTCACCCGGCAACGGTTTTGATGATTTACTCTTTATTTTTGTATTGCCATCTTCTCCCTTGCTAGCCCTGTTACGTCCATGCAAATTGACCACACTGCGGTTCTTCTTCGGTACCGGAATTGCAATAACTGGCTTGACCGGTTTCTTCTCCGCCTTCTCCCAGCTATTGAGGAACTGTGACTCCCCAAGGCTCCAACTAAATTTCTTCTGCTTAATCGGGGATGGTGGAGCGAGGGGTGCAGCCCGTGCCTTAGCCGACGATCCACGCCCCTTCGTGGGTCCGGAGCCGACAGTCTTCTCTCTTTCCCTTTCCTTTTCCTTTTTCCGTCGATGCCTATCCGCTTTTGCTACTGCGGCTGCCGCATCACTCTGATCCCTTGATGAGTGTTTCGATTTGACGGAGGCATTGGACTTCGGTTCAACTTGTTCAGGACTTGCGCCGGCTTCCACTACCTTATCTTCTGGGGCCTCCTCTTCTCTTTCTGGTTTACTACCATTTTCGGTCACTTTTGCAATTGCTTCGCCCTCTTCAGCGTCATCTTCCAACTCTTCAATCCTCCCAGCATTCTCGTCTATCTCTCTTGATCGTCGCTTCTTCGCCTTGTCCTTTTTTTCCCCATCGCCACGTTCCCTACGTTTAGAGCTTGAAGACTTCCCTTCCCTTTCTTTTGCCCTTGCCTCAGGTGCCATCACTCCCCTCCCCCCAGACATAGTTGGGCTTTCCTTCGACGGGGCTGGTGGAAGCATCAACCTTTGAGCTTTTGTTGTTTTTTTCGGTCGGAGGTCACCCCATCCGGGGGACATATAATCTGTCCAATCATCGCTCTGTTTCTTCTCCCTCTTCTTGCTTTCGTCGCGGGAACCACGTGACATTGACATCTCGGCGCCAGTCGTATTCCGCCTACTCAAGCTACCTAGAAATCCCATTTCTTTTGGCTTACCCCTAGATGCTTTCGAATCGCGATTATGCGAGGATTGTAGGACTCCAGAGCTTTTCGGCCTCCCAGACCAAGAGTTAATATTTGAGAAAAACTCCTCCGAGTCAGCATGCCCACCACCCCAAAGCCCTCCCGATTGTTTTTCGCCTTTTGCTTTTAGCATCCTCGGCCCACCGCCTCCACGCATACCTCCGCCACCCCCACTTAACATATTCATGGATGTGTAATATTCCTGTTCTGACAAGTTTTGGAATTCCAATGGTCCCATTCCCATACCCTTTTTCTGTCGCTGCTTCATGTATGCCTGCTTTTCAGGACTCACATTGAGGGTATTTTGCTGCGCGAGTAAGTAGTAATTGACATTGTTCGTATGTACTCTTTCTTTCTCCTCTGCCGCTGCAGCTATCATAGTCTCAAGCTTTGACAAGCTTCCTTCTATCCGCCCCAGGCTGGAGCTTCCCAGCACCGTAAGCATCAGTGTGATAGCCCCGGTATGGTATGTTAGCTTGGCACGAATGGCGTTCACCCGCTGTACCCCTTCTTGCGCAAACTTGTAGCGATCAATTGCCCCAGTTGGCCGACCAACAAATAGTTGCATGATGCCACCGTTACCCCGGCCCTTGGGTTTGACGGGGATGTCATTGAGACCCTGGTGCTCCTCAAGAAGTTTCTCAAGGCTCTGAAGGACCCCACGACACCCTGCCGCGAGTTGAGCAATGTCTGCGCGAGTTTTGGGTGGTAGGTGGGATGAGTTCGCCGGTGAGGTGATTTGATGTACTCCATTCGGTGCAGCACCATCCGGTACTCTCGTAGCAACATCGAGGTTTTCGCTGGTCTTCACAACTGCGTCATTTCCGTTACTCTCATCTGGGGGTCCTTCTATGGCAAGCTTCTCAGCACCAGCTTCAATTGCAGCCACGGCGGGCGGCACCGGAGCCTGTGTTTTAGCAATCGCCTCATCCCCTCCACCGGCAGCATACAGTGTTGTTTTTGTCAAAAGGTCTAAATGCGATAACGCCGTTTGCAGTGCCAATAATTCGGAATTTGCTTCTCGAAAGTGGATGGGCGCGAGGAGACATCGCTCGTAGAGGTCTTGTGCATAAGTTCCGAGGGAGAGGAGGTCTGCGATGATGGGGGCTGCGAGTGCCATTTGCTCAAGCTGCGGATAGCCACTGATGTGCTAGGCAAGAAGTAAACAGTCTCCCTCCCTCCAGTTGGTAGGGAGTGAGTGGGCTGTGGATCAGAGCAGTGCGGAATCGTAGCCTTTGGTTATATTATTATTCGATATCCGTTTCCACTCTAGTTCTGGTTCGACGGCTCAGCTGCGTGTGGCTGCTATAACTGGACTGGACCGGACTGCCCTGGACTGGCTTGCTCTGGAGCTCAAGCACAAGAGCTTGATCAAGCTGTGGGGGAGGAATGAAACGATACTATGCCACCAACAGAGCTAATTTTGGTCACTCACTCAGTTCCTGCTGCTGTGCTCAAACATTCTAAGACCTGTAAAATGACAAAAGAGCAGTTGGTTTGGATATAATGGGGGATATGAAACGACAACCACCACAGTGAAAAAAGAAAATATAGCATTTGCAAGATCTAATATTCCAACAGTGCGGCTTCGTCCGATCACAATAATAGATCTAGAGCGCCTGCTGTATTCCTGTAATGCTATACCAGTACCCCACACGCAGCAATTGCCAGATCAACAAGCTCAGTTGAGATTGCTGGGTTTAGGTGCGATGTATTGCCCAGTGCGCACACCGACACATACATACCGTACAAACACGAGAATCGTTGCTGGCGATGTCTATCGATATCAAAACGTCAGTCAGTAAGCGACTCAAATCATAATTTCGAAGCATAGACAAGACCCCACCCCCCCATGGGCCAGTGAATAATATCCCGCCCACCAGTACTCACTGCACTGCCAGCAATGATAGCTCGCCTGCAAGCTAATCCAGTTATATGCTAGTGTAGGCGACCAGCGAATCGTGAAGTGAAAAGTAGCCACTCTATTGGGTGGCCATTCCATGCCCCACTTGATATCTCCCAGCGATTCAGTCCATTGGGGGAGGGTCGATATGGATGGATAGAGGGGCTTATTTTTTCTGTATGTAGGTTGAGCATCGACCCCTCCGTGATCCGTATTCGTGTATGCATGCTTCACCATATGCATGGCCATCTGTTACCGGAAAATAGTAGCCTTGTTCTAGAATGAATTCAAGGGTCAGCTCGCCTCGCAGCGAAGAATAGAACGAAGGGCCCTTCAAAGTAGCCCCTTGATATATTTAGCGACTAAAGAACCATCTTCATACCACAGCTTACTTCATACGGGTCTCACCAAGACATCATTCCATCAACAGCCATGGAATGCGTTTCTGATGTTCACTCAGGGCTGCGTGACCAATAAGAGTCATTTGCAAATATGCAGGTGGGTTATCAATAATATACATATAAGAAAGACTTGGGGAGGAGTTGCGAAGCTGTAATTGTAAATAAATATACATTAGAAAGGGTTCTCTAGTTGTGCAAAGTTGTATGGTTGCGACTGATGGGGAGGGCTCCGCGGAGCGAGAAGTTTAGAGATTCCACACTGTATAGTACTAGCAACATTGCACTAGCCCTGCGTAGTCTGGTTGGAGGACTGAAAAAGATACCTGAATTCTAGGGCTCAGGGTAATTTTCATTTGCCACCATGAACGAAGTAATCTATTTGTGAAAAAAATCAATTAAACGCTACAAAAATGCAATGTCAGGGTAAAAACAGGGTCAAGAACACAAAACTCCGTAGGTAGTATTGCACCGCATATTACCAATACAATCCGCACAAAGTCTCCAACGTTGACGCTCTGAAACTTTTGCAGAACTCCCGTCTGACACCTACTCAAGATGCTTCGTCCTCTTAGGGCAGCAGACAGATGAATACCTCCCCCTGATGTGGACCGTGCATGCACTTTCTAAAAAATCCACCCTGCCGTCTGTCTGCCGTAACTGGCGGTTGCAACCTTTTGTTGGTTTGCGAACTACCTCCTCATTCAAAGTCTGTACGATTTCTGTGATTGAAGATACGACCATGTCCCATCCCTCCACCACCTCTTCCCATTTAATAAAACTAGCCTTTTCCTTCGGGGCCATCAGTAGCTCGTGCCACGCCTCCATTATTCTAGCCCCAATATCTTCCACTGCCTTGCTTTCAATGGGGGTGGGCTGTTTCCCCTTCGCTCTATCCCACAATCCTGGCTCCCTCGTAAGCACACAGGAGACAAATCCAATCTGACACCCTAACAATTTGCTCACTTCCTCCACTGGGAATCTGCTAAGCTTCGAAACGTAGTCGCACAATCCTCCAAGTATAGTACCACTTCTTATCTCCAGGGGTTTCTTCCCACCTAACCGTCTACCAACTTCCACGACCCCAATAACATCATCAGGTAAACGAATTACTTCATCCATTCCAGCGCACAGACCATCCTCAGGAAGGAACCCGTACAAGGCACGGAGGGTGTGGAGAGCGGCCATCCCTTCGCTGGTAGAAACATGAGAAGGATATGAGGGGAAGTATTCAAAAGGGGTCGCCGAAAGCATAAGCAAAGTTCCTAGTATGGAGGATGAGAGGCCTGTTATAGTTGCCGGTAGATGTGGATCTAGTAGGTCATGATACGATTTCGGATTCAGACCTAGTTGGGTGTTGAGCCTCTGCGACGGTGGTTGTGTGGTTCTGGGGAAAGAAGGGAGCGGGATCGATAGAATATCATTGCCAGTAAACGTTTTATATGCATCTCTGCTTTCCGGAAAGGTATCCTTAGCCTTCATTCCGGCAATCCATTTTTCTATTGTTCGGACTTCGTCAGATGTATAAGCACCAAACATCCTACCGCCCCACTTTAATTCCTTCACCAGTTTGCTTTCCGAGGGGTTTCCTTTTTCCACCCATCGACTGTCTGCAACTGCCTTAACAAAAACAAGCCCCCAATCGTCGAATCTCTCCGGATCAAGCCATTGACTTAAACTTTTCCCAAAGCCATTGGCACCCCCGATATTTCCATTGCAGAAGGCGTGCATCGGCTTTGCTGTTTCGCACTTGTTCTTAAATATCTTCTCCACTTTCCGATCCAGATCAGTTATTGAAGTAGGGGTCGTAGTAAGCCCTTCCGCCATCATATATCCCGCTTGTACTCTCTTCCATGCAACCTCCTTTTCTTGTCCCGATTTCAAGCTACCAATGTATTTTGTAACGGCAGCAGCCCCCATTGCAGCATGACCGGAGTGACTATTATCAATACTGACGTGCAGAACAAAGTAATATGGATCTAGCCTCAACTCCTTCAACTCTTGTATAGTGATTAAAAGATGATACGGGAGGCTTTCATAAGCCATGTTGAATCCTAGCACCTCAGGAAGCATTTCCTCTGGGAAAAGACTAATCAGTAATTGAGAGATGCCTGCAGTCCACACTTGGGGGTCTTGGTTCGGGTTATGGATATTACTGATGAATCGACTCTCGTGGCCAAGCCCGATTGGGGAATTCCCAGTGGTGTTAATGAGTTGTTCATATACCGCAACATGATTTTTCCTGATATCGCCATCCCCGAGCTCTTCCGATAGAATTTGCCATGCAACCCTGCTTGCAGTTCGGTGGTCATCATGGGTGGTGGCTAGACGATGAATCCCACCTAGCCAGGATCCATCGACATATTTGACTGGAGCAGCTAGTCGAATCCAGTATTTTGCGTACTCAAAGGTTGGCAGCATTTCCCGCGAACCCCCCTCTTTTCTTCGAACAGTATATTGCTCAAATTTCTGTGCAGTGGCATTTGCGGCATTGTTGAGAAAAGTGTGAAGGGCCTCTGGAGAGTATTTAGGGATAGAAAGAATTGTATCTGCATTATTTTGAGCGGTGATAGCCTCATGTACCGTCCGATTGAGTAACTCGAGAAGCCGAATTCGTGCATCAGCTAGACATTCAGGGAAAGAGGAAAGGTTCTGAAGCTTGTGATATAACTCTTTGTCGGCCTGGAGCTGTTTTATGGGGCTACGTTTCAGAGGCTCGGGGACCTGCCGTCGTTCAGAGCCCTGGTCAATTAGGTTAGTGTTATTCATATAACCTTCCACGGATGGACTTACTTGTTTCGAATATCGCCATTGCTTATATGAGAAAACGTTCTCCAGCCCCCTCCGTAATACATACCCAGCCGTGATGGAAGCCAGGAGCAACGAGGTAGCGGTAGCAACTTCAGAATGATATTCCGAAAATAACACGTTGATGGAGTGAAAATCTTCGCCAGCAGTACGTGTGTACTTAGAAGAGATGTTCCCCATTTTTGAAACAAGCACCAAGGAGTCCGCTTGGGTACGGGTATAAAGCTGGGTATAGTGGGAATTTCGTATCAATAAGTAGTATTTCTGTCCCTCCGTCTGTGCCAAATTAATAAATAAACAGCGGCTGTAAATTCAGAAGATATATCGTTGTCTTCCAACATCGACTTCATCGACAGAGTATCTAGCAATATCGGAAAACCACGACTCTAGGAATGATGGAAGCTTGAGAACCAACCTGATTAATGATATCGTGAGGCCCCCCATTCCAGATGTAAACTGGGAAACAAACCCATCCTTTTTCCCTGGTCTACGCCACCCAAGGGCACTAATCATGAGGTGACGTTTTTTCAACAAGGGGACAACCAGCCCCTTCATGATGTAAATGCCGTAGATGCCAGCTTGTAATGGAGGGGTCATAATTTTGCTAGATTTCCCATTTGCCCCAGACGCCAAATGCTCAAAGATGCCCTATCCTTAGAGATCTAGATCGGTGAGATCCATTAGTGCCAGTGCCTTAACATTACCGTATTTAGAACGTGGCTTCTTGAAACCTTCTTTGGTGTTGATTGGTTGTGGAAGGTGATGCCGGACTACAATCCGTTTGCAAGTGACGTTAAGATTGCGAATAACCCTGACGTGCCAAATTCCCAGAGATTCAAGCTTTTATTAATTCGGTCCACAATACTCTGCACACCTCTTACTTAAGCTGAAGTTCATGTTGATTATCTTATTACACGAACGTCTAATTTCTTTTATATTCTCCCTTGAATATCGCTATCATTGATTAGACCACAACCCACAGAGCCACCCCAACCACCCACCACCATTCACCCTCATTGTCTTCTCATGCACCACCCCCTCTCCATCAACCTCTGAATCATAAGCATCAAAATACCTCTGGTTCCTCTTCTTCTGACTCGCAGTGGTCGGTTGTGGGCAGGTATTTCCCGCTATATCTTCTCCAAGTACATTCTTCCCATAGTCATGTTTCCTCCCTCCCACCGCGGAAATCGAAACAAGTGACACTGAGAAATCCCCATCCTGTTGCTCTTGGAAGAAGCTACCATCACCAATAGCCATTAGTAAATAATTCTATTATAAAATAGATTAATGGGCCCTTACCTCCTAATCATGATGCTGAACCGCTTAATTTTCCCCGCGTCTAGCTTCTTTGCCTCATCTACGGGCCTCCCCCTATTAAATGCTTTGAAATCCTCCCAATTCGCCTTGAAATATTGCTTCGCTAGTCCCTTTTTATGATGCCCTGCCTCCTCCAACTCCTCTTTCCCAAATTTCGGCTTGAAATTCCACTCCCAACTGATCTCCTTACCCGCATCTGGCTCTCCTCGGATAATACAATCCTTCACAATGATAGTATAAATCCTCTCCTTGACCGGTGCTGGGGCTGGTTCATCCCCCAACTCAATCAAATCAGCATTTGGCGGCGGGATGAGCACTACGACCTCAATCCCGTAGTAGTCGCTTAAGTCCCACCTCTTGTCATCGCCAACAGTTCGCTGGGATGCAAAGCCTGCCCCTCCGAGAGTCTTAGTGTCGAGGCTGCCGTGGAAAGTGGCTATTGCGTCCGGAGAACCGGTGTAGGAGGGGGAGGAGGAGCCGGGCATGGGGTGGATCGTGAGGTTGGACATGGAGATGCCACCGCGGAGACGGTCGTCTTGGGCGGTCCATTCAGTTGTATCCCAAGACCTATACGCGGGTCGACGTTAGTTATTTCGCGAATTACAATTAAGAAAATTGTACAGAAATATAAGACACCATACTTCGATCCCCCAAACAAATCAAACCTGTGATAATAGCGAAAATGGTACCCAGTCACCGGACCGCTATACACGATAGGAGCCGACATCTTTATCGAGTGTATAATCCCAGAATCTGAGCTTTGCTCGAGCTCTTCCCGAGTAGCAGTTAGATGCTGAGAATACATCGTGAGACGTGTCTGTTTATGTTCTATGTTCTATATAGCTCCAAAGTAGGTTCGTGTACTAGTATGACGTGGTGTTGAAATTAGATAATTTTGTAAGTCATGGAACTTGCTTAGAACGGTTTCGGAAATTGGATCACCAGATGTTCGCATGTTCGAACCTTCATAAGGAATTTGAAACTGCAGCACCCACAAATTCGCTTTCTCTAGCGGTATGGAATAATAAGGAAGGTGTACTTCATTTCAAATCCAGAGTTGAATAGATTGATTAATTTTGTAAGCAAAGTTAAAAGTGTAAAAATATACATAGGGTAAAAATGCACCCAAACTCCAGACAACTCCAGCTTTTACAGTAGACTAATGGTCGGTCCAGTCCAGATCCAAGTCCGGTCCTGGATTCAGTCCAGACAAGTTACTTTTAAGGTTATGACACAATACTAAACATCCCGATTTCCTGTATTATCTCTAGTTCTGAAACACAGAATGATACCGAAGTTTCTTGAGAATGAGGTCACTCAATGCTCAAAGCATATATCTAACCATAACAAATGTCCTTGAAAAATTCCCCAGAAAGATAGTTTTGGATACTGCTAATATAGATCGGCCGTAAGTTAACGTATATATTTGCTAGAGATCGGAGTTCGTTGTTCGTCATTTGATTGATTGATTGATTGATTGAATTCATTACTCATATGTGAGTCCAGATGCGGACCATGATGAGCCCCTCGGAAGTCCGAGAGGGTTCAAGGGAGGGTCAGTTAATCGACCGCCCCACGCAATATGTACAAAAATAGGTAGCAACTATGACAAAAGAGATCCTCCGTGTCCTGTTAACTAGAATGACGATAAAAATGACCAAATGGGAAGTTCCTCCGCCGACACACACCCCTCGCTTCTCACGGGCCCTCCCCTTCCTCCTCCTCCTGCCTCCGCCGATGCCTCCGGGAGTTGTTCGTCATTCTCGTTCCCAGACCTATATATCATCGCTAGTTCGGGAATTAATTCTCCTGCACTCAATTACGGGGGTACTACTGGTCAATTATCACCCCCTGGTAAAAATTGGGATCTGGGCTCCCGCCCTCAACGGTCTGGGCAAGATATCAGTAGTATCTATATAGGTAGGGCATGAGTAATAGTCTGTTCACTAGATACAGGTCGCGGTAGAGAACGACTTTCCACCCAAAGAGATACACTAAACATGTTGAAGAGGCAGGGGGAGGGAAGACGGTACCACAAATAACCGTTAACGCGCGTGCGGAACAATTAATTACCCTCATTTTCAGTAGTCAACCTACTGGAGAGCTTCCACCGTCTGTAAACTAACAAAATTCAAGTACATATGTAAGTTTTATGACGATTGGTAGATGCGTTAATTGCTAGCGTTGATTATTCTTTTACATTTTGACAATATGTACCTAGGTCATACTAATAACAAAGTTATACCCGCTGGAGTACTTTAAGATGCGTCTATCAACAGCATTACCAGATTACTTAAGCATAAATCGCGCATGTGTCGAAACTTCCTTTATTGGCCTTCCACTGAATGTCCTTTCTTAGTTCAGTAGTCTGGAGGAACTGGAAGATAGATCAGTTACATATCCTAGTTAATACGGATAATATCCACTTGCCTCCTTCTCAGGCTGGGAACCGTGACCAAAATTGTGAGGCATGAGTTTATGTTTACTTACAGAGCACCTACAGGTATTTAAATGCAAAGACTCAATTCAATTAGGGAGAAAGTTGACCATATCTCATTAAGTAGATTTTACACCAAAACTGCCAAATTTAGCAATGAAATGAACTACCTTCCGCTCCACGGAGCTGTGGGGGCCTATCAAGAACCCTACATAACTGAAACTGGCACATCTGTTTTGTACTGGATCCAGGGTGGAAGTTGGAGATAGTAAGCCACCATACAAATTTTTATGGGAATGGTACTTGGTAACCATCTTGCAAACATTCTGAACAAGAGATGATATCACGTGAGTCCGTATAGGAGGGCCGTAGGGCTCACACAAGTACTAACATGTGGTTCTTGCAAAGAAGTTTTGAGGTATGGAAAGATTCGATTCACTGACTGTTGACACTGCAGTGTTGGAACTGGCTACGAACCAGTCTTCTCGGACGTCAAGATCGGTTACATGCACTAGGTTCACCGATTAATGGTTATTCATGGCTGAAGTTGAGCACAATATACTCACTGGCAACATAACGCTCCTCTGGCTCAGAGGCATTTCCGGTATGCACACGAAGTCTTTTGGGGAAATACAACCCCAGTGTTGCTTTGATGCTATTGAAATCCCAAAAGTCAGATGCTACTAGCTCCTAATCATGCATTTGTGATACGTACCCTTGAAGACCTACACTGCTTTCTAAATTTGTTCTGGGGTTAGATGGTGCACATACACCTCCTCGGTCAACCCCCTTCCAGGCCAATGGCCCTGTCATGACCAAGGAGTTGTCATTGCTGCCGCCGCAACCTATTTAGAAACGGGCATATTAGGCGCGTTTTTCTGCGAATCCCGTGGGCTCGGATTGCTCTAGGTCTATAGCTATTGACCTCCACACGCTCAATAGCCATGCAGCTCTAGATGAACTCGGGACTGATTTAAATAGTTGGCATATCTAGAAGGGTTAATGATTGTTCAGCGAATTTGCTAACCTAAAGAGTAAAGTACTAACTGATTATCTACTGCGATCGATGATAGTTCTGGTGGTGTTGGTGAGCGGCGTTGCTGCTCGTTGCTGTGAGCTGTAGGAAGCTTGGGGTGTATCAGTGGGCGATGATGTGTTGTTTTCTCAGCTGAATGAGCGAGAATGATATGGTTTGTCGAGGGAGAGGTGTGAATGGTCGTATATAATCCCGAGCTCTATGATTGAGACTCTTTCCTATAGCAAGCTGTTTAGAAGCACTCGCCGTCGAGCTAGGGTTCTCAACCGGAGAAACGTATTGTTGTTTTTGTACCTCATACAACTACTTATCCAGTGCAAGGCTGGACAAATTGGAGACAGGGTTTGGTACTGTGTAGCATGCAGGTCAAGAGGCTCCCATTATTCAAACCAGACTAGATTGAAGCGAAGCACTTAATGTACTGTTGAGTACTCCCAGTGCTTGAACAGACAGCTATCTTGAAAAGCCTGTACCACAATCATCCTACAGTATCAAATAGCAGATAAGTAATGTTGCAATAATGAGCATAAGAATTCCATTTGAGTTCTCTATATGTAGAAGAGATGAAGAGATGTAAGATGAAATACAAAAAACTCCGACACCTGTGTACGTGCCATGATTGGAAACATTGGCTAGACAAAGCGAAAAAGGGGCCAACCAGACGAAGGCGCCTAGAATGTTGGATATATAATTGTCCGAAGAAAAGGGCAAAGCAGGAAGACTCCATAGCAATCAGGTGCTAGTCGAGTTATCTCATTGCATAGTCCCATTCGAATCGAGTTTTGGTTGGATCGGGGAACATAGCCTTGCTTAAGATTGGGTCATTGTTTCAGAAACCCCCCCCTTCTTCGTTACATTCTTTGGCATCTTCTCGTAGGCGTTCGGGCTTGGTGGTCTTCTGCTAGGTTGCCTGCCTGGCCTCTGGTGCTCATGGTGATGATTGTGATCGCCGTGGTTGTGGTCATGGTCGTGATCCTTATTACATCCTCTCTTGCCATTTCCAGCCCTCGCTTTCCGCTTGCTATCACCGATGTCACTATCGTCAGACGAGTCCGAACTGTCGGAGGAGGATGATTCGTCGCTCGACTCGCCAAATTCCCTGTTTGGTTTATAAATACAACATACTAAGTCCTCATCGTCAGCCTACGGGAGAATAAGCCAGACAAAGGATGTGGAAAGAACCAATATTAACCTTTGCTCTTCTTCCTCCCTAGCCCCTCGTTGTCCACGACCTCTTCACTCCAGGTAACTCTTCGGGAGTGTATAGGACCTCCACGAAGTCGTAGTGTGCCATCAGGAGTTTGTGCTCGTGGAAATTGTGGTAGTGAATTGGTACGGTTTGCTTGGATGGTTGTAGTAGCGGTGGTGGTTGTTTGGCCTTGAGATGTACCAGTGGGCTGGGAGCGGGCTGTCGGTGGTATGGAGGTGACCGGATCCAGCATCGGAAATATTTTGATCTGCTGGTATGGAGCTCTGTTGTGTACTCTACAGCTCTACCGTGTTTAAAGGGGGAGTCGTTGCTCTCAGTGTTGACACACGACTGATGTTGTGTAGGTGACGAGGTGAGGGTCAAGACGCTTATAATTAAGGTTCTTAGCAAGTCAAGCGGTGCCGATCGGTATTAGAACCGAACCTTGGGGCCTAATTTGCGTTGTTCATTCAAATGGGAAGTTAATCGCAGGAGCCTATAGAATCAGAGAGTAATGTGTCGAATCAATGCATATGGTGGCGAGAAATGCTGTGCTGTTTTGTGTTCTCGTGCCCATGTTGTGCCTGCTTATCCAAGTTGAGTCAAATACTTTGCGAACTGCTACACAGAGCGAGTACTAAACCAAGACCCAGTTCCGTTTGGTAGGAGTTGTGATTTTCAGGAACATCCAGCTAAAACGACAATAATGGTTTCATTGGAGTTTTGGCAGAGCTACGCCGTGGATGATGGGCATACAGATGCCTTGGCATCAGCGAACATGGAGCCTTGGCGGACTCCATCCAGCCAATGACCCCACCCCCCACTAAGATTCTGCTGCTTAAACTTGGTTGTCCCATTGACTAGGCTATAGGTATGCTGCTGCCCTCGTATTTCAACGCATTGAACACATTAGGTACGGAGTACTGGGCCAGGAGATAAACGTAATATATGCATAAAGCACGATGATGGCATGAGATCCAGGTGCCGTCAGTCCCCATAGTACAGGCCCCGCAACAAGACTAACAAGCTCCAGCGTACCATACCTGTTTATGCCCCCGCCCTAGTCTGGTTCCCCGCAACTTCCAAGCTTTGGGCTGTCCACCAGGAGCTACTCTGTAGCACCTGAAGCTCATGCCAGCTCTCCCTGTACATCCTTCCCTCATCAGCCAATTCCCATCCTTCTTTTGAGATTCTGCATATAGCCCATCTCCACCATTCATTACTCCAACCGAAATATTTTCGCAGCTTAATTGCCCTTCATGTTTCTCTCCCGGCGGCTTGTCCGAGAACTCTCCCGCCCCTCTACCTCCCCAATCCAAGCTCTTCGGCCACTGAGCACGTTACTCAACAGCAGACATAAGTCACCATCCCTAGGTGATATCACTCCTGAATCCGTCAGCTCCTACAAAGCAAATCTCGCAGCTTACCGCGAGAAGCTGAAATCTGCTTCTGCAGCTGCAACTGCCGAAGCAGCACAAGCAGCGTCCGCAGCTGGAACTGGTAATAAATATAATAATACTATCTCCTCAATGCTTCATAATCTAACCGGTACTCCCAAACGAGTAGTAAAATCATTATTATATGGAACCCCCGCAGCACAGAAAGAGGAGATGGAGATGGAGCAGAGCTATGGAAAGGTCCTAGCGAGAGGGAAATACGTCCATGAGATTGTTTTACACAAGGTCAAACCGGAGAGGGTGGCCGAGTATGTGGAGATGATCGGAGAGGAATATCCTAAGATTGCGGAGGGCAAGGACAATAATGTTCACCTTGTCGGTAGCTGGAAGGTGGAGATTGGGGAGGCAGACACATTTGGTGGGCTCCACTGCCAAAAAATTGTGTTGCTAAATCTGTTACCCTGCTAACATTACTCTCGTAGTCCACATTTGGGAATATAATGGATGTAGGTTTACCAGGGATACCTCCTCTCATCTGGAACCCTGCCCCCACCCCACTCCCACATTGCTACCCCGAGACTACCCTTTGAGCCCAGTTCACGCAATTGACCTAGCTAATCCCCTCAGATGCCGGCTACCACCAAACTCTCAACCGCCTCTCAACTCAGAAATCATACCAGAGATATGCCACCACCCTCCCCAACCTAATCACTTCTCGAACCCATGACCTTATGCAAGAATTCTCCTTCTGGCCAACCTCTCCCCCACGTTCCCTTGGAGGCATCTTTGAACTCCGTACTTATACCCTCCACCCCGGAAATCTTCTTGAGTGGGAACAGCACTGGCGCCGTGGACTCGAGGCGAGGAAGAACGTTATGGAAGGGGTCGGAGCCTGGTTCACACAAGTAGGGAGTTTGAACACAGTGCACCATTTGTGGCAATTTGGGGACCTTAGAGAGAGGCAGTTAGCAAGGGAGGCGAGCTGGAGTAGGAAGGGGTGGAGTGAAACAGTACATAAAACGGTGCCGTTGATTGGGAAAATGCAGAGTAGGATTCTAGTGCCATTGCCATGGAGCCCTGTCCGCTAGGTACAGGATAGTTGACGCTCTTAGCTTTACTATCAGAAGTTGGGGTTCCCCTTTTGTAGGGAATTTGTTGGTTGCTGTTGATATTGTGGGTGTTGATATCTTTTTATGTACCAACTCATGGCTCTTTTTTCTAACCTGGTATTGTTTGCGGGCACAAAGTCGTATAGCATTATTAAATATACCTTATATCCTATTGTCATTCGCGGATAGACCCAAGACATTCGAAAGGTCCCTTTCGGGAAGTGAAATTAACGTCCAACGGCCCCCCATGCATACCACTATCTAAGTATATCCTACCACATAATGTAACCCCGGGACCAAGAATCTGTAGATGCACCGGGAGTGGTTGCTGATGGGCAAGCTTAAGAAGTCTTCAACTCCCAGGTAGTTCAGTCGGGGTAACTGGAGCTTCTGACCGCATAGCTTCCCATAGTATCTATAAATGTTCTGGCATAAATGTAAAATTTGGTAAATAAGAAAACTGAATATATGTATATATCGTGGGATCGAGGCTAGTATAAATCCTTTAAAGGTATATCACAGCAATTTAATTGGTTAATATTACTTCTTCTTTTTTTCCTTTTTAGAGAAAACACCCGGGACAACATTGGGGATTGAGGCAGACCTACCGGGATCTAATTGTAAATATACTTATTTATAGAAGTATATGTGATCTGGTGACTCTCGACATCAAGGCCAGCGACTTCACCACACATGGTATTCGCTTCTTGAAATCTACATAATCTTCCGCTGGATCGACCCACGTGGGAGCTGTGAATAAAGATGTGCCACTCGGCCACCTGGGTTTTGTGACGCACCTCAAGTTGACTTCGAAGATTCTCCAAAAGACCCTACAGCTGGAATTCGTGCCCCTGGGAAATTCACCACCCAGCCTCCCTCTCTATTCTCTTCCAAGAGAGATAAGTTGAAGGCTGGGGGATGGTGGTGAGTTGGTAGGGAAACTCACGTGCACATATACCAGACCTACCGGTATCACACCTCTAGGACTACATACTGTAAGTCCTTTGAAGGAGTATTGCATAGACACACTAGATTCTTCGAACTGCCTTCAAGGAAATATTAACCTATAGCTAGGACTGGCCTTAATGGGCAGTAAGCAGTGGATCTGGTGTGTATGCTGGGCCTGCATCTGAGACATGCATAAGTATTATGGAATGTAGGAGGTAGGTAATGTAACCTTTCGGATTACAAGCATCTCAAAATCTCCAAGTCCATGCATGACCTTTACGGGACGTAACTTGAACATGATAGACCTGGCTCGGGGCTGACTCTCTGTGCTACAATTTCCGACCATCGACCGCAAAGCTGTCACACGAGTGCACAGGGTCTTGAGCATGCGTGCTGAGGTATCCAAATCAAATGATCGCTTTATACATACAATAAAAACTGGAATCTGAAGCATTTCTCAGTGTGCCTCTAGGTGATCTGTGCCGACGACCGTCAAGATTGATTTGATCAGCTTTTGAATTTGTCAGTACTTATAATTAGGCGTGGGGTTCCGCCCTCTTGGGAGTCCCTCAAATTAGGGTTTCTTTCGAGCTCAAGTCATAGTAGTGAGATCTTCCGGCGACCTAGGTACTGTACATACATATGTTGTTTTCATGATCTGTTATTTTATCAGCAGGAATCGGCGTGTCAGTATGGCCGTCAGGGAGAAAATGAGCCTGTAAGTCAGTTTAGGATTCCAATTCCTGGTGTGTGAGTGGCTCTGAGCATTGAATAATGCTGGATAACTATATAACCCTTCAACTAAGATTTCAAAGTTACTCAATACATTGGTAGCTGTTGATTCTGGCGATAGTTACTTGGTTTCGATGGTTTATTGAGATAAAATGTGCAAACCAGAGCAGAGGAAAAGATGATATCAGACCAGAATCAAAGATATGGGCCTAGAAGGCAAAACGTGTTAGTAGTATGTACGTAGGTACTAGCAAGAGATAGTTAATGCAGTATCTGATGGAGTGATGGGG
>Ga0307511_10002265_pt1 | contig 20126 bp, 26 predicted proteins | sample 13_EM_MG_FD_200266 | JGI IMG/M metagenome (GOLD analysis project Ga0307511, IMG submission 200266) | Populus trichocarpa ectomycorrhiza microbial communities from riparian zone in the Pacific Northwest, United States - 13_EM | ecosystem: Host-associated > Plants > Roots > Unclassified | place...
GGGTTAGAGTTGGGTAGGTGGGAATGCACCGTTGGATATGTAGAAAACTAGAAAACAGCGGTTACGCCCCAAAACGTCGGGTGAAAAACATAAAGCATCGGGTGAGGACAATGGCATTATACTAAGGAAGTGTAAGTTATAAAAAGAGGTTTTAGTTTGTGGCACTATGTGCACATAGTACATATAGTGCAAATATATTTTTTGCTAATGAATATCAACACCACCTCTTGCATTCCTGGCAACTACAATCCCCATTCATCTTCTTATTCCAGAGAGCATAAGACATCGCGGCCTCATACATCCCAGGAATAATCGCAGCGTACAAATACACGTCACTATCCCATGGCTCACCCTTATTCTTCTCACCATTAGAAGAAACATAGGAAAGAACAGCAGGAACTACATAGCTACTTCCTGTTTCATTCAACACCAGATTCCTCATAGGTGAGGTACATCTATCCTCCTTCACAACTGAACCACTTTCAGTTGGCATCAGCTCAAAACTCGAGGAATTTGAGCTATCCAATTCTTCCATATAAGGAGACCACCTCACGGTCTTCTTGCCGCCACCCTCACTATCTCCAAAACCTTCCATCGGGAAGGGCATCTTAGGCATCGCTGGTATTGCCCATGCCTCAGGAGTACCTACTATCATAGGAGTGGAAGAAAATACCGAACCAGCATCCGTGCTCTCCTCGTTCCCACTATCCTGCCTACATATCGAACAGGCAGCTGAGCCACACTCATTCGAAGTCGATCGGAAATCACTTACGTCCGGAGTGATGTACTTGTTCCCACAATATATGGACAAGGAGGAAAAATAACTCGTAATATCTGAACGAATAAACGACATTATGGCCTCCAAGACAGACAAGCCGTACACCTACCACAAGTCGAGAAGAAAAGCTATGATCTCCGAAGACATCAAGAAGTTAATCTCCGACACACCATGAAAGAAAAGAGACAATCCTGAACCACAAACGTTCGAGGAATCAGTCAAACCACCACCAGTCACCATCTTCACCATGGATGTTACAAAACCAGAAGAAGGCTCTCCCCTCACAACATGGGAATTTGAGTCGCCTCCTATGACAGAAGCAAACTGGAAGAAAGTACAACCTCAAATACATGATATCCTTGCCTTCACCCAAACCCTTGGATATCTTCACTTTTTTCATCCAAAGGACATCCTACTGCTTCTCGAAGCAACAACCAAACACTATCTTTGGTACACAACTATCCCATTTGAATGTAAAGACTTGGAGCTTACCATGGTGCTTGCGGAGGCTCTAAATTGCCCCAATATTCCACAGTTCGAGGAACCTCACTGGGTTCTGAAGGAATGGGATGATATTATTTCCTTCATGCTATATGGTCAGCACCTCCTTCTACCCATTGTACCAGGGCAGTTTGAGGACTCACCTATAGCTAAACGACTAAAAGAACAAGACAGAAGGGACCCTCCTGAGACGCCAAACAAACAACGCTCCACATCAGAAGTCAGCACAGGATCTCAAACTGGCATCGGGCCAGAAGATGACATTGTGGAATATACCTCAGATACGGGCAACCCAAACCATGGAGAAGATGATGAAGACCAAACCCCTCCCTTGGGATGTGGTACAACAGCAGGAGGAGGAGATAATGATGGATATGATGGTAGCTCTGGCAGTGGAAGCTCTAGCAGCGGAACGTCAGTCCACAGTCATAGAAGCATACGCAAACCAAAGAAGGTCACGAAGGTTAAGAAACGAACAGATCGTGGTAAGACACCAGAACAACAGCAATGGGAAACGACGACAGGAATTGTGATACCTGAAACGTCATCAAAAATGTCTAAATGGATGAAGGGTATCAAAATTGATGCTCCAGAAAATCTCAACAATGGAGTTAAGAAATGGCGAGACTCATAGTATCTTGATCCTTGAGTCAACGCGATACAGAGATGGTTAAGTATGAAAGGTATAAGATTGGAATCAAAGGAAGCGTTGGACTTTATCAGATTAAAACTGCAAGGCAGCGCACTCACTACTTATTACCATCACCTCCTCAAGGAAAAAGACAAGACATCCTTTTTCAGCTTCATGCTAGTGCTACGGGAATTCCTTATTCCCACCACGAGCAAGGACCTCCTATGGAAAGAATGGGAGGCCGCATCACCCCACAAGGATGGATGACACATGGGTATCAAAACATTTGCCAACTGGCTAGAGGAACTTCAAATTAAGCTTATCGACAAGGATGGAAATCAATACATCTCGTAAGAAGTCAAATGTAGGAAATTCCTCAACCAACTACTGGATTACATGGAAACCACCCTGGTTCCCCAAATACTTGATTCATGGACTTTCAACGACCTGGTAAAGAAAGCGGAATCATACGAGGCTGCACTAAAACATGGACGTATCTCAACTACCCCCAAACCTGCTCGGTAGCCTGCTACCCAACCAGCTACGAAGCTTAGTCGAAATCACCGCAGCGATCGGAAGACAGAAAACAAGAATCCAAGTTCTAATCCTGGAAGGACCCCTGCTACAAAAACAACAGGTACCAAGGATACGGACTGGGAAGTGGTTATCAAGACGTTAACATCACAAAATAAAATGAAGTTGATCAGGAATCGGAAGTGCCTATGGTGCCGTGCACCTGGTCACACCTTCAAGGAATGCAAGAAGCGAATATTTAACGTACCCATGCGCACTGCCGTATAGGTCCTATTCCTGCAACACACCAGCAAACCAGTTATCGCCAAGAATAACTACAAGGGAAAAACTAAGGCGAAACCCCAGTCTACCGAAGAATTAGACTATAGCAGAGTTCGGGTCAAGGTTAATGGCCACCCTGCATTAGCCCTTTTGGATTTACAGACAACTGGTGGGTATCTCATCAACGCGCAATTCGTACACCTATACGGCCTACCCACCTACGGAATCCACAAGAAGTCACTTAACACCATGATCAAAGGATCGAAGAGTGTGATAGAAAAGGCATGTGATGTCCAAATGGACTACGGATGATATACGGAAACAAGAACACTCTATGTAGCACATCTTGCAGGCTGGGATATAATTCTAGGCAACCCAGCGCTTACAGCCCTGAACGCTTTAATCCCAGCAGGACCAAAGCCTGTCACCATCCAATCTGAAGGCATGGTATGCTTTGCACTCAAAGAATGGAGGATAGCAGGAATTGGTATAAGGTAAGTCAAATCGGCTGCACTCACCATAGAAGACGAAGTATCAGACTATCTTCTACCACTCTTCGAATTCATGGTCTCAGCTATGAGTCTCGGAGAAAGTCGGGAATTCAACCCCTTCATGGAATTTGCTCAGTTTTTTCCAGCAACTACACTCAACAAGTTGCTACCCCTCAGAACTATGAACCACCGAATCTGCCCGAAACCCGGCTCTACATGGGTACCAAAATGGCGACCCTCACCCTCAAAATTCTATGCAGGGCTCATGAGACAGCTCACCGAAAAAGAAGCCTCAGGACGGATTTATCGTGCAGAACATGATACCAATGCGGTAGTTCTTTTCGTACCAGCCAAACATGATGATTCCAGTAAACCCCGGCGCATCCTAGATGCCAGAGATCGGAATGACATGGTTGATGCCAACCACACACCCCTGTCAAGCATTACGGAACTCTGGAGAAAGTCGCTGCTCGAAAAAATTGGAGCAAGATTGACCTAGCTGATGGGTACCACAATATCAGAATCCAGGAGGATTCAGAACAACACTCAACCTTCCTCAGACACATAGGATATTATCATAGTCTCACCATGCGACAAGGCAACCGCAATACTCCTGCCACCATGGTACGAGCCATGTATGATAACTTTAAGGACATGGTCTTCAAGGACCTTGTCATCTACCTCCACGATATTATTATCTTTTCAGATACCTACGACGAACACCCAGCTACCTTCCGGAAGGTTCTACAACGACTCGTGGACGAGAAATTCTAGTTGAGGGCTATCAAATGCCAGTTCTTTACCAAACATCTAGATATCTTATCACACCTATTAACTTCGGATGGGTTACATATGGATCCCAAGAAGCGCAAGAAAGCATTGAACTTCAAGGTTCCTAGCAACCGCAGGGAATGACGAATACTCGGCGTTGTTATATTCCTAAGCAAGTTTTGTCTGGAATTGGCCTCCTGGTCAAGCACCCTGTCAGAACTGCAAGGCGAAAACGCACCCTGGAGATGGTCGGATACCCATACTAGGGCACTTTACAAAATCAAAGAACTTGTGAATTCTCCACAGATTCTCAAACCCTGGGACAACTTCTCGGAAGCACCAAAATACCTGGTATGTGATGCTAGTTATATTGGACTAGGATCCTTGATAGGACAAGGAGAACTAGGATCAAGGCGACTCTGTCGTTCTCATTCTTGAAAATTCAGCCCTGCACAGGTGAAGTACCCCAGCTACTAAAAGGAGTTACTTGCTATTGTCGACTTCCTGAAGTTCTTGAAGGCTTAACTCCCAGACCACAAGTTCACAGTTCTCACGGATCACGAACCACTACTCTCTTTCCTCCGACCACGACAAACATCTCAGAAGCTGGGCCGATGGCAAGCTTATATGCGAGAATACGACTTGGTCATTGAACATACCACCGGAAAAGAAAACCTATTGGCAGATGCTCTATCAAGGAAGCATAAATACTCCCTCGATCCCACCAAGGAACAAGACTTCATCCCTCAGAGCATCGATCCTACAGAAGACAACAGCAACCTTCAAGACACTTCTATCACTACCAACAAACTTTCTATATCTCCCATACCAGAAGAAATGACAATGGTTTCCCGAGGCTGCATCTACTTCAAGCACACCAACTGTGACTATAATAAATGTGCAGGCAATGACGAAAGCCTCGATCACCACCCCTCTTGTCCCTATCTCGACGACGAGAACCATAGGGACTATGAAGATTACGACGATATCATGGAGGAAGAAATGCAATCAGATGAGGATACCCTCTCTACCATCCCCAAAGAAATCTTTGACGGGTATGAGTTCGATCCTCACCCTCACATTGTGGAACATGATCAGTTAAATAATTATCATCACATCCGCGCTCCCACAGATAATACCTCCTCAGTCACCAATGATGACAATATTACCACCATCATTACAGATGTTGTCAATGACACCTGGAAACACTACATGCAGCATCGAAAGTAACACAATACGAATTGTCATAACAACTACTGCCGCTCACATGGTAGCTCGCACCAGAATAGGAATCATTACTTTCCCACCACCAGATGTTGAGTTTGTGGAACGTACGGACACGGATGTTTGGACTAGACTCTAGCAGAGGCAGTTTATCAGAAGGAGAAGAAGTTCCAGTCGAGTCAGCGAGACTCATGGAAATTGAAAGCTACCACTATCCTTCCTAACAACATCCCCTCCTTTGAGACTCCCAATATTAATATTCCAGAGCTTAATGTTAAAGAAGCTCCTAACCAGACTCACATGTGGTCTGCAGAAGAATGGGCAATCAGCAACGCTACTATTACCCGCCACAAAGCATGGGGTCAGCAAACCGAATAAAAAAACTATTGGGATTACAACATAAAGATCGTACCAGATGAGGAAAGACATTCCTTCCTCTCTGCCACAGTTACCACCAGATCTCAATGCAATGCAGCTTTCGGAGAAGCTAGCGGATCTAACCAAGGTCATAATACCCTCCTATCCCCCACTAATCCTCTGAGATATGTGGCAGGAGTGGGATTTATGCACCAACAACATCACACATCTAATGAGGAGAACAACCACGTTCAAGACCCTCAAACACAGGAGAAGACGTCAATTCCTCCTGCACCCACTGCCACTCGTCGGTGGAACTTCTGCAAAGGCGAGGGACACTATGCATCAACATGCGAAGCAAAACGCAAGGCAGACGCAGACCTTAAGTATAGAATCGTGCCAGTAACCTATATGACAAAGATATACCTCGATCTTGACAAAGGCCCTAAAGATGAACCTGACTTCTATCTCGTTGCTCAAGTTGACAAAGATGATAGAATGAGAGACGACTACATCGCATGCATCAGGATATGCCCCATGTGGAGCCAGCCCTATAACACTGCAGAAGGGAAGAAAGGGGTAAGCAAGGACAATGGGTTCTTGAACAAGAAAAATGAAAAAGGAGAATAGAGGCTGGTTTTACCAAGCACGTTCGATATGAAGGGTAAGAATTTCCTCGAAGAAACAATCAAGGAAGCTCATGATGCTATAGTACCTGGCAGAGTTGAGAAAACGTTGAAATGGTTGACTGATAAATATATTTGCCAGCCATTTTCAAGGCTCGTTAAGGAGTACGTGGCGAGTTGCGATACCTGTCAACAGACGAAGTATAGCAACAAGCCACCACTAGGACAAGTAACTATGTTACATGTTCCTGCAAGAGCCTGGACGGATATCATTATGGATTTTCTTAAAATGTGTCCTGTTTTCACTTATTACTCTACCTTATACCCGAACATTCCTTTGGAAGACGATCACATGATTTGCTTTTCGAGACTTTGGACGATTGTCTGTAGACAATCAGGATTAATCTTTCTCATTCCAGTTTCTGATAACCTTACGGCGGAGAAGTGCACTGATAACTTTGATACTCATGTTGCTTCTATTATTTGTTATCACTTTTATATTGTTTTTGTTCAAGACACTCTTTTCATATCAGACCATTTCAAGGACTGGGCAGCAAGAAAGGGAATCCAGTTGGAACCGTCTACTGGATACCACCCCCAGACGGACGGTCATTCAGAAATTGCCAAAATGGCAATCCACCAAGCTGCACGAGCATGCAAGGTCGAAAGAAATGAATGGCTGCGCAAACTCTGCGAGATTCAGCTCAAGTTGAACTCTGGAGACAACACCAAAATACAATATAGTCCATTTTTTTCAATGCTAGGCTTTGGGGTAAAGCTAGGTCCTTCCTCCTTCCCTTACCCAATCACTCTTTATACCCCTGCAGAGGAACGTCACCTTGACACCTCTCGCAACCTATACTCCTCCAAAGTCAAGGAGGCAAAACAAGCCAACAAGAAGTGGTCTGTTCCACCACTTCTTTCAGCCAGCCAAAAGGTTCTTCTCTTAACGGAGAACATCAACCTCTTGAACACATCTAGAACACTCAAACCTAGATGTGTCGGGCCGTTCCGCATCCAACACATCAACAGGAAGCAGAACAACTATACACTCAACTTGTCAACAGACAGTCGACTTTCTCTTATCCACACCACCTTCCACATCAGCAAGATCAAACCTTACGTTGAAAACTATTCAACCAACTTCCCAGGTCATCACGAAGAACTACCTGGTGAAGTAACGGAAGGAAGATGGGAAGTCGAACGAGTTCTCGAATTCCGTACTCCTCCGCATACTGGCAAAAGCCAATATCTGGTGCGATCAAAAAGTTATGGAAGTGATAACAATGAGTGGATCAACTTCCAAGACATCATCCTTCAAATCGTTCAAGACTTTTGGACAAGTGGAAATTATTCCAAAACCTTCAAGCAGTGAAAATCCTACAAGAAACACAAGAAGCGTCATACTCGAGTAACTCCCAAGTCAATTGTTCAAACTGAACGAGACAGAGTTCTCGCCCTCAGTCCTGACGATCAAGACTTCACCTACACTGCTACCAACCTTGCATGAGATATCTTTAATGTTTTCCTAAAGTACTAATTCGAGCCGGTTGAATTAACATGACAATCCCGCGTTCTTTCTTGCTGTTTTAATTGTCGTTCCGAATTGACAATGGAAGAAGGTATGGCAAACAAGTTATCTATCAGATATTTTCATTGTTTCTTTATTTCATGAATATTTACTATGGATGATTTGGAAGTTACGATGGTCTCCTACTATTCATTGCGAAGATTGTTATTCTCATAACTGTCGTGCTTCCACTTGTTATTTCAGACTACCTCCGTCTTATTCAAGACAACAAGAGTGGGAAATCCTTTTAAGTGCAGAAGTGTAACAGAAGACCGTTTCATATAATTGTCTTAGTACGCATTTCCTAGCACCTATCATGTATACCAGATAGCTCGGGCATAGTACCTCACGTACTATTACCTTAAGCGTATCCGGTCCTTATGTACTTTTCCTTTATCATGATGCATTACGCATCCCCACCTGTATGTCTGAGTACTGGAGGCCTGACCTCCCACACCTGTATTTATGGTCATGGAGGAGTAATTTCTGTAACGACCAGAAAGTAAATTTTCTAGAACGACCAGAAAACAGGTTTTTCAGACTCCAGAAGGCTTGGCGGCTAGTATAAGTACTGAAACATTCCACCCTTCTGGAGGAGGATTCTTAGATCAGATCACTTCAGACAGAGTTCAGACAAGCCTTAGATACCTTCACTACAGAGAGATTACACCTGTTAATTCTCTTCCCTCTTGCGAAATCTGTATACTCTCAAAGACCCTCTGAGTCCTCGACTTAGCGGAACCAATAACAGACACACACTATCACTCCGGTGATAGTATAGACTCTGTTAAAGGGCCTTCGGTACTACTATTGGCATTGCCCATTACATATATATTCACTCGAGATATGCATGAACTGACTAGATATAGAGATATATGCCAGCAATATGAATGAATTGCATATATATATATATATATATATATATATTCACTTGCGAAACACATGAACTGCCTAGATCTACCCATGTAGTCGCCTACCATATGAATGAACTCCATATGGATATATGGTGTTTATTCATAAGATTAGTGAATATGTATATATTTATATTTAGGGAGTGAATATATGCCTATATCTAGACAGTTCATGTATTTTACAGGTGAATATCTCTATATCTAGCCAGTTCATGCATATCGCAGGTGAATATGTATATATATATATATGGGGACAAGACATTTATATAGATTAGTGGCCCTTACTATTCCCTATTGCAGTGATGGGGGTTAGTAGGATTTCTGGCCTCGGGAGGCTGGTAAGGGGTGTCGATCATGTCTTACACGTCACACTTTGCTACCAGCACCCAACTCACTTAAGAAAGTACAGTAGTCACTTAGCACTGCAGGCTGGCAATCTTTCTATTAAGGCGGAGGCCTGGAACCAACAAGAACATCTACAATAAATGCCAGCCACTAAACTACAGGCAGCGACTGTACCAGAGGCAGTGACCGCTCTAGAGGTAGCGACTAAACCACAGGCAGCGACCGCCCCAGAGGCAGCGACCGCACCACAGGCAGCAACTGCACCAGAGGCAGCAACTTTCCCACAGGTATACCGCATGTAATCCATGGTCAGTTGGTAGTAGTAAACTAATGTGAGTGTCTACCTGACATCCTCAAGGATTACAAGTATTAATTGTTTAGCAGAAATACATAATTCTTGTCCAGCAGCAGCGTTCTCCCACTTTACCAGCAGCAGCGATCTCCCACTTCACCAGCAGCAGCGATCTACCACTTCACCTGTGGCAAGCAATGCCGGTTGGTAGCAGGAAGTAGGTGCAGGTAAGTGCCCACCCGGCATCAGCTGGCATAACAAATATTAACTATCCTACAAAGTCCTAGGCACTTCACCAGTGGCAGCCCCATACCGAGCAGCAGTGACCTACTCGGTGCAAGTGACTAGGCCATCGCGTGCGACCAGAGTAGTGCGAGCGACCAGGGCAGCGTAAGCGACTAGACTAGCATCAACGACCTAGCTTGCGGGAGCAACCACGCTAGGTAAGCATAGCTAGCCCACCACAGTTATTGGCATTGCTAATCATTTTCGAGGTAGGCATTGCCTCCAGAAGTGAGAACTATACGATGCGGAAGCCATGGCTGGGTGTGGGAGTGTTGGGGAAGCAGTTTGGGCAGCTCAAGATTTTGTTATTTTACGCTTATCATGGGAGCCTAGAATTATGTACATAGTTATTTATAAAACAATTGCATACAAAACAGAATCTCCCCATTATGACAATATCCTGTAGTGATAAGGGATATATGTGATTTATCCAAATGCAGTCATGCCTATTGCACTTTATAAGCTACATAATGGCTCAGAATATTTCTTCTGGTACTTGATCCACTTGAGGTATGCGATAGTTAGGGATCCACTGGACATTGTATGGCACATATAAAGCATACGGGACTCGACAGTGTGCAGTGAGATTGAACTGACACATATGACGTACCAGATGCACTCTAGCGTCTAGATGCTGAATTTTTTTTGCTAATAATTCAGTTCCCTATTTGCTGCCTTTGAACTCCCTCTGTGTCGTACCCATACCCAATCATGTCGTAGTTTCCCCATCTTCCGGAATGCCTGCCCCGCTGTCCACCAGATGTTGTGCGTTGAAGTGAGGCAGACTATAATGTGGCAATCCGAGTAACTTGGTACATGTGGGCCGAACAGCCTAAACCAGCAAAAGTCGTATTAATTTTACTTTCTTTGTTAGCAGTGGTTTTGTTAGGAAGGATCGTTTGTGAGATTCTAGCACTTCATCCAACAACTATCAGCCCTCACAGAGAATCTACACAAAATGCTTTCAAGTTTGCCAATTTTGCACATTCTAGCAACCTTATTTTTCATGTATTTTACGTTTTCCAGCAATAAACGTTTCTTCTCTACTTCTACAGAATCCTAGACTATAGGTAGAGACTTCCAGCTCTCCATCACTCAGATAATATAAGTCAGCAAAAGCTACGCGAGTGATACAAATTCAAGAGCTATTAATCGATTTTTCTTCTCTTTGTCCCAGTTTCCTGCCGTGATTCGGTTATTCCCCTAGTTCTCGACTCCTTATCTCTACACTCAGTTGCTATAGTATCCCTACATAAATAGCAGCTTCATCATATTGGTCCCTTCGACAGGAGAGCTGTTGCTGCAGAATATCCTTATTACCAGCTAGGAATATTCTATATTCTGAGAAACTTATACAAAACTTACTATAGCATGTATAATCGCACAACGAATTTGTATTCATTATGAGGATCGCAAAAGACCTCATACATTTTATGAATTGTATCGATATCGCACAGTCTTCAATACAAGATAATTTGGCTCTTTTGGCGCTCCTTATTGTTCAATTGTTACCTGCCTTTGTTCTTGTGGGTGTCGCCGTGGCGCAAATGGCCTTAACAGAACAATAACTTGCTAATATATATATTGTATCCTTGGTTGTCTTTAGTATAAAGGTTGCTGTGGGTACTTTGTGAACAAATGCAATGTTGCACATAAGAATATGGCAACAGGCCAAGGGTAAAGTGGATCAACATCCAAAAACAGATTGAAGAAAAATGCACAATAGATTTATTAGGAGTTATTACAGAACAAGTCACTATCGTGGCTCAAATAGGCAATCTTTTAGGAATTTTATTCCTTTTGCACTTCAAGAAAATAGAGAACCTTCTATCTTATATCATTCGCGTAGTTCTTCTCAGGAAAATTACACTAGTAACATACAATCTCTACAAACTCACACAAAAGTGTTAAAGCAAGGACAGTCTTCGAAACAAGGTAAGATAGCAGCTAGGGCTGGTGAAACTACTACGAAAACTATACTTGTTCAGGCTAGTGTAATGACTTCCACAATCTCTCTTTTCCCTCTACCTCATCAGTTAGAGGCGCCATATTTTGACGTAATTAATATTACTGAATATTTAGCACATTGGGAGGATCTGACTATGGACTGTAATGACGGACATCACATCAAAAAGATGCTATTATACTGTGAAACTACCTTAGGTTTGTAAATCAAAAAGTTGGATATATATCATGAAGGTGAGAGTGGGAATGCCTTCACCATTGTGATTGAGTTAGAATTCAGCGAAGATGATTGCGAGCAAATCCGCAATACTGAGACTTATCTTCAGACTCTAGTTCAGAATATAAGGAAGGAAAACATTTCTTCCATTGCTGCATATAGAACTTTTATTTTTGAATTTGCACCCAGATCTAATTTCCTTGTTGCTAAGTTAGTAATTAATGAACATACTCATATAGTTTTGTTTTTGTAAGCCTGTTCAGAGAAAATTGGGGACAAGTTATGTGAGAGATGTATGATCGATATTGATAATACTAGCTCCACTGCTCATGTGTGATCAGAACTGAAAGAGTAGGCACTTAGCATCTGTACAAAAGACGATTGTCAGATAAGCAAGCTGTGGATGATTAAGTAGCAACTGGATACCACTTCACTTAAGCCAATTCTTAAGATGTGAGAAGAGCAGCAAGCGAGATTAGAAGAGGTTGGTCCTACCTTGTGTAAATGGGGACCTAAAGTATTTAGGGTGGAATATTACCCTGAAGTAATATTCCAGAATTACTAAGTACTTTAAAGGCTAAGTGTTTGGTTTCTAGTATTGGGTTACTAAGTTCTGAGTAAGAGTCCTCATGGGACTAGAAGTAACCAGTGGAACTCTTATATTTGTTGTATCTAACTATTCTGTCTCTGTCTTCTCCAGGTCTGATCTCCTTCTCTGGATGCAGACCTTCAGCCCTTAAGTATTACATGCCAAGACTAGCTGTGACTCACTATTGTGGCTGTGCCATAGTAGTGAGTCATACATGATTTGAAATCCATCTCTGACTCATTAAGTGAGTCATAACTTTAGAGTCATAGGAAATTGTTGAGTCATAGGTGACTCATGTGGAAATAAAGAAATTACATGTGATTCTCCCAACATAATTAACCGGCAGGTTAGTATAACTTAGTAAGAAATTACATAGTAGATGTTGGTTCAGGGTAAGTTGTATGGTGGTGATAGATCAGCATACTGAGAATATCACTTCCTTACAGTAGATGTATACACTGATTCCTAACTCGTGTTTGAACAGGTTGTTCATGATGTTCTGAAAGGTGGCAGGAGCATTGTAGTCACCTTGCTGCATGACTCTAGTCCTGTAGGTGCTATATGGGGTAGAAAATGCAGTGTATTTCTCATGGGGGGGGTGAACCCTAATGGTGTGGTAGCCATCACTGATGTCAATTTTAGACCTGAAGGGATGTGTAGCAACTGTATTTCTGATGAGAGATTGACTAGGGATAAGTGCAGGTTACAACTCCGTTTCCTCATTTCATTTGACTAGGTCATGTATGTATATTAGCTTTGATGAATCATCCATTTTGGAAATAACAAACATGGAACAACAAGATGTGTCTTCTGATCTGTACATACGGCCGGATTTTTCTTCTGCTCTTAGCTTTTCAAACATATCAGCCAGGAATTTTCCTCTTGGCTTAATATTCCTAGGCTTCTAAACTGCACTTGGATTTTTGAGTATGATGTGATGACTCATCCCTGGCCTTAGGGGAGGTAGTTCCAGATTTTTCGTGGTTGGGAACACATCAGGAAACTCATCAAAGGGCTTGCTGTAGGGCTGTATGGTTGTGGCAGCTGGTTTGATGATCTGGTGTGTGGGTGGGGCTAGGAAATGAAATATGTTGGTTTTGGCTGGGATGGGAAGATTAGGTGTGGTGCTAGGATTCTTCCTTGGGGTTTTCTGGCTTGTTGTGGCTTTCCAAGAGGCCAGTATAATTCTATTCTGACTAGGGGGTTGAATGGTAACACTTATAGTGCCCATGTTAATAACTGCCTTGGCATGTCTTAGTGCAGGCGATCCTAATATCACATTCCAATCCTTGACTGCAGCCACATAGAAAATTTGTTCTTTTGACCACCCTAACCAGTCACAGTTCACCTTAGTGTAGTCGCTGATTGATCCCTTAGATCCTTTCATAGTCATCTGCAGTGTGATTGGATTTTTGAGGGAGTACAAGGGTAAATTATGCAAGGTGGAAAATTTGCTGCCAATCAAGTCAGCTCCTGCAGTTTGTTGATCCACAAGGGTCTTAGCAGGCTGGTCATTAATTTTCGTGGTGACTAGGAGGTGTTCTTTAGCTGTATCAAGTGGAGGTTGGCTGGAGTTGCCTTTTGTGTGAGGAGTGGGTGGATCTTCTAGGATAAATTGGGCTCCAGAAGTAATCTTACTAGGGTGTGTTACTTCTGTAATTTTGTCTGTGATAGTGCCTGCAGCACTTCTGATCTAATTTTTCTTGAGGTGACAATTTACTGCATTATGACCAGTTTTTCTATAGTAGAAGCATTCACCTTTTTTGGCTAATTCTTCTTTTTCTGCTGGAGTAAGTTTCTTGAACTTGGAACTTGTGTTTAAGGGCTTAGTAGAGGGCTTAGGTTTAGTCCAACTCATGTTGGTAGGGCCTGGGTTGCTACTAGCCTGAGGTGTGTGATTTCGCTGACGCATTTTTTGACCATTTTTTGACTTATGGTCTTTTTTGATAGATGTGTGCTTGTGAATGACTGAGTCATGCTTACTGCAGAACTCAATGAGATCATTCCATTCCATTTCATCATTTATGTTAGCTCTTACTTCTTGCAGAAGTGCAGGGTCCATAGCTTGCAACAGTTGGTTATAAAACTGCCAATCACTAATTTTAGGTAAGAGGATCTGCAGTTATTTAATTTTGTTGGCCATTTGTTGGATAGGCTTGGTTCTTGCGTTCTGGGTCTGTCTAATAGCTCGAAACTAGGTCCATAGCTTGTCATCACTAATGAAGGGTACTCAGAATCTTCTGAGTACTTTGAGAAATTCTGGAACAGTGCCATCCTTGGTCTCAGGGTTTTTTATGTAGGATGCATGCAGGATTTTTGCTTCTTCATCTAGGCGCCAACCTAGCCAGATCATGGCTTGTCGGGCTTCTGGATCGAGTTCTCCTACCTCTAGAATATCCATAGCATCATTAACCTAGTTGTCAAAAATTGCTGCTTCCTTCCATTTACCACTTCTACTATTTTTCTCAAATTCTAGAGCTTGAAGCTTGCTGCTTCCAAACACAGAGCTAGTAGTTGATCCCATGCTCTGAGATCTTCTACCTCTGGTACTTGCTTTTCCTGAACCATTGTTGGTGTCACCTTCAGAGGAGCTAGAGCTGCTTCCAACTGAATCGCCAGGATCTGATCCTGGTGGGGCTGACACCCTAATTTGTTTTGAGGTTTTTGGTGTGGATGGGGCACGGTCTGCTTCTGGGGGCGGCAGAGGTTGCTGTGGTGGTTGCTGGGGTGGTGGTACCCATGCAGTGTCTGGGGGTGAGGGGGGTCTAGGTGCTGGTCCTAGTTCTACCCAGTGAAATGCAGGTCTATTATGAGGCTTAGTTTGGCTAAAAGGAACTGAGGTGGGTCTTTGGTGGGGAACTCTCTGTTGTGGTGGTAGGGGAAGGCATGTAGAAGGTTGGTGGGATGGTCCTGGATGAAACATGGTTGGTAGGAATGTGTCTTTTAATTCCTGACTAATTCTAGAGCCTATTTTGAATAACATGGTGGGATCCTCCTTAGGTTTTTGAGGGGCTGTAGGAGAGATCATTGGAGTGGGTACACGCTGTGTAGGCTTCTGAGAAGTAACACGAAACTGTCTTGGAATAGGCTTCTTAGGTAGTTATTGTGCCAGCTTGGTAATTTCTTTGGCTAGTGCTGATAGACCTTTGAAGGTTGGTTGAAACCTAGGTGCATCTGGTTTGTGAAAGTGATAGATGCTGAACATGCTGTCAATGAGGGCGTGTGATTCCCGTTCTTCCCTGGCTTCTCTGTCTTCTCTAGATTCTGGGATGGCAATTGGTTTCATTGTAGTAGGGTGCTATATTACCACTTCTGGCCTTTTCCCTTTCGGGTCTTGAGTAGGAGTAGCTCTTATGTCTGCAGGGTCTGGCTCATCTTCTGCTTCTGAGAGAGGATCCTGTTCTTGTTCAGAAAGTTCTTCTCCTTCTGGTTCTTCTAAATCTACCCTCATAGACCAACTGGAGGCAGATCTAGAGGGGTACATGTGTGGGTTTACTCTTAAGTATCCATATTTTGGAATTTGGCATGAGAGTCTGCTACAGGTTCCAGAGTGGGACGGTTGTGTGGCAGACATGGTGGCTTGCTAAGTTCGTTTGCAAGGCTTTTGATTATGATAGTTGTTGTATAGGGACTAGTGCTGACTCACTAGTGCTGAGGTGAGATTTTCTAAGATTTGTAAAAAGGGAAGTACAGGGACTGCTGTTCCACTAGCCTTGGGGAGCTCAGGTCTAAAGTGCTGGCTAAGGTACTAGATTGTCTAGACAGGTTTCAGGAAGGTCTAGGGTTGATCAGGCCCTAGAAGGTATAAGTGAAAAATTTTTAAACCTTAAATTGCAGGTAAAAAAAATGTAAGTGTGGGCCAAGTTAGTAGAGGGGTTCTGTAAGGAACTCGGCTCTACCAACGTGGTTACAGGGTCTTAAGCACGCCCACTATGTCCTATATAGGATTATAGTAGGTGGCTAAGAGTTTGTTGAGTCTAGGGTTAGTTGGGGATCAAGAGTGGCAAGTGAATAAGAAGATTACCAGTGTAGCTTGGGTATTTCTGACCTAGCTAGACTAGACTGGGCTAAACGAGAACTGTCCTCTTTAAGGCAGTTGAATTCAGATCTTTAATAGATACTGAGTTCCTAAGGCATTGAGTCCATTTGGACTTATATTAGGCAACAGTAAAGACTCATTACGATACCAGATCATAATGAATACATGATGGCTCATTATAGACTCGTCCAGTATCATGATGATGCATAATAAGGTAACAGAAATAAAGCTGCCAACGAGATAAACAACCAACAGGAAAACAGAAGAAGGTACTGCTCAATTAGGAAGGCATAACAGGAGATAGTGGTCAGCAGGCTGACATACATGAGGCTAACCTAGACTAATACAGGAATATGACAGGTAACAATAAAGAAATATGACGAGAAACTACCTGAAAAAACAACAAGATTTATCCCAATATAATCCTTCCTAATTCAAACATGTCCTAAACAAGTAGCTGCCAAAATAGGCCAAAAAACTTGCCTTGATATAATCCAATAAAATCTACCACAACTGCCATAGATAAAACACGTGTAGAGAAAACATATACTAGAAAACCAGTTACTTATACTATGCCAGGCTAAAGGACACAAAGTGGTTACGTTGGGAGGCTAGCCCGTATAGGTTTGGTGTCCAGTTCCAGGGTTTTGCTCCAGTGCATCCTCTGCGCTTGATGCAGGGGACGCAACCCAGTTTTCCTGCTGATGGATTTTCTTTAAATGTCTCCTGTTTTTCCTTATTGCTCCACCCTATACCCAAATATTTCTATGGATGACAACCATATGATTTGCTTTTCGAGACTTTAGGCAATTGTTTGTAGACAATTAGGATTTATATTTCTCATTCCAGTTTCTAATAACATTATTGTGGAGAAGTGCACTGAGATGTTTAATATGCATATTGCTTCTATTATCGGTTATCCCTACTATATTGTTTTTGATTGTAACACTTTATTTATGTCAAACTATTTCAAGAATTGCATAACAAGAAAGGGAATCAAGTTGGAACCCTCTACTGCCACCACCCTATAGGTGATGGTCAGTCAGAAATTGCTAACAAAGGAATCCTCCAAGTTGTTACAGGCGAGCTGTAAATAACGTAAATACTTCGAAGATATAATGGATAGGTGGGCAGAAGTATAAACGAACTTATAACTTGGGTGTAGAAGCGCACTCGATTAGAGTAAAGCTATATGAGACTTAGAACACCACTTGGGTCTTATTGTATTAACTATATAAAAGCGTCGACTTATATAGAAGCCTTGATCTGATAACCGTTTATCAGATCTGGACGAGACTTCCTAACAAGGGAAAGTGGACTTGTCGTCAGTAGTTGCCTAACTGTGAAGTAACTTCCCAATTAGGAACGATGCACTCTGACATACATAGATAAGGTAGGCTGTGTTGCAACGCAATGCACACAGGCTGACATATATGAGCTGAACTTGTAATACAACGAATAGAAACATATGAATGACACTTCTTAGAACATAACAGAAATATATCGAAGAGATAACATGCATGAGGCCAATCCTAACAGTATACACTTCCCTATTCCAGTTCCCTTAACGCCGTCATTGACGCACTTATCCGCACATGACTGGTGGGTGATCAGTCCACTTCGTTAGCGGTGTCTTATGATACAGTAGGAAGCTGGTTACCGCACTCTAGCGGAGGTCTCTTACCTGAGCCATAACACAAGTGGTATAAGCATGCAAGCTTGAAGGAAACGAATCCTTGTATAAACATTCCATGATTTTGCTGAAGGTGAATTCTCATAACAATACTGCAAGACAATAAAGCCTATTCTTTTCACTCCCAGTCTTGCAAGCAAAGGTAGGTCCCCTATCCTTCCCTTGCCCGATCACACCTTATACTGGTGCAGAGGAACGCCATTTTGACATCTTACGTAACCTATACTTCTCAAAGTTAAACAGGTGAAACAAGTTAACAACAAGCGGTCTGTTCATCTACTTCTTTCAGCTGGGCAAAAGGTTCACTTCTCTACAGAAAACACCAACCTCCTGAACACATCTAAGAAACTCAAACCTAGATGGATCAGACCATTCCATATTCAAAACACCAACAAGAAGCGGAATAACTATATTCTCCACCTATCAATGGAGAGTCGACTATCTTTTATTAACCATACCTTCCACATCAACAAGATCAAACCTTATATTGAAAAGGATTCCATTAACTTCCTAAGTCCACAGGAAGAACAACTTGGAGAAGTAACAGAAGGCAGGTAGGAAGTCAAAGAAGTACTCGAATATCATAGTGCTACTTGTACTGGCAAGAACCAATAGCTGATATAATGGAAAGGATATAGCAGTGATGATGATGAGTAGACAAACTTCGAAGACATTAGCCTTGAAATTGTTCAAGACTTTGGGACAAGCGGAAACTATTTCTACACCTTCAAGCAATGAAATTCCCTAAAGAAACTCAAGGTGTGTCATAATTGACTAACCTCCAAGTCAATTGTATAAACTGAACAAGACCAAGTTCTAGCTCTCAGCCTTAATGATCTACACCTAACCTCTGCTACGGTCAATACTGCAGAAGATATCTTAAATGTTTCTCTAAAGTATTGTTTTGTACTGGTTAAATTACTAATCTTGCAATCAGGCATTCCTTTATATTGAGTTAATTGTCTTTCTGAATTAACAATGGAGGAAGGTATGACAAACAAGCTATCTAACAGAAATTTTCAGTGTTTCTTATATTATAAATGCTTACTATGGTTGATTGAGAAGTTAAATTGGCTGCCTACTGTTAATTGTAAAGTTTGCAATTTTTACATTTGTCATGCTTGCACTTGTTATTATAGACTACCTCTAGCTTGGGCAAAACAACAAGGGTGGGAAATCCATTTAAGTGAGGAATTGTAACAGAAGACCATTTCCTATTATGGTCTTAGAACCCATTTCCTAGCACCTATATTGTATCCTAGATATCTTGAGTACTATACCTTATATACTATCGCCTTGCTCGTATTCAGTATTTATGTATTTTCTTTTATCATGATGCAGTATGCATCTACACCTGTAATTATAATTATGGAGAAGTTTTTTCTGGAATGGCAGGAAAGTAGGTTTTCTAGAAAAGCTAGAAAACAGGTTTTTCAGACTTTATAAGCCTTGGTGGCTGGCATAAGTATTGAGCAGTTCTGCCCTTCTAGAGGAGGATTCTCAGATCAGATTACGTCAGGTAGAGTTCAGACAAGACTTAGATGGCTTCAATACAGAGTGATTACACCTATTAATTCCCTTCCATCTTGGGAAATCTGTATGCCTTCAAAGACTCCTGACTCCTTGACTTAGCAGTCCCAAATAACAGATATACACTATTATTCTAGTAATAGTATAAACTCTGTTAAACAGCCTCCAGTGCTACTATTGGGATCACTCATTACAAAAAGCCTAAAATAAAAAGAATAAAACAGATATTTTTTGGTATTTTTTGAACATAAGTTTTTTGGGAAAATCGCTCAACCAGGGAAGTGGAAACTTCACCCTCGGGGGGATTTTGTGGTTTGACTTGATAGTCGATACAAATCGGATATTGGTGCTCGAGAGCTCAGGTCGAGTAGATTGTGCTTTTTGCCAACGTCGGAAGCTTTTTGGTTGGGGAGATCGTCCTTTGGTTCAGTCCTTGCCAGTTGATGTCGTGTATGAAGTTTGAACAGCAAGCAGGTGGTGAGCGGCATTCAAAAGAAAAAATACTTCACCTGATGC
>Ga0307511_10002266_pt1 | contig 20123 bp, 11 predicted proteins | sample 13_EM_MG_FD_200266 | JGI IMG/M metagenome (GOLD analysis project Ga0307511, IMG submission 200266) | Populus trichocarpa ectomycorrhiza microbial communities from riparian zone in the Pacific Northwest, United States - 13_EM | ecosystem: Host-associated > Plants > Roots > Unclassified | place...
CTCGTGATCACGTGGTCACGCAACCCACACGCAAAGACACCAATTCCCGGAAAGCCAAGTAAATCAGGTTTGATAGGAGTGTGACACAAAGATAACTTGTACCTAGGCACCAGCACTATTGAAAATGAAAAACCCCTACCCAACAAATATTGATTCGCAAACGAGAAGTATAAGGATGACGCAACGAAACCAGTTGTGCTTCGATAAGTCGTTTTCAGTTCTTTAGAGAACCAAGAAAGGAAGATTATCCCACCAACACACAACAAGTGCGGGAAACAAGAAGTTTTATTAATCTGAATTGTCTAACTTACATGTCTGGTTATGCCTTTATTTATACTCACTCTAGACTAAAATAAACCTTAATGGACCCCCCTTAGGTGAACTTATATGTGGCCCACTTATAATTGACCCAAATAAGTAATAATAACCTAAAGACTAAGAAGAAAATAATAAAAATCTGAAAATTACTATCTTAAATATGTTAGAATCAGATTTGTCACTATTAAGAAGTCCGAAATAGACTAGGAAATCTAATCTGAAGGTAAAATTAATTCTGAAGTCTTCTTTCCTTGTTGTAACTAGGATGAATAAGAAATCGTTATAAGAAAAGGATTCTGAAATATTTATGAATCCTTACCACACTTGGGAACTATATTGCAGCCCATTAAAGATCTTTGTAAAACTAGAAGATTTCCAAAACAAGCTATGACATCCTTTTAGGAAAAGAATCCTAGCCAAATAGGAGTTCACAAGTCAAAATGAAGTAAATAACAAAATTCATATAGCCTCTGTTGACCCGTATTACGATGCCTTCCCGAACACCAATTGACCTGAAAGTTTAACCTAAGGTAGGACAACATATCAGGAGAGCCCACGTAAAACTTCAGCCCTATCTAATGGTCGGATTGAGAATTATGATTGTTGCCGTAAAACTAGATAGTTGCACATTTTACATCAAAATTTGAATTTGACCTTGTCTGGATCGTATCAAGATTAGCGAATGCTAATAGTATCCATATGGGATAGCCAGGAATATATGGAAAGATTAGCAAGTGCTAATGGTATTCAAGTTCTGGATAGCTGGGATAATGAATGGTTGTTTATTACAATATTTAAGTTGAGTTAATTGAAACTACATGTTAGAAGACTTTTGAAATAACTAACAATTGAATTTGGATAATTGAGATAAAATATAGTATACCTTTCTAAATTAATATTAATATGAATTGATAGTTCGAATTGAACACAATGCTTGTGTAGACGTAAGGATATTTTTATCGTGTAAATTATATAGGAGCATGAATATGGAAATTTCTTATATGCATTTGAATTATTAGTTCTTTGTTTTAAGTAGTAAATTCTAATACTCTGATATAAATCTAATAATGACAGGACCTTCTTATACTCGAGATGCTTAGTAGGCTCCCAGTTTAACCTTTTGTCCTTGATATGTAATGTATTCATGAAATCATATTGAAAGCATATATATGATCCTTTTGTATAAACTGATGATGTAATGCAGTAGAATGGTAAAACTTTGAGTTATCCTTTTGTGTAGTTAATATATCTTTTTGTTGTAATTAATGCATCCTTTTGTGGAAATATTAATGATGTTTCCAAACATATAATTATGTAAATATAGATAATGCTATGATTTTAATACAATGACATGTTAATCATAGACCTTTTAGAATGTATACTTATGTTATATATATGACATCAATTTTAAAGTCGTCTTAAGCACTTGCAAAATTGTTAAACTTGATAATATGAATAGGTGTAAGAGGAAAGATATAATAAGAGTTAATCATTAACTCAAATAAGAATGGGATGATTGAGATTGAGATAGAAACAAGTGTTTGCTAACACTTAGGATCTGTATAAAATAAAAGGAAACTCTACTTAATTTTCTAAAAAAAAAATTCCTCAATTTTCTAGTGATTTCTTAGAAAGATTACCAGAATGATGTTATAATTTGGGGTTGTTACACCCCTATAATACCTAAACATGATATTCCTTTTGTTCTATGTGATAAAGTACCCTAAAATGCATAAAACAAGTATTTCACTGCAATTTAATGTGTAAAATCTCATTTCACCACTTTCTCCTTTTATTTTCTATTTAGTTGAATTTTTCATTTAAAAAAATCATATGTGATCCTTTAATTTTTTTTGTCAGTTTTCTACACATTTGCTTAAGCGTGCACACACACATTTAACCTTTTCAAAACAACACTTCAAGAATTCTCCATACTAAAGATAGTCAACTTTCATGCATTTCTACATTTCCCAGCTAATTATCACAAATTCAATGGAATCTTTTCCATCTCTTTGAACCACTTTGGAAGAGCCTCTACACTTTCTCCTTATTTTTTCTTCACTCTCTAACGGGCTCTTCCAATTTGCTATTGGTAAATTTTACTAATACAAGATTGTATTGGTGAAGGCAAATTATGTTTAATATTGTACTAATACAAGATTACACATGTCATCATGGTTACATCTTTGTTCAACATTCAAAACGGGTCCAACCTTCGTTAATTTATCTATATCCTTGATTTTTCTCATTATAACCCATCTAAATAATAGGTTCTTATCCGTAACTCTTCACAAGTTAAGCAATCAAGAACCACATAATTGTTGATCCTGATTTGTCAACCCGTATAGGCACTTTAATCTCCTACCAATCCTTTGCATTTCATAAGTCCACTAAACTTTATCCAATAGCTCTGATACCAAATGATCATATAACATGCGTGTTATGTCAAAAAGATGATGAAACAATGCTTAAAAGTATTTTGTAATAGGGGGTTGATTGGAAACTTAAGACTGAATATTGGTTGGTGTGTCTATAAAAAAGAAATTCATATATGACCATTTGAATTCCAATCAACAATGAAGGTTCTGGAGATAAATGAATAAATTAAAAGGTATGAGTTGAGAACAAAAAAAAACATGATGGCTGAATCATTTTTTGGAAAAATATCACATGAAGTACCATATCAAATAGTATTTCAATCAACAATGTTTGGGATAAATGAAGGTTATGCATGGAAAGGGATGTTACGTATGTAAAGCACAAGATGATACACCTCGTATGACGTGATTGATAGGGATGACGTAGTAAGCTTAGAAGTCATGTGATGAGGGTGATTTATGATAATTGGTATAAATGAAACTAGGAATATCACGGTAGAATGAAAGTTAAGAGGGTTTAGGTGGATTTGGAATTATATAAGTTTGAAGGACCAAGGGTGGTTATCATAGCTTGAAATCCTAGGAATGAGAATTGAGGTGAAGGCCCAAAAGAGGGAGACGAGGTGGGTTGTTTTGATAATGAGTAAACCCATGGGTTTAAGATGGTTAGCCTTTAGCCGATCGATTCTAAGGTCTAGGTTATATGTAAAACCTTGTTAAAAAAAAAAGGAGACAAATAGACCAGCTTATACTAAGTGGAAAACATGAGAGAATTGTTCCAAGGATAACCAAAAAGGGGTGCTAGGATAAGAACACCCAACATCCAAACATAACCCACCATATTTAATAAGAGGTATACATGCATAGAGAGGAAAAAGAGATGAATTTTCCTCTCCCCCAAAGCCAGCAACAACCCTAGCTGCAGCAACCCCCCCTCTTGCAAAGAAACTCTCATCCAAACCACCCTTGCATGTATATCCCCCTTGAATACTTGAGTGAGAAGGGAGTTGAAGAGTGGAAAGAGAACTGAAAAAATTAAGAGAGGAAGAATATAGAAGGTCGACTAGAACAATAGAGGAAAAAGAGAAAAATCGAGAGGGGGAGGAGGAAAACCATTAAAACCTTCCCCAAATCTTGTCTAAAAATCGTGTGGTAAGAGGAACCTCACTCTTCTAGTTATTTTAAGATTTTGAAACAAGATGAAAAGGAAAACTCAAATGGAATGATCTAGGGTTCTTGCACTTTCAATTTCAGAAAGACTGGGAAAATAGGGATAAAAAGGATGTAGTTTCAGAATCTATAACAAAAGAAATTGATGCATATTGAAGAACAAACCCTAACTAAAGGTCAGTCTGTTGAAAGAATGAAAGAAATATGGAATGAAATGTGCCAATTATGATCTTATCATGCTGTTAGGAAAATAGTTGAGCTGAAATAGAATTTTACATATGCCAATACATTGTTGTACATCATGAATTGAAGAACTTGCTTGAATATAAACTTAGAAGATTGATGTGTGAATTGATGTATGATAACATAGGCATGTTTATTATAAAATGATGATTACATGAGTAAACTAGAAGAGGAGGGGATACCATATTCGGCCAAGAGGAAGAACAATGAAGGGAACCTTTGTATGATGAACATCCTTCGAGAAACAAAGTAAACGGTAAAAATTGAACTCATGTGTAATGTGAAATTAATTATTAGCTTGTGCTTTATGATTTAGAATGGTATAATTAAGAATGATGAAATGAACACTTGATGTCAATGTCCCATGTTTCGGCTCCAATGGAAGCTTGGATAGGAGAACCCTTAAAACTGTGCATGTTTGAACTTAATTGGATACTACTTGACAACATTGAGATGGACTTGATGATATATTATGGAAAGGAATATGATTCTTGAACATGCTTGATAGTACTTTATAAGTTAGAATGCCATGCTATAGTGAATGAGAATTGATGATACCACATGAAGAACTCAAAGTATGCTTATTAGGGAAGTGACATGGGCTTCACCCATCCTAGAAGAAAATAACAAAGAAAGACCTCCATGAAAATAGTGGTGATTAATAGGTTCTCTTTAACAATGTTGATGAATGTGTGATATTGTCATGGAATAGAAACATTACATGTTGCTTTGTTTCGTAAACTTTGAGAATGAAACTGGTTGTGATCTATGTCCAAAACTAGGTTGAAGTATGGTTTTAAGAGGAAAACATGGTATTGATCATATGCATGAACTTAGTGAAAAAAAACGTCAAAGTGACTTAAATTCATTGATGATTTTCAGTGTTAGAATGACTTAGTTTTCGTTGATGATTTTTAACGTCAGAACGACTTAGTTTTTCGTTGATGATTTTCAGTGTCAGAATAACATAGTTTTCGTTTACGATGGTTAACATGAATTAGTTTTCATTGATGATTTTTAGTGTCAGAATGACTTAATTTTTCGTTAACGATTTTCAGTGTCATAATGATATAATTTCTGAGAGGACCTTTATTAAAATTAGGGATGAATGTCTTGCTACAATATTATCACTATACAATTATATGAACAGGGGAGATGTTTGAATGTATATGTGTTATGATATATGTGTGGAAATAGTCTTTGAAATTACCTAAATAAAATACTGAGTAATGGTCATTTTGTGTATAAGGAGGCGCGATCGGGATTAGATCTTTGACCGGGAGAGAACACACTATGAGCGGGGCACATAGGTGGTTTCCACTTTTAATTGATTATTATTAAATCCTCTAAGTATTTATACATAATGCTGTTACTCGATTTCAATCGATTAAAATTACTCATTAAACGCAATGAATAATGATATGACTAGCTTCGGCTAGCATTCATATTGGATAATTGGGATTAAATGATGTGATTAGCTTCAGTTAATGGTATCTCTACTGGATAACCATGATTAATTGATGAGATTAGCTTCGGCTAATGGTTTCCATATGGATTAATTAATGAGATTAGCTTCGGCTAATAGTATCCATATTGGATAACCGAGATTGATTAATGAGATTAGCTTTGGCTAATAGTATCTTCGTTTGATAACCGGAAAGGAATCGTGAAGTTAGCTTTAGCTATTAGTATCCATGTTGGATGATTGAAATGATTGAATAAGAGTAGTATTGATTGATAATGATAATGATATTTTTTTTTTAGAGTAATTATGAATACGCTAAGTAAGAATATTAACGTATCAATTACACTTGCAATTAAATTATAAGAATCGAAGACTAATCGATCATAGTTAGAAGAGTATAATCATTTATGGAAGGATAACCAACATATTAGGGTTTCCAGATAGTAATGCAGTTATTGATTGATGTTGATTATGGTCCAAGAAATAATGCGATTTAAGGTCATACGATGATGTGAAGTAAAACGTTAAAAGACAGAATTGATAGGAACATAATAATAAGAATCTATCTATTTAAATTTTAATACGGTTACAAATATATATATATATATATATATATATTCAATCATATTGTAAGATATAGTTTTTATGCTTATATTGAATTTGATTTGTAACAGGGACATCTCATAACCATGGCGCTTAGAAAACTCCATTTTAAGTATTTTGGGATAAATCGTGTAATAGTATGAATAGACGATATGCATTTTGTACAACTATGTAATAGCTACAAACTACCGATAGCCACTTTTGTATAAATTTATGATGTCGACTTTCAAAGTCACGAGAATGTGGATTATGTTGTGTATGAACACTTCATATTATGGATGAAATGAATATGTACCTCCTTTATTATGTTATCGTATATTGTATGTAAGTGAGACGTACTACATTATTTAATAGAAAGCCATGACGACGATGATGGAAAGAATGAATTTCATGATGGGGACCGTGTGTTGTAACTTGAGAAGGAAGAGAAACAGAGGTTACAAGTTTCAAATATTTATGATCATAATGCTTTTATGATGTTAGATAAAGAGCGCGGGGTTGAACGACTTGCAAATGTTTATAAAAAAACAAATAAAAAACATGAAGAATGGAGAGCCTCAGTTCAAAACCAAAAGGATAAAAAATGAAAGAGGACAACAGTTGTTATCATTCAAAAATATATACGCAAGTGGAAGGCAAGACGTTCTTATTTGAAATTATTATCGGCTACTACGTTCATATAATGTTGTTGCAAGCAAGTGCATGCAAGAAAAGAACTCTAAAGGCTTCAACAAGAGCCTAAGGAATTTTCCATTAAACCTGTTTGTGATTCGAGGACGAATCATCTTGAAGAGAGAGGAAATGATACGATCCAAGCAAGGTCATATTCAGACTTTTGAGTAAAATTTCCTATCGTTTAGTTTTACACTATGGAGCATAACTGATGCAGACCTCATGATCACATGGTCACGCAACCCATACGCAAAGACACCAATTCCTGAAAATCCAAGTAAATTAGGTTTGATAGGAGTGGGACACAAAGATAACTTGTACCTAGGCACTAGCACTATTGGAAACGGAGACCCCCACCTAACGAATATTGATTCGCGAACGAGAAGTATAAGGATGACGCCACGAAGACAGTTGTTCTTCGATAAGTTGTTTTTCAATTCTTTAGAGAACCATGGAAGGGACATTATCTCACCAACACACACACACACACACAAAGTGCGGCAAACAAGAAGTTTTATTAATCTGAATTGTCTCCCTTACATGTCTGTTTATGCCCTTATTTATAGTGACTCCAAACTAAAATAAACCCTAATGGACCCCTTATGTGGACTTATATGATGCCCACTTACAATTAAACCCAAATAATATAAATAAACCCTAAACTAAGAAGAAAATGATAGTAATAATAATAAATAACCCCTTATATCATGAAATGCTCGCTATCTTTTCTCTCAAAGGAGTTGGGAGCATCCAGAGATAGTGTAGTAATACATCCCCAGCTCCTCCATTACAGCATTGATGAGGATTTCTCCCGATGATTAATTTCCTCAAGAGTATTGGAATGCGTAATTCTGACTTCTTGAAAGTCTTGACTAGTCTTACACAGGTTAATATGCTTACTTTTGTATCCACATTAAAAAGTTCTCCTCACTTATGCTTGTCATGATTTTCTTGTTCGCTACAGAAATTTGGTTGGTTTTTTTTTAATGGTTATGTCATGATTGTTTTTGGTTTTAAAAATATTTTAAAAAAAAATTAAAATTTTTTTATTTTTTTCTTTGCTTTAAATTAATTTTTTTTTATGTTTTTAGATCATTTTGATGCGCTTATATAAAAAATAATTTTTTAAAAATAAAAAAATATTATTTTAATACATTTTCGAATAAAAAACACTTTAAAAAGTAAACAAAACCACAATCTTAAAAAAATATTATTTATCTTCATACTAGTCGAAATCTTAATGTTGTTATTTGATTTTATCCATCTTCATGATTTTGAAGATGTCTAGTAAATTTTTCATTGATGACACTGCTTGTCTTATCAGGTATTATCTCTGTCACTAGAAGACAATATGAAGCCGAAGTACATGTATTTGATCAATGAGCACAAGAGATTATCTTTGGAACAGAGAATTCGCCCTCGCCATAGGTTCTCAGTTTCCTTAAAGAGCCAGAGGGGCCATTTCCTCTTAAGTTCATTTGTTCCAACAGATGAATGCTTTTCTTAGTAGTGGGCAGGAACTAGCTTAGAAAAATATTTGGCATTTCGACAGCAATTGCTACTAAAAGAGTTTGCTCATAAATATGAAAGACAAGGGTAGTATGTTCATTACCGAAAATCTATGAATACAAATGGAATCATCGATGGATTTTTTCTGTAGGTATTTTACGGTGATCTTTACCGACTGAATTTTTTCCATAGCTAACTTCATCGGTATTTACCGACAGAAATATGTCGTCAGTATATACCAAGGAAATCCCAATCCGAATAGAAAGAACTGAAAAAAAAAAAAACAAATAGTACGATGACGTGCAAGGTTTTACGGACGTCGTTACTGACAAAATTACAGTTGGATTCAAATAGGGAAGCCCGTACAGTGACGTGTTACTTATACCGACAGAATTGTCGACAGATTGACAGACGAAATAATTTCATCGGTAAATCCATAAATAATATTTAATATATGACTTGGCCCTCTCCCCTCCCCCATTTCTTCTTCTTCATTAAAAAACCTCTCTGCAACAAAACAGACAGCCCCCCTCACATCCCCCCTCATCTCAACACAACTCATCCTTCCGCAACTTTTCCAGTCACGACAACACTTTGTTTGACAGCATTTGTGTTCTGATTGAAACTTTATTACAGATTTTTCATTTTAAGTAAGCGAATCTATTTTTTTAAAAAAATTTGAACACAATTTTAAAATGTTAATTTTTTTATTTCATATTTTTGTAGTATATGTATTTTGTTTGGGTGTTTACTTGTTTTATTGTTTTTTTCTCAAACAAACTTGTTGTATGGATTTATGATTTTGAACATGTTATGGTTTATTTTAGATTTTGTAAAATTATATTTCTTTGTAAAGTGTTGAAACTTAAGTCGAATTACCAACTTAAGTGTGTTATGATGAAATAAATAATGGCTTGTTGAAACTTAAGTCAATTTTATTGTGAAGTTGTAGTTTCCGTAAATATGTATAAATTTATATGTACGTAGATAATTGATAATAAATTAAGAAAAGTATTAAAGTAGGTTGAATAATCTTAAGCTAAACCTATATTTTTGCAAATTTATATAGTTAATGTAGTTAATTAATACATGTTAATTAATACATGTTAATTAATACATGTTGTCATCATTATTTGATATAGGTTTGATAGAAGTCATGGATGTATCGAGTTTCACCCTAAGGATTGCAGATGATGGATTATTGTAATGGGGTTCAGGATTTTATTAATTACACAACATCTAATCCGAGAAATTATTAAGTATCCAAGCAAAAGGTGTAAATAGTGGTAGTAAGGCCGAAAGGCCAAGATGGGCTGATCAAAGGAGATTCAATATGAGTAAGGAAGAGAAACGAAGGTTACGAGTTTAATATATTTATGCTCATAATGCTTTTATGATGTTTAGATAAAGAGTGCGAGGATGAACAACATGCAAAGGTTTATAAAGAAACAAATAAAGAACGTGAGGAATGGAGAACTTCAATTCAATGCCAAAGGGATAACAAACGAAAGAGGATAGCAGTGGTTATCATTCAAAAATATACACAAAAATGGATGGGAAGACATGCTTATTTGAAATTATTATCGGCAACTACATTCATATAATGTTATTACAGGCAATTGCGTGCAAGAAAAGAACTCCAACGGCTGAAAATAAGAGGCTAAAGAATTGTCCATCAAACCTGTTGGTGATTTGACAATGAATCATCTTGAAGAGAGAGGGAATGATATGATCCAAGTAAGGTCAAATTCAGATTTTGGTGTAAATTTTCTATTGTCCAGTTTTACGCTATTGAGCATAACTCCAAATCCAACCGTTGGATCGAGCTGCAATTTGACATGCAGATTTCGGAGTTCAGGAAGAATATGTGATATAGGTCAGAACAGGCTGTACGAATTTTGTTATTTACTTCCTTTTGACTTATGAACTTTCTATTTGGCAATGATTCTTTTCCTACAATGATGTGACAACTTGTTTTGGGAATCTTCTAGTTCTGCAAAGATCTTTAATAGGCTCCAACATAGTTTCCAAGTGTGGCAATGATTCATAAATGTTTCAGAATCCTTTTCTTACAAGAATTCTTTTTTTATCCTAGTTACAACAAGGAAAGAAGACTTTAAAATTAATTCTACTTTCAAATCAGATTTCCTAGTCTATTTGGAACTTCTTAATGGTGACGAATTAACTCAAAAGCTAAACTTTGCAATGTTATTGGTATGACACCACTGATAGAGGAATCAGAGTAGATCCCTATCATGGTTTGGTCAAAATTAACTCAAAAGCTAAACTCTGCAATGTCAACAATGTCTTTGTTTTCGCTAAGCAATGGCAACAAGTTTATTACACATACACCCATTTCTTTAGAAAGGATCGTTCAAGAGTTGATTGGTTATCCGTATTGAAAAACCAAACCAAGGGGTGTTATGTCGAGGTTGCTCAGGATGAGAATGGTGATCATTTTCGCTCACCACTCTAAGGTACAAAACCAAAGAGCTATAAGTCCACGCGCAATGAGGTTCCTACAAATCCACTTTCTACAAGGTATCTACTGTTAGTGAATATGTACTGTAGACAATCAGTTGGTTACGCGTAGCACTGATTTTATTCATGTAAAATATATTTATTATTAATAAAGGCTTTTTTCTCCTTAACATTCATTTATAGTTGATTAGTGAATTTGTTTTAATTAATGAATCTAGAGTAAAGATAAAGTCCACGAGACAAAATACTTTACAAAGAAAATTATAAAGTTGTTATAATTATGAAATTTATATTGCATCAAAGCATTGTTGCTAAATGTTCCTTGTCAATGTTATATTAAAACTAAATATTAATTAGAGTTGTTGAGACTGATACATATTATGTTCATTCTTTTATGAAAGAAAACAACTATTCTTATAAACTGAGGTATAAGGAATACCTGAAACTAATATGTATGTTCTTGTTAAAAGCATGCATACTGAATTAACCAGCGAGAGAATCTCATATGAAGAGATCACCTTTGTCTATGGAATGGCTCACGTGATAGTTCTGTAAGCGATCCTTAGACTTGAGATTACTAAGTTATCTTGTATAAGGAGTGTTATGCTTTGATCCTAACAACACAGTTTTCTAATAAAGAGTAATAAACGGGCAAATATTGTGAAATTATAAAAAATATTTAAGTAATTATAAGAGGATTCATCACCCTAGGTGAATTAGAAAAAATATTTCATATGTTCTCAAATCGTATTAATTGTGAAATCCTTGACCAATGTAGAATGAGATTTGAAAAAAGGTCCAGATCTTATTCAAAAAATCAACGACTATAATGTTAAGAACTAACATGATTTAACAAAGCAAACATACTCCATATTATAATGACTAAATTGAAACATTTGCGATGAAGGAATAATAATTATAATGAGAGACTAGTCACTAAAAGGTTAAATCAAACCACTTGTGACTTTCTTAATATTTGGGGATCATGATAGGTTGCTAAACATTGCATTTGATAGTTAAATATAAGTCAATCAATTGTTGAATTGATGATAAATTATTTTATTTTATTTATTTAATCTTATTTTATTTAGGTTTATAGTTTATATTTGGGTCAACTTATTAGAGAATCTAATGGGTCACACACATAAGAATTATCAGACAGAAATTAAAATTGGATGATTAATCAAATTTGACTTAAATGTAAATAAATTTTAGAAATTGAGGACTAGAATGTAATTAATATAGGGGATTACAGTTCTAGACCAATAAACAATCAAGTAAGAACTTGATTGAATAAATTTATAAAATTATCCTAAAGTAATATATGTGATATTATTTAAGGGGAAAATTGATATTTTGCTATTTATAAGATTTTTATATTTCCTTATGATACAGTTCATTCTATGGTTTGGCCTTGGATTACTCATGATGGGGATTCGGTTTGAGGGGAAGACCATTTGGCCGAGTAAATGGTTTTTCCTTAGGTTTTAGCTTGTATTCCATTCAGCCATGTTGGGTTTTCACCTTGGGATACATTCAGCCAGATTGAGTTTGTTGGTGTTGATGGGTTCGATCTAATTATGGAGTTGGTTTCGGTCAGATCTGATTTGGGCCTTGTGGATGTGCATGGGCTTGGGCTATATAGGGCCCAAAAGTGGCTAGGATTAATGAGATTGTTAGGGTCCTTTTCTTTCATGGATTTGACAAAAATCCTAGCTAAGTTTAGGTTCATGATGGGCGGTTACAAGAGTAATTGGAGATGGATTATTGTGTCTCCATATTGGACAAGGATTCCATATCTAACATGGAAGCCAAAGGGCGGCAGCATGTGGGAGTAAATTCCCCTATTTATTTGTCCATTACAAGCAAGGATTCCTTTCCTTACAAGGAGAACAAGAGGCGAGAAGATTTGAAGGACTTCCTTGTTGTTTTCATTCCTTTCTCCCGCAGGATTTCCTTACTTTAAAGAAGATTGTGGAAGGCTTTTAAAAGGGAAGAATTCAGCAACTTTCTTTCCTATTTTTTTAGAGCATTAATTTGGTCAAACAAGGGAAGAAGATCAAGCATTCAAGGCAGCATGTTCGAACCATGGAAAGAGGTCTAAAAGAGATAGCAAGCACACAAGAAAATTAATCAAGCTCAGGATGATTTTGGGGGCTGATTGTTTCCTTGTATTATTCTGAATACTTTACCTAGTTCTTATGTTGTTTTAAGTATTATTTGAACCATAATATTTTTGTTTAGGTTTTAAGTTCAGTTGGGTTTGTTTTGGCCCAAATTAAGTGTTTTAGGCATTAGGCTTATGTTAGCTGAAAGCCTAATGATTTGTAATCCAATATAGGTCCATTAGGGTTCCTTATCTTAGGACTATATAACGTTTTCCTTGCCGTAAATTTCAATAGCCTTTAGATTAATAATACTATTGTGTTTTACTTAGAGCAAACATGTTCTTTGCAATGACAAAGAAGAAAACCTGACTTATCAAGGTATAACTGACCTTGTGGTGTCAATTTGTGAATTCCAATACCTATGGTTCTTAGTTACAGGTTAAATCTAGGTCAAGGTTCTCAAACATGATTTTTGACTTTCTTCGGGAACTATCATCTTCGTTGGGGGTTTCTTGACCACATGATCAAGAGGTCCATATCAGTTGGTATCAAAGTTAGGCTATTTAATTAGGTTATATCCCTTATTTCTTGTGTTTTTGTTTTGTTTTTTTCTTAGTGTCAATTTCGTCTTCATCCTTACATCTTTGTTTATAGTTAGAATCCTAAGGGTCAGTTTCACTCATTTTTGTTTTCTTTCCTGCATGATTTCTTGTTTACCTTTTATTTTTATTGTTCTTCTAAGAGTAAAAGAAATTACACACCAAAAACATTAGTTGGGTTAAATATGGTCTGATTACATTTGTTTCGCGTCAACTTATCAAAACACCTTAGAATTGACTAAAATTTCATGTTATAGTTATTTAGGGTGGCAGTACACCAATTATGAACTTTCAACTCATTCGGGCATCAATTTCTTAGGGTTCCATATTCGGATTAGAAAGGGGTTGTTACTTATTTCTTTCGCGTCAGCATATCAAACATGATCATAATTGTGTTGAAATTGATATTTTGATTTATTTGGGTTGAAAACGCACTAATTATAATTTTTTAGCTTAATTGGATGTTGTTTGGTCTAGGGTCCAGAATTGATTCAAATCAATATTTTTGTATCGTAAACTCTATTTGTGTCGTGTCTTCGCCTCGTCTTGATATTATCTCTACAAATGCCATCAATAAAGACTTCCAGCATTGAATTTAATTATAGTTAAATTTTTTGAGTAAAACACGAGAGGAGAGTAAACATGTGAGGTAGTGGGTGAGGAAACATACTTTTTTTAATACCACTAACAAAATTTTGCAGATTTGCAATGCCTAAGGAAAAGTAAGAAAAACCATCGTAGATGGAGATGAAACAACTACAACTTCAAATTCAAGGTTTGACACAAAATGGTGGAGAGGTTTAATTTGGTGATGGGTAGTATGCATGAAAGTTTGGAAAGGATGAGAGGGCGTGGTACTGATTATCTTAAAACTATATAATGTTTTCCTTGTTATGAATTTCAACAACCTAGATTAATAATATTATTGTGTTTTGCTTGAAGCAAACATGTTGTTTGTTGTGAAAAAAGAAGAAAACCTGACTTATCAAGGTATAACTGACCTTGTGGCTTCAATTTCAGAATTTCAATACCTCTAGTTCTACTTAATTATAAGTTAACTCTGGGTGAAGGTTCTCAAACCTGATTTTCAACTTTCTTGGAGAAGTATCATCTTCATTAGGGGTTGTTTAACCATGTGATCAAGAGGTCCACATCACCTAATAAATTGAAAGGTATGCCTCTAATTTCCTAAGGTGAGTAGAGTTGAGTAAAGAAACACATAAAACACAAAAAAAAACAGAGGTAGCACTCAAAGGTATAAAAATCTCTCTATTCTAAAAGGGTTTAGGAGATTTCTCACTATTGGTTTGTGTAGATTACCATTGGAAGCCAAATTATCATGTCTAAATGTCCGACCTCTAATGCTAATGCACATGTACCACTAATAAGAAATCTCATAAACCCTTTTAGGAGAGTGAGATTGCTATACCTTTTTGTGTTAGCTCTTTTTTTTTAAGTGTTTCTGTATTATACTTTACTTACCATAGGAAATAAAAGGCATAGCTTTTTATTTATAGGGAACCTAAAAATTCTATAAATGATAATATATTAATTTTCCCCTTAAATGACCCTCTAATTCCCTTCGATGGCTTGGGGGAATTAGTTTAGATATGTCCATAATCATTCAATTAGAATGGCATGCTAGGCGTGTATGTTAATATATAATTGTTATGTATGATATATCAATTATGGCATGAAATGAGACCTAATTAAAAATTAATAATAAATCCCTCATTAATATATTAAGTACATGTTGAGATCATGATTTTTTGTTTTTTTTTTATTTTATATGCATAAAAATAGAGTTATATTCATGGATAACTTATAGAGTAATTTTAGGTTACCGTTAATTGAATATGCCTAATGCTATAAAATTAGATCTTACTTAACTAACTTATATGTTTTGGATGAGTTACTTATGATCATTTAATATTAGAGGCAATAGTTAGGTGAAACATAAATGATATGTTTAGATAAAGAGTTGTCACCTAACTGATCTAAGAGTTACATAAAGATATAATTAATAAGTTATGTTATTTATCCAATTTACTTTTATTTTGATTTGTTGGGTTAAATAGGATCTTGGCTCACTAGGAGATCTAAGCAAGATTTCCTTAATTAATAATGACGACTATTAATTTGCAAGAAAATAGCGAGGGATTAAGTTAAGATTAAAGACCTTATCTGAATTTGGTTATAAGTAGTTATGCTTAGAACCAAAACTCGCTATCTTTATATAAATTGGTTGATAGATTACCATGAGTAAGAATGATGCGAACCTCGTGATCACGAGGTCAGCAACCCACAATCAAGATTAAGATCTGATCCCGGAAAGCCGAAATAGGTCTGATAGAAGTGTGACATAATGGAAACCTGCCCCAAGGCACCAACACTATTGGATTGAGTAGAATGACGCCACGAAGCCAGTTAATCTTCGATAAGTCAGATTCAGTTCGTTCAAGAACTGAAGAATGCAAGAATCACTCTCACACGTTAAAACTGAAAAATTCAGAAGTAATTATCATCAAAGCTTGGACTGTTGCGCTTTTATGCCAAAATCCGAATCTGACCTTACTTGGGCCGTATCACAAGGCTGAACCGTATCATTCCCTCCCTGTTCAAGAAGATTCGCACTCGAATCTTGAATAGGATTAGTAGCGACTTCAGTAGCCTCTTGTTTAACCCTTCGAAATTCCCTTATTGCTAACAACACCTTTCTCCAACAACACTGTATAGAGGTAGTGACTGACAAGAATTTCAAATAAGCACGCCATACTTACGTACATAATTTTGAATGATAACCACAGCGGCTCTCCTCCATCTTTCATTCTTTTGGCGCTGTACCTCCTTTTCCCATGAAGCTTGAAGATCATAGAATAATCTTCTACACTTCTCAACTTCTCGTTCTAAAACCCCCAAACCATTGCTTAGTTTTTCGCATCGTTGATCAACAATCCTTCTCTGTTCCCTCTCCCTTGGTGAATACATGACACAAATAGGGAAAAAAAAGAAGAAGAAGAAGACGAAGACAATAATAGAGTATAAACAGGAAGAACACTGATTTAGACTCAAGATTGCGAATCTGACTTTTGTTTGGACTAGAACTTATCGAAAAACAAACAAATGTGAAAGTGATGAAAATGACTCAAACAACAGCTAGATATCAAAATATGATGATAGTATAATGGTAGGAACGAAATCAACAGAAACAAAACAAATTTTGAAAGACCACCAAACAAACCGTTACAGCAAGACAAAAACCCGATTCTGGAACCTAAAGAAAACGCAATCCAAATGACCTTGAATTTAATATATAGTGTTAGGATACCAATAAAACAACAAATCTAAGTTTATAGGTCCTTCTATTATGTCTAGGTACCCAAACCCCATGTATGATCAGTTTGCGGCAAAATTGAACCTACAATTAAAACCTCATGCAAACGATATCACAATAAGACCAAATTTTATACGTGTTGCGATATCACCCTGAATAGATATAATATGGATTTTAAATTGATTTTGAGGTGATTTGCTTATGGTTCACTAAGAATAGTGTTTCTACGGCAGAATTGAACCTCGAATTAAAACCTCAATCAAACGATATCAAACTAAGCCCAAATTTGACATACAATGCAATATCACACCCAATAAATAGAATATGAAGTTTCAATTGATTTTAAGGTGGTTTGCTTATGGTTCACAAAGAGTAGTGTTTCTGCGGCAGAATTGAATGATCCTTAAAATTTCAACTTATCCCTCTCCCTCTCTCTCTCTTTCTTTTTTTTCTCTTTTTAATATACTGATACGATTAGAGACGGTAACAAGATGAAATATAACACTTTTGTTTTTTGCTTAGATGACGCAGACACGAAGAATAAGAAGATGGATGCAAATACTGAAAAACTTAAAGGAACACAAAAAAACGAAAATAACAGAACGATATGACCTTGTTTCGGAGCCTAGATCTCAATCTTGATTATGGGTTGCATGACCACATGATTACAAGGTTCCCATCAGTTGGTATCAGAGCTAAGCTCCGAAACAAGGTCATATCCTTCTGTTATTTTCATTTTTTTTAGTGTTCCTTTAAGTTTTTCAATGTTACCTTCCATCTTCTTGTTCTTTGTGTTTGCGTTATATAAGAAAAAAAGAGGTTATATTTCATCTTATTACTGTCTCTAATCATATCAGTATATTAAAAAAAAAATAGAGAGAGAGAGCGAGGGATTAGTTGAAATTTAAAGGTTGATTCAATTTTTACCGTAGAAACATAACTATTGGTGAACCATAAGTAAACCATCTCAGAATTAATTGAAACTTCATGTTCCATCTAATGTCATTCGAGTTCAATTCTGCCGCAAAAACACTATCCAAAATATATCAGTAGCATTAAAAAAAAAGAAAAAAGAAAAAAAAGTCGTTCAAAAAGACGTTTATTGGTTTCTGCCTTAGAAAACTATACAAGGGAAAATTGGATCAAATCAACTCGGAACTAGCTCAAAGTTGATACTCTGATTACCGGGGTCCTTATCGCATTATATATTAATTTTGGGGTCACTTTGATATCGTTTGCTTTGGTTTTTAGTATATCAAACCTTAACATAAATTACTCAAACTTTATATTCTGTCTATTTGGGTTGATATCGCACTATATCTGAAATTTTAGCTTAATTGGACAACATTCACTTTAGGTTCCACATTCGGACTTAACTCATCGACAAGTTTGTTTTGCGTCAACTTTTGAAAATGTGATTCTGTTGTTTTCGTTTCTAGCAGTATATTTTCAACATATCCAACATATTTGGATGTTGTTTTATCGTTTTGCATATTTCATTTCTGTTTTTATTCGAGTCTTCATTTTCGTTCATATTTCGGATAGATTCGCATGCTATTCGCGAGAGATTATAATCACATTTTCATTTTTGCTTGTTTTCTGGTTTTTATTGCTTCTTGAGTCATATATACATTTGGATTGCACTACTAAGTTGGTTCTATTTGGTGTTGGTTTCAGTTCTGCAAGAATCGCAAGAAGGTGAGACGAGAGGTGTGAGGATATTAAGAGTGTTTGAGTGAAACACGAGCGATGTTAGGATTTTTTTTTACCACTAACCAATTTTTACAGGTACTATCATGTCAGATCAAAACAACACATCACCCCCTTCTGATGTAGGATGTAAATTCCAAATGCAAGCCTCAAAGATGATGGAAAGAATGAATTTTGTGATGGGAAATGTCTGTGACAGACTTGAGAAGGTGGGAAAACTTGGTAATGTGGCTGGAACATTTACCCAAGACGTGAGAAAGGTTGGGGCTGAACCGAAATTAAACAATGGTAGTGGGGCTGAAATACCAAGGTGGGCTGATTATGAGGATTTTGAGGCGGACATTGATGATATTGGTGATGGTGATTTTAAGGATGAGACCATAGGCCATCGGGAAGGTTTTCAGCGTCCTAAAAACCGAAGGGATTTCATGTTTTTTGATGAGGTGTTATGGCAAAAGAAAAGGAGGATTCAAAAGGAGAGGTATCAAAGGGAGAGAAATAAAGAGATTAGTGTTTTAAAAAAAGAATCTAAGAGTCTATCCTGTATTCTAGGGGAGATGAAGCAAGTAATTAATGTGTGTTAATGGCAGCAGAAATGCCCAGCAAGCTTCAGAAAGAGAGTAGAAAAAATGCTGCAATGATGATGTACCAAACAGAACGGTTGCTACTTTCATCCAAAGTTGTTGGCGACAATTCTTGGCAACAAAAGAACTCCAAAGGCTTTAAAAAGGAGGCTAAGGAATTATCCATTCAACTTGTTGGTGATTCGAGGAGGAATCATCTTGAAGAGAGAGGGAATGATACGATCCAGGAAAGGTCAAATTTGGATTTTGATGTAAAATATGCATTTATCCAGTTTTACGGTAACAATAATAATTCTCAATCCGACCGTTGGATCGGGCTGAAAGTTTACGTGGAGTCTCCTGAAATGTTGTGCTACCTTGGGTTAAACTTTCAGTTCAATCGCAGTTCGGAAAGGCATCGCAATACGGGTCAACAAAGGCTGTACGAATCTACTTCCTTTTGACTTGTGGACTTCCTATTTGGCTAGGATTCTTTTTCTAAAAGGATATGACAGCTTGTTTTGGAAATCTCCTAGTTCAACAACGATCTTTAATAGGCTGCAATATAGTTTCCAAGTGTGGCAAGGATTCATAAATGTTTCAGAATTCTTTTCTTACAAGGATTCCTTATTCATCCTAGTTATAAGAAGGAAAGAAGACTGCATAATTAATTCTACCTTCAGATCAGATTTCCTAGTCTATTTGGGACTTCTTAATGGTGACAAATCTGATTCTAGCATATTTAGGATAGTAATTTTTGGATTTTTATTATTTTCTTCTTAGTCTTTGGGTTATTATTACTTATTTGGGTCAATTTTATATGGGCCTCATTGATGTGCATCATGGGAATTATAATCCATCTTATAAAGCTAAATCTAATATGCAAGAGGATTCAGATGGTCCAATGACAAGAGCGAGAGCGAAACAACTACAAAGGGCCTTGACGAGTCAAATTGGAATGATTGAAGCT
>Ga0307511_10002267_pt1 | contig 20119 bp, 15 predicted proteins | sample 13_EM_MG_FD_200266 | JGI IMG/M metagenome (GOLD analysis project Ga0307511, IMG submission 200266) | Populus trichocarpa ectomycorrhiza microbial communities from riparian zone in the Pacific Northwest, United States - 13_EM | ecosystem: Host-associated > Plants > Roots > Unclassified | place...
AATGGGCGACCTCTATAATATTGTAACAGCTCTCATGACAGTGAGCTTAAATAGCTAGACAGACTAGGCTCTGTACATTCACATGCAACTTGCAGTGAAGAGCGAAGCGAAATTAAATTGGCCGAGGGTTACAATTTGGGGGTACTATATACGGAACATGGAGCACGTGCTCGGCGTTTGAATTCCTGACCTGCGAACGCCAATATAAATTGCAATTCTCCGGGATGTCACGACAGTCCACACTCAATTTTGGCAAGTAAAACTGGTTGTCTGCGCCGCTGCAGCCTTAGGAACAGTTGTCCGTTGGTGCTGACGTACCGTAAAAGCCCGTGAGTAAGGTGATGGATGGCAATAAACACACGTTCGCCGTCGCGTTGAAATGGCAGCGGGCTGAATACTTATTGCATCCCCTGGAAGCAGTCCATCCCCTAACTTGTTATCTACAATCGAATGGCAGGAAATGTGGGAATAAAATTAGTGTAGCATTTCTATTGACAAGGCAGTGTGCAGTATTGCACTACACATACGATACCTGTAATCAAATTAGGACTATTTGGTAACCATAGGTACCCATGCCCCGCCACGCTCTGTGGGTCTTGGTTCATCGATTTGCGCATATTGCGGGAATAGATTGATATTGTAGCAACTTTAGCCTCGGGTCTGTTCTGTTCTGAGGTGTTGCCATTTTGCTTGTCCATTCTGTGTTCCAGGGACCCCTAGTGTCGACAGTCTTGATTGCTTAGACTGTCAAAATATCTCAAAGCAGGAAGTGCAAGTGAGCTTGAGAAGGGATACTCCATTGGTCAGAACCACAGATACTCTAGCAAGATTGTCGGCCTGATAATGAAATAAGGTTCGTTTGCTGATAACCTCAATGTCTGTTGTTCATGGCAGGCTACTAAAACAGGCTGTGGTAGTATTGTTTCCTCAATCTGGTGTTGGTCCCTGACAAAAGCTCTACCAATGCAAAGAGTTTCATGCGCCCTCATCCATGGGAGTTTATCACCTGATAGCCAGGAAACGGCCCTCAAGAAATCTCGCGAGGACCCACAAGCCCTGGTGCTCTTGATGACCACCTGGACAGGCGCTTTTGGTTAATTGAGTATCACTCTCCACCCATAATATAATTTGGCTCAACCTCCCCAGGCTCACTCAACCTTACTAGTGCAATCCGGGTGCACCTCCAGGAACCTCAGTAGAATCCACTGGCAGAGATTCAAGTAATTGGGATGGTATCGAGACTCAATGAAAACCCATGACTGTGCACCTATTGATGTATAATGGGAATGACAAACGAAAAATTGAATTTAGAATTTATGCAATTTATTCCGCTGTACTCTGCGAGAAGGGCTGTGTAGTTCACCCCCTCCCCCCTTTCCACATTCATATGTGGCCCTGCCAATATGCACTTGGAGCCAGTAACCATGAATACAGCGTAACGGGCCACGACTAGTGACACAAAATGAGAAGGGGAAACTAGTTACAGTGTCAGTCGGTTATTGCATATCCACGTTGCAGGCCCTTTTTTGAATACATTGGAAGTGGGAGAAATATATTCAATCATTGCCTCGGATCCAGATGCTGCACATCTTTGTCCTAGCGCATGGCATGCGAGATAGCCCTTTTCAGAGTACCCCAAAACTATGCGAGGCCTATAGCTTGGGCATAATATATCCACACAATGCAGCCTTGGCCAAATAATTTTTCTGCTTTTGCTAGTGTACTTCGCATTGAGGGGGGGCTTAAACAATGAATAGGTTGATTTGACTCTCTGTATGGTAAAGGTACAGATAGAAAGAGTGGGGTGGTTATCCAACAATGCTATAAATTCTATCTCAAGTTTGCACATCGATTGAAATACCAAGATAGGCGACTAAGAATACGTACCAGACTATACATGGATAACCTCATCGTCTATGTTCACTTTGCTGACTGGGGCGTCCAGTATTTAGACCTCATGTTGGGTGGTCTCGGTATGATTGGAAACAAAGATTTATTATACATGTGGGAGCTAATTTACTCCAGTATGTTTTGCTACCAAGTCTCGACCCACAATCACTAGCTCATGCCTTTGGCGCATACTCCGGTGCCACTGTTCCAAAATCCTTATCCGGAAACCCAAAGTTGACCCCATGCGGCGGATAAATAAACCTCCTAATCCCACCATTCCTCTCGGGCACCCCCTCCAGCTCCTTCACATCCTTGCTCGTCAGCTCTACTACCTTCAAATTCCCCACGATCCTCTGCTCCGTCACTGACTTTGCCAACGCGACTCTTCCGGCACAAACATGCCATGACAGGAGTACCGTTCCTGGAGCAACCCCGTGTCTTGTCGCAACCGCATTCACCGCCGGATCAGACATTAAGGGAGACCCAGTGCTGCCAAAGGGGGAGAACGCTTCTACTAGAATACCCTTTTCTTTGCAGAGGGAGATGATCTCGCTTTGTGGGAGGAGTGGGTGATTCTCGATTTGGTTCACCGCGGGGATAACCTTGCAGTGGGGGAGGAGCTGACGGAGGTATTTCTCACTGTAGTTGGAGACGCCGATGGCGCGGACTTTGCCGGTGGAGAGGAGAGACTCCATGTCTTTCCAGGTATCGATGTGGCTGCGAGACCAGTCGACATCGCGAGCGGAGCCGTCGGGGAGCATGGGGAATTTGGGGTCGTTGCCGTTAGGGTTGTATGCTACGGGCCTAATGTCACGCACGCAAAACATCAGCCCAAATTCCCGCTGTCACAAGTACCCCGCATTACCGGAACTCACCAATGAATCAAAAATAAATCCAAATAATCCACCCCCAAATCCTTCAAGCTTATATCCAGAGCCTCCTCAACCCGGGTATGATATGTATTCCAGACCTTCCCTGTGATGAAGACATCTTCCCGCTTGCAGATCCCCGCTGCGATAGCTTTCTTGAGACCGGCACCGACCTCGGCTTCGTTGCCGTAGCAGTATGCGCAGTCAATGTGTCGGTAGCCTGCTCTCAGGGCGATCTCGACGGAGGCTTCGACGATGCCGGAAGGGGCCTGCCAGGTCCCTGGATGGGGAATTTGTCAGTTATCTGTTGCGATGTAGGAGGTTAGGTACATACCAAATCCAATCGCGGGGATTTCAGCGCCGTTGTTTAGTGTAAAGGTCTTTGGTGCAATGCTCGAATTCATTGCAATGTCCTGATCTGATAGTACTAATGCGCCGGCGCGATTGAATTACTCTAGGAAAGGATGTTGGAATTGAAGCATCTAGAAAGAAGGGAAGCGGCGGTACTTAAACGTCAACCACTCGGTGTTGTTAATTGCAACCTTATTTTGACATGTGTCCCCCACGCCGGGACCCCGCATCATCGGAAGTCATTACCCCGCGCGGCCGAAGTCCGAAGGGTGAAGCTTAGCAAATATTGGCTGGCAAATATTCGCTGGACTAATACCGATCGTCATGATGCGCATTAGCAATTCTGTAGTCTCGGCAACCAGCTATCTAATAGTAACATCGGGAGTTGCGTATGCTTCATGACGTTAACGCGGATTAGCGCACGTGAAGGATCCTACCGAGACAATACTGTAACAGTTCGGATCGCCACCGACAACGGTGCCGAGAAACTATCGACATGAAAATGTCTCGGGTGCAGGCGCGGGACGCTCTAGATCTCCACATATTGTACTAAGTAGACTCAGAACACCTCGTTTATAAATATATGATAACATATTTTGTTTAGCTATTTACAATTTAGGCACCACTTAAGTAGGCAGTAGTCACAATTCATGACATTCCCGGGTGCTTGATTAAAGCGCATAAAACACTAAATCCTGAGCACACTGCCTGGTTACCCAGGTAGGAAGCACAATGATACTAACCTAAGGCGCAGGCATGTGTATGTAGGCCTTTCAATAGAAGGCGACAGGTATTGCGAGCAGCTGAGCTCCCATTAATATTGACTAGCAATCGGTATGGACCCAGATATAGATAGGTACATGAAGTATGCTGCCTTGCGTACACCCGTCACAAGCGAGTGAGGGTATATCTATGCAAGCAAGGCTGAACGCCAGTCATCTAGATATTCTGGGGACACTGGGATACGTCTAGATCGTCAACCATTCAGGTAGCAATAATGAGTGCATATATTGACCTATTTTTCCACTATTTGCAACCTACAGATATCCCAACACCGCTAATACATCGTGCCATCCATATATTTATTCCCTGGTAGCTGTAATTTAGCGAGTAACCTTCGCAAGTCCCATCCTTGAACTCCATGGCCCCGAAAAGAATGGCGATATCGCCGCTCGTGTCCCATGCATAGCCAATGCCGCAGCCGCACCAGGCATGTTCACCCCCCAGTCCCCCAAATTCAAAAGCTCCCCCGGAATCGTCCCCGCCCCGCACTCGCAGAGTGGATTGGTGCCTGGCTCACTAGATGCTGGAACCTTTCCACTCTTGACCCAGGCACACCTTGTGGGGTCATGGTTCCAAGTCCTACACCGCTCCGTGGTGGCGGGTAAATATTCTCTCCAACCTTGTATTTCTTCCTCGGAGCAGTCCGGTTGGAAGCACGTCTCCGGAGTATCTAGAAGAGCAGCAAACCCCAGCTCAAACGCAGTCTCGCCACCGACAACACACGTGTCGAGGATAATTGTGTGGGAGCTGAGATCGAGTCGCACCTCCAGAACAAGGATGAAGGTTCCGTGCAGATAGATAGCCCTCGGTCTTTGGGTGTAGGGAGAATTCTTGCTAATTCCAGTGCAATGGGTGATGATGGAGAAAAGTGACGGTGCCAGGGGGAACTTCTCCCCTACATCAGACTTTTGATGGGGTTTGGTATACCCAAGCATTTCCTTGACATGACGATTGAGCCATTTCTGTTTAGCAGTGCCTCCAAGGTCGATCGCGGGAAGGGAATTGAGATGAACCCTGGGAAGATTCCATGGGATGATGGCTCCATCTTGTATCATTACTGGAGTCAAGCCTGCTGGGTAGCTTTCTTGTTCCCTTGGTCCTGCGATTGGCACCACCACCTATTCGGAGAATTAATTATTGTGCACGTAAAAGACAGAGGTTATTGAGGTAGTACTAACGTCAATATATTTGGATTTCCTCGCAATACGCAACCTAGATTGGTTTCCCGCAACCGGAAAGGGGAAAACCACGGTCTTTTTATGCTCCCCGCTTGAGATGGATATCGAATAAGGTGACTCCTGGCTCTGTTCTACCGTCTTGCTAGTATCAGATAGGATTAACTTGGTAGCCTCGTCAGTTTGTCGGATTGTCAAGACATCAAGTTTCCGGCCACCTCCGACCCAAGACAAGGAAGCTGAACCGGCATCTGGCGTTTGGGTTACTCGTAGTGCGCTTGCATCGGTGCGCTGAATAAGACCCGGCATATTCCTAGCTACAAAGACATTACCCCCGTGAAGTAATTTAGTCTTGTATATTTCCATATGCGGTCCTAGGATTGATAGAAATGTCTTAGTTGTAGATATTGTACTCGCTAGTTGAAGTGACGCCGTAGTGTTTACAGCATCCATCAGCAGCAACCAGGCGGGCATATACCACGCCACAACCATCGGGGAATTTCCATGCAATCCGGAGGAATCCTCATCAACAAATAGTATCCGATTTTCCCCGCTCTCTCCGTTGTCACAAACATTTCCGAAAGTCGTTTGGATAGCGCAAAAGTTATTTTGTAACGGTAGAGTAGTAACCGCAGACTGGAATTGAGGTGTCCCAAGTTCGCCCCTGGTAACAGTGTTTAATATGTTGAATGACTTCCGGGGAACTACTAAAACTACCGCGACGACAGGGGGCATGACACGCCACCCTGGTAACCTCTCCGTCTTAGTCAATCCCATACTAGGTTCCACCAGTGGTAAGGCTTCCAGGCCTAAAATGTGCATGTGAGCTCGAAGTTCTTGGTAGAACATGGAGGCCATGAGAAGACTTCTGTCGGCCTCGAGGAAGTTGACTAGGTGATCCATCACCTCTTGCCAATTGACATGTACCCTTCCTTTCACGAATTTGAGTAGAAAGGCGTAAGTCTCACGAGCATAATGAACCAGTGAATCCCGCTGCATGAACTTCGCGAATTGCGAAGGCGTAGAAGCTGTGGTCATACTCTTAAACCTTGCTGCTTGATTTTCGTTTTGGAATAGGGTGAGGAAGGCTTGAAACAGGCACGCAGCTAACTGAGCCGGATGTTGGGTAGAAAGCAATGCTGAACGATTTACCTTCGAGCTCTCTGAGGATGGAAACTTCCAAGCAAGTCGTTGGTTGTGCTCGTTACAAGGCTTGCTCGTATAGTCAAGATAGGAGAGTGGTGCTAGATCAAAAAACAGGAACATCATTCCTAAATCGCCGCCGATCCGCCTTTCCATACTCTTGATGTTGTCATCATCGTCTCCGCAAAAGGATTCAGTGTACAAGACAGTCGAGGCGCTTCGAGCGAGAAGCGCATTGGTGACTAGCAGAATGTTGAGTAGACCGGAATGGTCCGTGAGGTTCGATGTGTCTATGATATTAAACCTCAAAGGTGCCGGGTTGGCTGTACCGTCTTGATAGTCGCAGCCATTGAGGACTAGAGGGATCATAGACCAGTCCTTTGTATACGTGAACGGTCCGACAGAACCCCCAGACTTTTGCCCTTTATGAGAGAGAGCGTCACAAAAGGGAAGAGCATCTCCGGTGAAGAACCTCACGCAAACGTCTCGAAGATGGTCCACTTGATTACCAGAGCTCGCATTTCTGAAGCTCGCGCACCATGATTTAAACTGGGCTCTACAGCTATCGACCACAGTTGCAAGTCTCGATGGTAACTTGTTACCGGTCACACCTTTAGCAACGTCGGGACCTGAAGGTTTCAAAGCTGCTAAGGCGGCTGCAAGATGAAAGCACTCAAGTGGGTTTGAACCATAATGAACCATCACTTCGTCACCTCCCATCCCAGTATAGAGGAAGGTTGGGTTTGTGAGCGTTGCAGCTTTGATCTCAGATGCGTTGTAACCGGTGGTTCCGTTCTTCCAATATTGAATACCCTGGCCCAGTAAGGCATCCATGGCCTCCACACAAAGCAGCCCGGCAGCTCGACCAATTGAAAGGCTCCAGAGAGCCGGAGTTGAATGAAAGTCTTTGTACCGATCCTTGAGTGCAGCAAGACCAGCCCGATACTTTTTGTCAGTGGCCTTTGTCAATGGCTTGGCGTAAAGCTTCCAAAGGTGATGGAATCGGGTGAGAGTATCCTCGTTGCATATACGTAAGAAGTTGCCATACTTGCTGCCATGCCATGCTTCAAGCGACGTTGACAGGAGCTGGAGTTTCTCCGCCTGACGCTGAAGGAGCGACAGGGATTCCTTATCGAGATACAGATGATAGAAAGTATTCCAGATTTTCAGGCTATCCTTGCCACTTTCATCGTCTGCAATCAAGGTAAAGAGAAGCACGTTCCGGGCTATTCATGCTCAGGGCTGGTTAGAAAACCGTTCCGGATATCGGGCTTTGAATTGAGAGCACCCACCAAGAACTGCTGGTTCTAGATCACAGCACGTAAAGTCATATCGGACCTTGGTATCAACTATCCTTCCGGTTAGCAAGGAGCTCAAGTACGGCGCATAACGTTACCACGACGGATCCCAATCTCACCTCGACTTCCCGATGTAGCGGTGACATGCACAGTATACAGGATGCTTCGGGGATCACCACACCCGAGCAGGAGAGCATTTGCAGATTCTTCAGGTGGTAGGTGCTCCGTCAGTAGGACAGGCGGTGTATTGCCAAAGGCGTAAAAGAAGTTGGTTTTGCGAAGGATAGTAGGATGGAGCATTGTAGATATATTGATATATCGTACAGCTGTTCAAAGACGTAACTGCTTCAGTAGGTGCTCTCGACTGACTATGGAGCTGTCGAAACACTGTTGCGTTCGCTTGATGGTGTTACGGATCATTTATGCTTCTGAATAGCTACTGCAGCTGACGGCTTAGTCTCAGGCCAGACGTCACGTGGTATTTAGATGCATTGTCTCGGGCAGCTTCCCGTCTGAGACATGCACGACAATATGACAACTTTCTGCCTGAGACATGCAGAGCACGCAACAAGGATGTGACTGCAAGCAACCAGCAGCATTCATAAAACCTTATCGCTGTAAAAATCCAGTCCTACAGATATAATGGCGATGGAGCAGTTTTAATTTGGTTTGAAGATCAACCAACTAGTCAAATTCACAAAGACTGGATGATTACCCTGAACCATGCTCCCGTGATGTGATAATATGCATGATAATTCTGGTTCATCCTTCGAAGTATGGCATTGTATTTTCCGGTTTAACTCGGGTTACTAAACGTACAACATAATTAAAAGCGCTGGCTCATTTTTCCGTTAAATCTCCCTACCATGGGTTTTCACGAAATCCATTTCATAGGTAATCCTTGGGAGGGTATCTTGGAGAGTATCCGGGACTCTAGAACATCCGCTATGGAAAGGGGAGCAAAGATATGCTTTACCAAGTGAGTAGGTGCTTCGCATACCACCGAATTCAACCTGAGAATTCTTGCGGGGCGCTTGCAGGGCATCAGTAGCCTAACCAGACTACCAGACCCCCTACTAAGGCCAGTGGGAAAGCGATACCTTAAGATTCTTTGCATCCTTTTCCCTCACTGGTTCTATGAACTCCCCTGGTCACCTATGTACCGCAGGCTGAATGCGCCGAACAAATTACTTTGAAAAAAGAGAAAAAAAGTCACCTATTACCCTCAAAACTGAGACTGGCAGACTCACTGATGTCAGCCACTCGCTTTTACTGAACGAACGTTTGCCATTTGGAGAGTAATGGGTGGATACCTCATGTGAGATTCGAAGTATGTAACCTAGCAACGGTAAGCATGAGGGTGGTAATCTAGGATACATATGTGGGGGTTAGAACATTCCAATGATAAATACAGTACCTACATTTGGAGGCTAATACTCACTGTGATTCATGCGCATTTCGTATGTATGCCTGGCTACGTACGTATACCCTCTGCCATTGAAGATTGATCACATAGCACATGATCAATATATACCATACATGAGCTAAAAAAAAAAAACCCAAAAACCTCCTAAAATCCAAGTGGACTGGTACCATGGTAATAGCCTTATCTAGACTTAGCACCTCAATACGCTACTTCTGGAAGGATAATGAGAGTATGCATGATACTGTCGCTTGGTAGATGTGGAGATTACGACAAGGGTATCTATGCACATTCATGAATTAAATAGATAGATTGGCACCCTCAATCTGAGTACCTTGGCCGTTTTGAAGTACTTACTGAGCAGATACTGCCCAATAGTATCTGTGCCACATCCTGGCCACATCCTGGTACTTTCACACTGAAATTAACGAAAACTCGAAAGCTCCCAGAAATTAACAAACTGACTCGGTATTCTCAATCATTGTCAAGTTGAAACCTGCATCATGAGGGAAGATCAAGCCGTCTAATATAAACCCAGGGAAGTATTGTGATGTCATGGTTGTCATGTACCCTTTCAACACTTTGTGTATGGCAATACTTTGTGCTCATGCATTTGCACAGTTGTTTCTTTATTGCTATTAAAAAATCCTTGACCCCATGGCTCCTAGGGAGATCCCAAAGTTGAGCTTGTAGCTAGTGTAAGGCTTCAATAGGCTCTGCTTGTGCCATGGAGCATTTGATGATCTGGGGTTGTGGCGAGTGTTGTGCTGAGCCCACACATGTCAAGCACATATCTACATCCCAGTGAAGAATCTCTGATGTCAAAGTCCCAAATATTCCCAACACAAATGTCCTGGGAATTTCTACCTTAACTTTGTCCAGAGTACCCAAGCGTCCCCAGACGTACCTGCAAGAATATCTCTGTACTATAGTAGTTAACTAGAGAGAAATGCAGCTAGTAGTTCAGGTTTACGCTCAGCAAGCGGTAGTCTAACATGATGATAGAAATTTGGCTTGACAAGTTTACGCTCAGCAAGCGGTAGTCTAACATGATGATAGAAATTTGGCTTGACAACAGAATTAGGCCTTTTGAGCAAAGTCCTCACGCAGGTGACTTGCGCGGTGAAGGCGCATAGGTGGGGTGCATACATGTGCGGTGGTGGTTGGTTTGCATTTGGTCTGCCATGGCTCCCAGGAGTCTCCACTTGTCCAGAGTAGAATTACCACAGAGAAAAGTGTCTCATGGATAGGACCTAAGCAAGCTTAAAACCCGAGACCAAGTCCTGGGCTGGAAACAGGTGGGCCTAGACATGCAAAAAGTTGGGGAAATCCCCTATAGGGCATGTGGCATGCTTGTCAACCAATACCAAGCTAAGGAAAGCAAAGGCATGTTACAAGTGGTCAATTTGGCAAATGCGGTGAATCCACTGCTTTTGGGCGGCCATTGCAGCAGTTCTAGGTCTTGGTCATTTTATCAATAATGCGTTGTAGGGCCAAAGATTTGTGATTGTAGAATTCATGGCGTTGGATCTCATTATTCTCTAGGGAGCACTGGGAGTGGGTGCCTTGGATCTTCGCATTTTTTGGAGAGAGCGGGGCCAGGCCACCCTATAATATAGGTAGGTATCTTCCGAGAATGTACTCTCATACGGGGATACAGGACGCTCTTCCACCCCACGTTCTCCCTACATACTTCCTGAGCTACTACCTGCCATGTATTATACAATAGTGACAGTAATAAGGCTTTAATGAGAGAAACGCAAAGCAAAAGGCGCACCCACAAAAACATACAAATCATGCTAGCTATCACGGTTATGCATATGCCGTGGCATAGGGTATTATATATGGCTTTTTTTTTTTAAAGAAAAAAAAAGGAAAACAAACATGAGAAACAGTAGACTGCTTTGCCTCTTTTCGAAGTCCTGGAGCGGGGTCCGCAACAAACTGCTCAAGATAACCGCCCCACTGACATTTTCTTGCTTTTTCTTGAGTCAACCTTCTGACAGCAATTCCATCTGCCTTGGACATTTCGCGGTACGCAAAATACCGATCGCTACTCCTTGCCCGCCACAGGGAAAATAGATCGAATAGCCTTTATTAATCACCGCTCACGCCCCCGCCTCCACCTCCCCCAAAAGGCATCCAAAATAGGAGTCCGATTCTGATATCTTGATGGAATAATTCTCCCCAACGGTGATTTGAAATAGGGTATCCTTCGAAACTGAAAATGGGTCAAACGTTACTTGGTTCGGAGCCCCAAGGTATCAAAGGAACACGCTCTCTGGTGGAAGAGAAGAATTCTGAAGGCTCCCTCACTACAGCACACTCTCGACATAAGAATGTCATCGGGCGGCGAAGGGTCATTCTTATGACCACTCTATCCCCGTATTTCGGCGGTAGATCCTGATCCTTATACCGAATATATGTGCGAGTCTACGAGCTCTCGGTTCCGTAGTGGGCCGGAAATTCAAATGGTATCTTCCGCTTGCGGTCGCGGCTGAGCAACGGTTTCAATGGTAACTCCCGGCTCTCACCCCCCCGTCAGAAACTCCATAATTTGACCTCCCCACACCCATCCTGCCATACCGTGACCCTGTTTCACACTCTAAAACAAGTTAAAGTACTCCGAAAATTTCTCCGCACCTTGATCCATAAGCCCCGAGATATGCGATCACAGATGTATCCCGGGAGATAGTAAAGAATGGCTGATGGCTCCCATCCGGCATCATGGCGATAACATCGGAGGATTAAGTTCTAATATTATTATCCTTCAAGCTGGCACCCACCCCCCGTCGTGGGTGGTTGCAAGGTTTTCATATCGGGAGGGTTGCTGAGAAGTGTCTTGATGGAGCGCTTGAAACCCCTAACTCCTTCAGAGTTGTTGAGACTGCTAATTCGGTAATACCCGTCGCGGGCTTATAACACGTGTGAGCAGATTGGGAGTAATCAGTGAAAACATGCCAGAGTGCCTCGGTGCCAATGTACCCGAGCTTAAATTTAGTTGGGCCAAGATACCCATCTAGCGTTCCTATACTTCGGCCAACCATCACCTTCCAAGCTGTGACACACACCATCGCCCACAGCAAATGCCCTACCCACCCCCAATGCGCTCCTGACGCCTCATCGAAGAATAGGAATTTGGATAATATACTCGTGGCCCTAACTGCGTGAGATGAGAGGCGTGTATCGAGAGAGGGAACTCGGACAGTAGGTGCTCCGCTCCAGAATACAAGTCGGAAGGTTTCAGCTCTGTCAAGTTATCAGAGATAAATTGCGTTAAGTTGGATTAAGTTGGCGTTTGAGCCTATTCCTTTTGAGTGTCAATCGATGTAATCCGTTTGAAGCATTCGTCAAGTACTGAATTGCATTTCTTCCTTTCAAAAAGTAGTTGGGTGGCTGCGGAGAATCTCGTTCACGAGAACATAATATAGGAAGATAGACTTCCCTATCCCGGCTAAGCCTCAATACCACCCCCTCCCATCTACTCGTCTTGTTGTTGGAGCTGCGTAAAGGTTTGACTGTTTTCAGATATTCATCCCGAACGAGACACGATTTTGTTGAATATAGGTGTTAGGACCACAACCTGCACCCGTTTTAGTCTAATGGGTGCCAACAGGTATTGCCCCGGCAAAAAAGCTTATCGAAACCAGGCACCAAATCGATGTACTTATATTCCGTTTCTGTGCCTTTGACAGAACTGGCTGAGGCCCCATCGAGATCCGGAATACCAATCTTTTCACATTTAGGGATCTTTTTCCAACCCGCGTCACCCTTATTCCAGTATGTCTTGCAAAAAGGTCGAGAGATTTCTCTCGCGCTATCATCTCTGAGCCGAAATGCGTGTCGGGAACTCTGATGATGATAGTACAGTCAGGGTGGATGAACGTAAAGATAGGTAGTTAGAAAACAAAACCCGAGTCTCACCGACCACCAGCCCCGATAACAATGTGAACACGTTCTCCAGGGGGACCTCCTATCAAATTTTTACCGATTTTATGTATGTCATCCAGAGTCTCATCGTCGTTTAGGTCGGATTGTTGAAGCTTCTTTTTATCGTTGGACAAGAGGATATTCCGCCAAAGTCCGGCGTTGGTGCCTTAGAAACGGTCGGGGATCTTGGCGACAATGGCTCTTTCTGCTGATATCGACAGAAAAAGCCTGCTTGCCGCCTCAGACCCAGCAGAACAATTTGATCATGTCGCGGGGGGGTTTGGTGGCCTGAAGCAACACGGAGTTCGCTCCGAGTGAGGAGAGGGTGACAGTGGTGATGACGGTCTGGAGGCAGCTTTATCGGAGGGAAGAGGTGGGGGGGGGAGGACCTATAATCGAAGGGGTGGGATGCTTTAACGCTGTTTTGAACATCATATTGACCGTAGGAGGAGGATGTGCGTGGTACATAATATTGATGAAGGAGGTGCGGCTTTATAAATGGTTTGCCGAAGCGACTTGCATGTTTGTTTACATCACGACTGGCTATGAGACTAATATAAATAGAGAAAGCGTTACCGGAAAGATTAGGGTGCCGAGACAAGTACAGGATTAGTAAAATCGGGTATAAACTTGTATGAGTATACCGAAGCATTAGCTTACATATGTAATCCACTGCTGACCTGTTAACCTGACCAAAGATCCACCATATACAGTACCTAGATTATTGTGTGGCTCTACATAGTTACTGAATACTAAAAATGCCTCAATTATTGTGATCTTAAGACAATCGTGGTACCTCTTAGATGACCATCAGCAACTTTAGTTGCCAGATGCAAGAAGTTCTCTAATTACACCCCAACCATCCCCCCTCCAACCAGATTTCCTGCCAATATATCCGTCCTAGCCATCGTACAAAATTCCTACCCCTAACCACCCTTCCGCTCAAAAGAGATAAATTCTCAACCGCTAAAAATAACCCATAGAGAACGCCAGTAAAGTCACAACGCAAAAGTAAACCAAGGGCAGGATGAAGCAAACAAGAAAGCATAGAGATTAGATAAAGAATTCCACTCTAGATATGTGACAACGGCAAAATGAAAATAATAATAATAACCAAACGCTTTTATATCCTAGAACGCCAGAATAACTTCCCTGAATCTCATGCAATTGATGGCCAAAACAAAGAAACAGCTGGAATATCTATACCCTTAAGGAAATTTATGCGTTATGAAGTGGCTAAGGGAGATTAGGGGGCAATAAGGAAATTAAATCGATATCAATAAAGGATAAGACGGAAGGGTGGAAATACATGCAGTGCAACGTAGCCGTAGTGCTTTGCATACCAGACACATTGGTACTCTATGCCTCAAGTTTTCTAGTTTCTCACACGATTGAGTTATTTATCAAAATAAATAAATATTGACTGGCCAGTCCCACTCCACAATTTAATGGAAAGTTGATAGCTCACCTAGTTTTGTCAACCTAATAAACGAAGTACTTTGGTGATTCCTCTATCTCTGCCTTCCATCCATCCACCTCTAAAATCTGTTTCCGCTGCGAACGCTTGGAGATAGACCTTCTGTGCAAAAGCTCTTCACGTAGCCCCCAGTAATGCGGCAATTCTGAGTTTGTGTTACCTGAATAGGCACCTTTCAACACTGCGACCTTTCGCAAATGAACCTCCGGGGGCTCCGGCTCTTGTACTTCGTCACGTAGGTGTTGACTCTGACGCTCCGAGTGCACCTCGCAGAGCACGTATTGTGGTCTCGGTGTGACTGCATTACGGCTCACGCTATCGAATGTCAACAGAGTGTAGCAGCCGTCGGCGATAGCGGTGGTATTATCCATGTTCCTCATAAAATGAGGTTTATACCAGTCAGCGATCTCCGGGGAGTTGTATTTAGCAGTAACACAGTACCGATTTCTACCCTCCTTCTGCACTCTAATCTCTCCAATGCATAGGTTCAACTTCCTGACCTCATCAGATTCTCTCAATCCTAGGTCCTGGGTTTCATGTGTAATCCCATATACTAAACCTAGCGAAAATCCCCCGGGGCCGCGGTACCAAAAGTGTTTCCCCGTACGGCTCGTATGGTAGGCCAGGAACTCCTGCAAGCCATAAGGTCTCTCTATCAAGTCCGCTGCTTGTGGTCGTAACTTCTTCTTGGCAGGGTCAGCGCTAAGGTAAGCCCAGGTGGGGAAGTCCCGGCCTCCTATCGATGGAATTTGGCACAGCATGTCGACTTTAAGTTGTGGGGGGAGATATCGAGCGGACTTTGCCCAGGAAGCTTCTAAGGTGTCTCTGGCATCATTGACTGGTGCCGGATTGAGCGCAAGTAGAAATGTAAGGGCAGCAACCTTATCACTTTCATTCGAACAAAATCTGACATGCACTTGGTGTATTAAGCGCTACAGGCGCGTTAAAGTGTCTCTTGACCCACGATGCCATGGAATCTTGCGCATGATAGCACCCATAGTTGTTGTTTCAGTGCCAACCTATTTTAAGTATCAGTAATCTTGTTACAAGGTGTGGTCAATAAAATGAACAGTTCGTTTAAAGCATCCACAAGCTAATACAAAATGGCATATATGGGCACCTACCATCACCTTCAGATTGTCCATGAATCTCACCTCCGTTGTCTTCAGCCCTAATGTGATGTTTTTCGAGTCAACGTCCATGGCATATGCAATTTCTTGGGATTGTCCATGCCCTCTGGGTCCAGTGATATTTACTGTCCCACCCATGTGCTTGAAATGGCCTCCCAAGCCCGTTCAGATACCGCGTTACGAACTTCGCTTGACGGTAAATATTGCCGATGGTAGGGACATCCAGTTTCCATTCTTTGACTCGGATCTCCTCATGCTGATGGGGACCTGTTGCTTGCCTTAAACAAAGGACATCAAGCCAGCAGTATTCAACCCCAGCCCTAGGTAGCTCGTTGTCCCGGGCCGCTAGAATCTCCTCCCGTAGCGCCTCAATCGTGACACCGTCGGGCATTGGAACCCCCCACTGTCGTCTGTTCACAGAGGTTGGGACCGGTTTCATGTCGGCAGTCCAGCTATGCGATATAGCACAGTAGGACGCTTCAAAGTACAAGCCGACTGTACTGACTGGACCAGCATTAGAGAACTCGAGATGCCAATCATATGGAACGATTCGGTTGCTCCATAGGTCCCAGAGTCGCCTCGGCTGTATACCAGAGGGATTTAAGATAACTGTCTCCCCGTTTTCATATAGGTACAACCCATTTCGAATTGGGTTTTGGCCCCTATTCGCGTTGTAGACTGATTGTATTCCTTCCTGTTAGTCTTATCAGACCCCCCTATGCTCATTGTACACACTTCCACATACACCTTGGACAACATCCCTATTATCATATGTAGCCGCCATAAGGTGAAGGTCATACTTGCTAAGATCCGGTAGGCGGCATCTAGATGCTGGTTTCGGGGACCACTGCCTGTATATTGAGCTTGGGGGCCTGATGGCATTATCTAGCATGCTTGGCTGAGCATAAGGAAGAGCGGGAAAACTTCTTGCTGTGCGGAACCAGGCATATGCTGTGCCAAAGTCGTGGCCATTGGCGATGAGGAAATCTATGCCCGCTTTTACTTCCAGGTGCTCCAGCCCGGAGGTCGTATGTACTTAACCGGTTAAGTTCGGCCAGAAGAGTTTTCGACGTGAACTCCAAGCAAGATCGGTCAGCTGGCATAGACGTGAGGATTGCAGGCCTACGCTCTGCCGCACGTGGCTGCAGCGGCAGCAGAAAATTAAAAGCCATATATAGCGAATTTTCGATTTAACACAACGGCCGACTGAAGGTGCGTCAGAAAACCAATCATCACAATGGGTAAAAGCCGACGGTGAGTTTGCCTGGTATATGAGTAGGAATTAGATCATACAAAAATAATCAGTTAGTTGCAAATTTACATACGGAGGAAACAACCGGCGCATGCATGTAGGGGACGAGCTATGTGACCATGCAGGGTACAAGGCTACCTATGCATGCAGGACACTTGCACATGATATACAGTGCGTGGGGGAAAGTTTCCGCGCAGTCCTTTTTATGCAGCGATCGGCACCCAGTGAAACATGAATGGCATGTATGTATCACATTGAGTTGACCACTAACCAGATTGAGCACAATAATGGAGATATTTATCTCGTACCTATTTACATACTCTCCTATACACAATTCTTATCGTACTCTAATTTGAGAGGTATCCGGATCTTGAGTGCTACCTCAAGCCTAACAAGATTTTGCATCAAAGTTCCCTAGCCTTGCTTCCTTTCTCGGTAGACTGGTAGCTGTTAAGCAGAAAATAGCTGAATGATTGGAGGAAACATGGAAAGAGATTCCTACGGTAGGCTCTCTTACCAGATCTATGCCTTGATGGGTTGCTGTAGTTATTAAACGTGAGAGACGATACACTAAATAATTCAACTAGGCTACCAAATATTAATGAGCTTTCTATCTACATAGATATTTTTTAAATTTTTATTTTACATATTCAGTACTCACATACGGCCCTTTTAAGAGGGCCATGGGAGCCTCCGGAAATCCGGGAGGATTCAAGGGGGCTAAGTTAATCTGGCCTGCCCATGCAATTAAATACAAAGCTATCTACATAGATATAGTCTGGTGATGTATGTAAATAGATACGAGACTGTAAATATCTCCATTGCTGTGCTCAATCTGGTTAGCGGTCAACTCGTTGTGATACATTCATGTTTTACAGAGTGCCGATCGCTGCATAAAAAAGGAGTGCGCGGAAACTTTCCCCCACGCACTGTACATAAAAGATTAGCCTTGTAGCCCCCACTAAGTACCCACCCACAGGCACCTGAGAGGCCTGTATTTAATCCTAATATACTCTAGTCGCTCGCATCTCGTTGAGCAGTCAAATGCTGTAGGGTACTTAACAGTGAAAGTGATCGAACATGTTGGAAGTACGATTACTATTCAAGCCTGGCATATACAGTAGGTGGCAAAAAGTTTCGTACCCCACATAACGAGACAAAAGAATGCAATGTACATATGTGTTACCTACCCCTTTGGTCATACAGAATCGATATCTGCAAGGGATTATGCACCCTAACATGTATGTCTTAACCCTCTGCCCATACAAAATTCAGATCGGCAGAGGATTATGCACTCTAATTGAGCCTCTTTATGCACGAGGTACGAAACTTTTTGCCACCTAGCTGTATCTACTTTATTCACTTCGTAACTTCGTATTCCTACAGAGCAGTGCGCTCAGTGGTTTATCCCCACACTTCATAGATACACCTGTAGCTTTTTGTATCTTACCGTGACTTCACCAAGATGACGTGCTACAAACCCCCAAGTTCCAACTAGACCTTAGCGGACGACATGTCAAATCGCAAAATGAACCTCTGGATTCCACCTTATCAATTACGGTAAGTACTGAACGATCCACTGGTACCTACCGACAGTGCCGTGCTTGCGCCCTGACAGTTTTACACCAAAACATGAAGTACAAACAGTACCAAGCCGGATCTAGTATGTTTCACTATTTGGGTGGGTTTTGGGCTATGCGAACCGTAGATTTCTATGCTTATGCATATGTTCCGGACCACCGACGATCGCGAACAGAATGGCTGTACCCGAATGGACCCAGGACCAGTCCCCGCAAGAACATCTGTTTTGACCCAACCAGACTATGTCTTGACCCTAGTACACGATGCATACAACTTTAGTATTGCATAGATGATACTAGTAACTACCATGGTATTTCGAAAACAAGAACCCTCGCAAGACGTTTCTTCATTATCTTCTCTCCCCTTGGTTCATATCTCAAGACTTTCTTCTCCTCGACCCAACTCATAATTTTCTCTCCTTCATCTTCGTTCCCCTCTCCTATTTCCCATCTCTTCCTTCATCACTCGTCCATAGCGTCGGCCCGTCTAGATTAAACTTTGGCGGTCCCTCAATCCAGCCGGGCTTCCGGCTGACTTACCATACCCCCCCCACATATGAGTACTGAGTATATAAAAATAAAAATAAAAAAGAAGAAAAAGAACCCCGTTAGAATAGGCTTAATGTATATGCACGAGTTAGAGTGATACCCCAACCTTAGTGCAGCTACTGAGACATTAGTGTTGGTCATTAGACGTTGTTGTATGCAGATCCTGGTCGGGACTCGCTCAGAAGCACCGGTTCTAGTTTTCGGGGTACCTCGGTAGGAAGGAAAGAACTCGAACCTCTTCACTTCACGCTATATCTACGCTACCTTCTAACTACACCAACACCGCTTTGCTAGTATTTAAGCTGCATACACCAGGTTGAAGGCATACGGTTGAGAGCCTTCGCTTAAGATAAAGTATGGTCATTATATAAAGGACCAACACGCAGTACACTTGGTGAATAGCAATTCTCATACGGCGGTCGATGAAGGCGTATGTAAATGCGTAAATAGGGCTGTGGACGTGGCGCAAAACAAGTATATACTCCTAAATACCGATAATCTATAACCTTATGTACATGAAATGAATATTCACAACCGCATAAGCAGCGTGAGCAGCATGAGGAATGAAAAACACAAACAGTTATATATGTATTGACGAACCTAACATCCACGTATTCCACATGACTGTACGTTTGTCGAGCGTGTAAATAACCCCCATATCCATTTCCTTGAACTGCCATATCTATTAGGAATCCCAAATCCGTAAGCCAGTGACCCATATCCTCCATCCCATCTCTGTAGACACGCATAACCTCTTCCACGTATAACATTTCGGGCAATATGATGATCGGCTTACTGAGACCCAATAACTAACCACGGTGGTGCAAAGAATCGGAAACAAACCACGATGGTGTAAAAAATCGGAAGGAATTTGTATCATGGTTTCTGACATTGTAGGGTACTAGTACTGTCGGGTAGCGGGCTGTAGTAATGGTTCATGTTAGACTTAGGCTCGGAATTCTTGAGAAGGAATGTGGAGGAAACCTTTGAGAATTTACGGCTGGAAGAATGGGTCGGTCATGTTGAAAGCGTACAGGGAGTGATAGATACATTAGAATAATAGCCCGTCATGACGAACCCCCCTTCTGCATCCTAGATAGTGAAATCTTTCTGTTGGCACAAGACTTTATCAGCACAACGTGGACAATCCTAGAATAACCATAGCGTACTGCCAAAATGGGAATCGCTACCTACCAAAAGCGGTACCGGTAGTGCCAGGCCACACCTCCACCCATCCATCATCTACCTACACCACTATGCGTCGATAAT
>Ga0307511_10002268_pt1 | contig 20119 bp, 11 predicted proteins | sample 13_EM_MG_FD_200266 | JGI IMG/M metagenome (GOLD analysis project Ga0307511, IMG submission 200266) | Populus trichocarpa ectomycorrhiza microbial communities from riparian zone in the Pacific Northwest, United States - 13_EM | ecosystem: Host-associated > Plants > Roots > Unclassified | place...
GCCATTACCCAGTCCGGCGCGGTGCAGGTGGCTGGCATCACGACGCTCAATTCCGGATCCGGCAACAACATCACCCTGGGCAATGCCGCCAACAACTTCTCCACGGTAATCGTCACGAGCGGCAACGACGTTTCCCTGACGAACGCCGGCGCCCTCGACCTGGGTGCTTCGACCATCGTGGGCAATCTGACCGTCTCCGCGGGGGGCGCGATCACCCAGTCCGGCACCCTGAGCGTGAACGGCGCGGGCAAGACCGCGACCTTCGCCGCTGGCGCCGCCAACAACATCACGCTGACCGATGGCGCCAACGATTTCACCACCATCAAGTTCGCCACCGGCAACAACGTCCAGGTGACCGACGCCAACGCGCTCGACCTGGGCGCCTCGACGGTGTCCGGCACCCTGGGCGTGACCGCCAGCGGTGCGATCACCCAGTCCGGCGTGCTGACGGTGAGCGGCATCACCACCCTGGCGGCGAGCGGCGCCAACAACATCACCCTGGGCAACGCCTCGAACAACTTCTCCACGGTGGTGGTGACCAGCGGCAACAACGTCACACTGGCCGACACCAACGCCATCGACCTGGGTACCTCCACGGTATCGGGCACCCTGGGCGTGACCAGCAACGGCGCGATCACCCAATCGGGCGTACTGACCGTCACCGGCGCGGCTACCTTCGCTGCCGGTTCGGGCAATGACATCACGCTGGGCAACACGTCGAACAACTTCTCGACGGTGGGCATCACCAGCGGCAACAACGTGACGCTGGCGGACACCAACGCCCTGATCCTGGGCGCCTCGACGGTGTCCGGCACATTGGGTGTGACCACCAATGGCGCGATCACCCAGTCGGGCATCTTGAATGTGACCGGCGCGGCGACCTTCGCCGCCGGGGCGGGTAACGACATCACCCTTAACAACGGTTCGAACAACTTCTCGACGGTAGGCGTCACCAGCGCCAACAATGTCAGTCTGGCGGACACCAACGCCCTGATCCTGGGCGCCTCGACGGTGTCCGGCACCCTGGGCGTGACCACCAATGGCGCCATCACCCAGTCCGGCGCTGTAGTCGTAACGGGCACCACCACCCTGGCCGCTGGATCAGCTAATAACATCACCCTGGGCAACGGCGCCAACAACTTCTCCACGGTGGTGATCACCAGCGGTAACAACGTCACGCTGGCCGACACCAACGGCATCGACCTGGGCGCCTCGACAGTGTCCGGCACCCTGGGCGTGACCGCCAACGGTGCCATCACCCAGTCGGGCATCCTGAACGTGACCGGGGCTGCTACCTTCGCCGCCGGCTCGGGCAATGACATCACCCTGGGCAACACGTCGAACAACTTCTCGACGGTGGGCATCACCAGCGGCAACAACGTCACGCTGGCCGACACCAACGCCCTGATCCTGGGCGCCTCGACGGTGTCCGGCGCATTGGGCGTGACCACCAATGGCGCGATTACCCAGTCGGGTATCTTGAACGTGACCGGGGCCGCTACCTTCGCCGCCGGTTCAGGCAACAACATCACCTTGAGCAACACGTCGAATAATTTTTCGACGGTCGGCATCACCAGCGGCAACAACGTCACGCTGGCCGACACCAATGCCCTGATCCTCGGCGCCTCGACGGTGTCCGGCACATTGGGTGTGACCACCAATGGCGCGATTACCCAGTCGGGCATCCTGAACGTGACCGGGGCCGCTACCTTCGCCGCCGGCTCGGGAAATGACATCTCCTTGGGCAACACGTCGAACAACTTCTCGACGGTGGGCATCACCAGCGGCAACAACGTTACGCTGGCGGACACCAACGCCCTGATTCTCGGCGCCTCGACGGTGTCCGGCACATTGGGCGTGACCACCAATGGTGCCATCACCCAGTCGGGCATCTTGAACGTGACCGGCGCCGCTACCTTCGCTGCCGGCTCGGGCAACGACATTACGCTGAACAATGGATCGAACAACTTCTCGACGGTCGGCATCACCAGCGGGAACAATGTCAGCCTGGCCGACACCAACGCCCTGATTCTTGGGGCCTCGACCATCTCGGGCACGCTGGGCGTGACCACCAATGGCGCCATCACCCAGTCCGGCGCCTTGACGGTCACCGGCACCACCACCCTGGCCGCCGGGGCCGGCAACAACATTACCCTGAGCAACGCTTCGAACGATTTTTCGTCGATGGTGATTACCAGTGGCAACAACGTCAGCCTGGCCGACACCAATGCCCTGGTCCTGGGTACCTCGACTGTTTCCGGCACCCTGAACGTGAGCACCGCCGGCGCGATCACCCAGTCGGGCGCCCTGGTCGTGACCGGCGCCACCACGCTCTCGGCCGGCGGCGCGAACGACATCACCCTGACCAACGCGGGCAACAACTTCAGCAGCGTATCGGTGACGTCCGGCAATAACGTCAGCCTCACCGACGGCAACGCCATCACCCTGGGCAACATCACCGAGACAGGGGCGCTGGTGGTGGCCGCCACGGGTACCACGTTGGCTGGAGATATCAACACGACCGGAGGCCTGGTCGATTTGACCGGCGCGGGGGCGATCACTCTTGGCGCCAATGTGCAGATCGCGACCGGTAATGGCGCCGCTACCGGGGGCAATGTCAATTTCGGCAGCAACGCGATCAATGCCGATATCGCCAACAGCCGTACCCTTTCCATCAACGCCCAGGGAGCGTCGGCCGGGGGCACCATTTTTCTCTCCAATGTCGGCGCGACCACTGCGCTGGGCGGCCTCGGGCTTGACGCGGCAGCCACTCAGTTGGGCGGCGCGACCCTGCGCTCGGCCGGTCTGACCACCATCAAGGGCGCGGCCACCAATCTCAGCGGCACCTCACTGAACCTGGCGCTGGATGGACTGGACTTGCAGGGGACCCTGAACGTCAGCGGCAAGAACCTTTTTCTTACCACCCTGAGCCATACCGGCACCATCGCCCTGGGGGGCGCGGACGGCAGCGGCGTGCTCGGCATTTCATCCGCGGAGTTCAGCCGCATCTCCAACGTCGCCGCCATGACCATCGGCGATGCCTTGCAGACCGGCGCCATCAATGTCAGCAGCGCGACCGACCTGACCCCAACTGGCGCGACCTCCGTCAACCTGGTCAACAAGATCGGCGGGATCAACTTCGGCGCCGACCTGACCGTCAACTCCGCCGCCACCCTGAACGTGACGGCCAACGCGGGCGGTGCCACCACGGGCGCGATCAGCGCGATTGGCGGCGGCTCGCTGTTCGGCCCGACCGCGATGAATTTCACCGCCGCCACCGGCATCGGCGCTTCCGGCGCGCCGGTCAAGATCGGCAATACCGGCAGCACTACCATCGCGGCAAGCAACACCACCAGCGGCGGCATCTATATCCAGACCGTCGGTACCCTGGATGTGGACACGGCCGGCATCAACAGCAGCGCCACGGCCGCCAACGGCGGCGCGGTGAATTTGAAGACCACCGCGGGCGGGGTCAATTTCCACTCCGGCGGCGTCAATGCCGGCGATGGCAACATCAGCATCGCTTCGGCCGGCAAGGTCGACCAGTCCCTGGGCAATACGGGCCTGGTCACCACCGGCACCCTCACGGTGCGTACCTACAGCGACAATTCGGCGCCCGGCACCACCGCCGACATCAATCTTGCAAACGATACGGCGAGCGGCAACAACGTGGGCGGCGGCGTGCTGCTGGAAACCCATCTGGCCAGCAACACCTCAGCCTTCAGCAATGCGTCGATTACCTACAAGAGCTTCGGCGGGACCAACCTGAGCGGCTTCGGCACCACGGGCGATGTCACCCTGACCGCGGCCTCGTTCACCTTCCTGAACAGCCAGCCGCTGATCGGCCGCAATGTTTCGGTGAAGTCCACCTCCGGTGATATCACCATGCAGTCCGATTTGCCGAACACCATCATCAACAGCGGGGTGACCGGCGGGACGCTGACCCTGGATTCGGCGGCCAACATCAATATCGACGGGCAGATCGGCGCCTCCTCCGCGCAGCCGATCGTGGTCGGTTCGGTCGCCAACGTCAGCGCCTTCAACCACCAGCTGGTGCTCAAGGCGGTGAACAACATCAACGTCACCAAGAGCATTTACCTGACGGGCGACCTGAACTTCCAGGCCGGCGGCGCGGTGAACATCCGGAACCTGGCCGCCTCCACCAAACCACTGGTGATCAACGCGGCCAACATCAGCTTCGGCGATTCGGCCCACCGCGTGGCCTCGGTGAATATCGCCGCGCTGGGCGACGCCAACGTGGCCGGGCAGGACCGCAGCGTGCTGGTGCAGTCCGCCGGCAGCCTGGGTGTCTACACCGTCGGCAACTTTACCCTGCAGGGCGGCACCGCCAGCGCGTCCAGTGCCCTGGCGGCCGCCGCGATCGGCGGGACCAATGTGACGTTTGATGTCGGCGGCACGCTCGGTGTCTACGGTGGCACTGCTTCGAACGGCGGCGCCAGCAGCGCCCTAGTGCAGGCCACCACGGCCAAGGTGGTGGTGGTCGGCGACAACCTGATCATCAAGGGCGGCAATGTGAGCGGCAGCGGCAATGCCGAGGCGATCTTCGATCCGGCCGGCCCCTTGAGCATCGTGGCCGGCCACAACATTGTGCTGCAGTCCGGCACCGGGCCGAGCAGCGGCGCCACCCTGGCCAATGCCGGCGCGATCAATATGCAGGTCAACGCCGCCGGCTCGTCGCCCTACACCTACGGCTCGGGCAGCTACGCCGGCCTGGTGATCATCGGACCGTCCGGTTCCGGGCTGGTCAACATCGACCCGATCCTGGGCCGCTATACCTACAATCTTGCCGACGGTGGCTTGCCGCCTCCCATCACCCTGACCGGCGGCACCTATCACCTGGTGCTGGACGGGGCACTGGGCGGGTCGTCGATCATCATCGCCAACGTGCCTCTGCCGGTCAACCCGGATCTGGCGCAGCAGATCCGCTCGACCAACATCGGCACCCAGGTGAACGGCCTGATTGAGACTAGCAAGGAGAAGAAACTGCAGGACGATGGCTGCAACAATTAAGGCGCGGCGCCGATTTAACAATGTGTGACAAAGTTCCTTGCAAATTAGGGACTTGGGACATAGTATGATGGCGTCATCGTGGTGGTGACGAGTCGTGGGGGATGATCGGGCGGCGCGGCCGCTTCCGTAGCGCGGAATGCCGATCACGGATGGTTTAAGGAGCTTGAAATGGGGATGTACAAAGGGGTTGGATTGACACTGCAAGCTGCGGCCTTGACCTTGGCGCTGGGTAGCGCTGGCCTGGCGGTGGCTGCCGATGCGACGGTTCAGCAGCTCTCCGGAACCATCTCGGTGCAAAAAGCCGATGGCGCAGTGCGCACCATCACCCGTCAATCCGAAGTCAACCGGGGCGATACCCTCAATACCGAAAAAGACAGTTACGTCCAGGTCAAGTTCGCCGACGGTGGTGTGGTAACGCTCAAGCCGAACACGCGCCTGAAGATCGACGATTTTGCCTACGACGAGAAGCAGCCCGCCAAGGACAGTTCAACCCTGTCCCTGCTCAAGGGCGGCCTGCGCATGATCACCGGCCTGATCGGCAAGCGCGGCAATCCGGACGCGTTCCGCGCCAATACCGTGACCGCCACCATCGGCATTCGCGGCACCACCTTCACGGTGGAAGATTGCCTGACCACCGCTTGCGTCAAGCGCGGCGCCACCCGTGTGGGCATGATCAGCGGTACCGACTACGCCAGCCTGGACACCGGCACGGCCAGTGATGCCGCTTTCTCCTCCGATCCCGAAGAGTTCAAGGCCTGGGCGGCGCGCGATCGTGCCCGTACCGCGGCAGAAAATTCCCGCCTCGACGCACCGGTGCTGGCACAAGCCGCCACCGCCTGCGGCGCGGCCAATCCGGACGACTGCCTGCCCCCCGCGGTGATCGTTGGGGTATCCGACGGCGAAATCATCGTCGGCAACGGTTCGGGTGCGCCGGCCTCGTTCCGCGCCGGCCAGTGGGGTTCGGTGGCCAGCTTCAATTCCCGCCCGTTGACCCTGCCGGGCGACCCCGGCCTGCCGATCTACCAGCCGCCGGCGACCTTTTTCCAGAATATCTCCGGTGGCGGGGTACGCAATTCCGCCAGCCAGTGCATCGTCAATTGATGCGCGATTGAGGCTGCGGTCACCCACAAAAGCCCCGCTCGCGGGGCTTTTGCTTTTTGAGCGTGGCGCGGGCGGTTTCGTGATGCGAGGCGAGGGCGCGCCGCTATAATGCGGCCTATGGCTTTAGACCGTGCTGCATCCGCCGCCAAGCCGCCCGCGTCGTCGCGGGTGGCGCGGCTGCTCTCCGAATCGCGCTGGCTGCTGTTTGCCGGCCTGGCTGTCTATCTGGTCCTGATTCTCGGCAGCTACCACCGTGCCGATCCCGGTTGGTCGCATGATGGTGGCGGCGTCGCCGTGGCCAATGCCGGCGGGCGTTTTGGTGCCTGGTTCGCCGATCTGATCCTCTACGTATTCGGCTTGTCCTCCTGGTGGTGGGTGGCGCTGTTCGCCTACCTGGTGGTGGCCGGCTACAAGCGCATGGCGGACCGCTTCCTGGGCAACGACGCGACGGTGCTGGACCGCCGCTCCATGCTGGCCCTGTTCGGCGGATTTGCCTTGCTGCTCTTGTCGTCCGCCGCGCTGGAGGCGATGCGCTTCTATAGCCTGAAAGTGGAGTTGCCGCTGGCGCCGGGCGGGCTGGTCGGCGCGATCATCGGGCGCCTGGCGGACACTTACCTCGGTTTTACCGGCGCGACCCTGCTGCTGTTGCTGGGCTTCGGCATCGGCCTGTCGCTGTTCACCGGCATCTCCTGGCTGGCGGTGGCCGAACGGGTCGGCATGGGCCTGGAGTGGTGCTACAACCGGGTGCGCATGCGCATGGAAGAGCGCCAGGACCGCGAGCTGGGCGCGGTGGCCCAGGTCGAGCGCGAGCAGATCGTGGTGGAAGAGCGGCGCGAGCTGTTCGACGATCATTCAACCATCCGCATCGAGCCGCCGGTGATGGAAGTACCGCAATCGCCGCGGGTGGAGAAAGAGAAGCAGGCGCCGCTGTTTTCCGACCTGCCCGATACCGGCCTGCCGCCGCTGCATCTGCTCGATGCCGCTTCGGCCCATCTCGAAACGGTGAGCCAGGAAACAGTCGAGTTCACCTCGCGCCTGATCGAGAAAAAACTCAAGGACTTCGGCGTGCAGGTCGAGGTCAAGGCCGCCTATCCGGGGCCGGTGATCACGCGCTACGAGATCGAGCCGGCCGTGGGCGTCAAGGGAAGTCAAATTGTCGGTCTGGCCAAGGACCTGGCGCGGGCGCTCTCGCTGGTGTCGGTGCGCGTGGTCGAGACCATTCCCGGCAAAAGCCTGATGGGCCTGGAGCTGCCCAACCCGAAACGCCAGATGGTGCGCCTCTCCGAAATTCTCGGTTCGCAGGTGTACAACGACAATGCCTCGGCGCTGACCATCGCGCTGGGCAAGGACATCGCCGGCAAGCCGGTGGTGGCCGATCTTGCCAAGATGCCGCACCTGCTGGTGGCCGGCACCACCGGCTCGGGCAAGTCGGTAGGGATCAACGCGATGATCCTCTCGCTGCTGTACAAGGCCGAGGCCCGGGATGTGCGCGTGATCCTGATCGACCCGAAGATGCTGGAAATGAGCGTCTACGCCGACATCCCGCACCTGCTGGCGCCGGTGGTCGTCGACATGAAGCAGGCGGCCAATGCGCTGAACTGGTGTGTCGCCGAAATGGAACGGCGCTACAAATTGATGAGTTCGCAAGGCGTGCGCAACCTGGCGGGCTTCAATGCCAAGGTGGCCGATGCGGTGGCGGCCGGCAAGCCGCTGACCAACCCTTTCACCATCACGCCGGACAGCCCCGAGCCACTCGAGCACCTGCCGCTGATCGTGGTGGTGATTGACGAGTTGGCCGACCTGATGATGGTGGCGGGCAAGAAGATTGAAGAACTGATCGCGCGCCTGGCGCAGAAGGCGCGGGCGGCGGGTATCCACCTGATCCTCGCTACCCAGCGCCCCAGCGTGGACGTGATCACCGGCCTGATCAAGGCGAACATCCCGACCCGCATGGCATTCCAGGTGTCTTCCAAGATCGATTCGCGCACGATTCTCGACCAGATGGGCGCCGAATCCCTGCTGGGGCAAGGTGACATGCTCTACCTGCCGCCTGGCAGCGGCCTGCCCACGCGGGTGCACGGCGCTTTCGTGGCGGACGACGAAGTTCACCGGGTGGTCGACTATTTGAAGAAACTTGGCGGCGCGAATTACATCGAAGGGATACTGGAAGGCGGCGTACTCGAAGGCGAGGGCGAAGCCGGGGCAGCGGGCGAGGGCGGCGGTGGCGATGCCGAAAGCGACCCGATGTACGACCAGGCCGTCGAGATCGTGCTCAAGAACAAGCGCGCCTCGATTTCCCTCGTGCAGCGCCACCTGCGCATCGGCTACAACCGCGCCGCGCGCCTTCTGGATGCCATGGAAAAGGCCGGACTGGTCTCGACCATGCAGACCAACGGCAATCGGGACATCCTGGTCCCGGCGAAAGCGGAATGATGAAAATTGGGGTCAGAGTCAATTTCCCGGTAGCTCGAATTCTTGGTGTGGCGGTGGTGGCGCTGGCGCCGCTTCTGCTCCCCACGCTGGCGCATGCCTCGGCGGCGGAGGCCTTGCGGGAGTTCGTCAAGGGCACGCGCAGCGGTAAGGTGGCCTTCACCCAGACCATCGTCAACCGCAGCGGCAAGGCATCCAATCCGGCGTCGGGCACCTTCCAGTTCGCCCGCCCGGGCAAGTTCCGCTGGGTCTACGACAAGCCCTACGAGCAATGGATCGTCGGCGACGGCGACAAACTGTGGATTTTCGACAAGGACCTGAACCAGGTCACGGTGCGCAAGCTTGGCGCCTCGCTCGGCCAGAGCCCGGCGGCGATTCTCGCCGGCAGCGACGACCTGGAGAAAAACTTCACCCTCAAGGAAGCCGGAGTGCAGGACGGCATTGAGTGGCTGGAAGCCACCCCCAAGGCCAAGGACACTTCGTTCGAACTGGTGCGCATCGGCTTCAAGGGCGAGGGCGCCAATCGCGGCCTGGCGGCGATGGAACTGCGCGACACCTTTGGACAAACCTCGGTGCTCAAGTTCGGCACGGTCGAGCGCAATCCGAGCCTGCCGGCCGATACCTTCCAGTTCACCCCGCCCAAGGGCGCGGACGTGATCGGTGATTCGAAGTAGGGCCACGGTGGCCGCCGCCGCTGATGCGTGGCCAGGCGCGCGGCCGGGGAGGGCGCGATGAGCGACCTGCTCAGCCAGATGCAAGCGCCCGATCAAGGCCCGCCGGTCGCGGGCAATGCCAACATTCCGCTGGCCGAGCGCCTGCGCCCACAGACCCTCGATGAGGTGATCGGCCAGCAGCACCTGCTGGGCGAGGGCAAGCCCTTGCGGGTGGCGTTCGCCTCCGGCAAGCCGCATTCGATGATCCTCTGGGGGCCGCCGGGAGTGGGCAAGACCACGCTGGCGCGCCTGATGGCCAAGGGCTTCAAGTCCGACTTCATCGCCATCTCGGCGGTGCTGGGCGGGGTCAAGGAGATCCGCGAAGCGGTGAAGATGGCCGAGGAGTCGCGCGCCCTGGGCCGTTCGACCATCCTGTTCGTCGATGAAGTGCACCGCTTCAACAAGAGCCAGCAGGATGCCTTTCTGCCTTATGTCGAGAGCGGCCTGTTCACCTTCATCGGCGCGACCACCGAGAACCCGTCGTTCGAGGTCAACAGCGCCTTGTTGTCGCGCGCCACCGTTTACGTGCTGCAGTCGCTGTCGGAAGCGGAGATGCGCACGCTGCTGGCCCACGCGTTGGTGACGGTCGACGGCCTGACGCTGGAAGATGATGCGCAAGCACGCCTGATCGGCTGGGCCGATGGCGATGCGCGGCGCCTGCTCAATGCCACCGAGATCGTCTCCACTGCGGCCAAGACGCAAAAGCTCTCGACCGTCACCGCCGACTTCATCGCCAATGCCCTGTCGCAGAACCTGCGCCGTTTCGACAAGGGCGGCGACCAGTTCTACGACCAGATCTCGGCGCTGCACAAGTCGGTGCGCGGCTCGAATCCCGACGCGGCGCTCTACTGGCTGGTGCGCATGCTCGACGGCGGCGCCGATCCGCGCTACATGGCACGGCGCATGGTGCGAATGGCGGCTGAAGATATCGGCCTGGCCGACCCGCGCGCGCTGCGCCTGACGCTCGACGCCTCGGAAACCTACGAGCGCCTCGGTTCGCCCGAAGGCGAACTGGCGCTGGCCGAGGCGATCATCTACCTGGCGATCGCGCCCAAATCGAACGCGGTCTACAACGCTTACAACGCGGTACGCGCCTTTATCAGCCGCGACCAGACCCGGCCGGTGCCGGTGCACCTGCGCAATGCGCCTACGCGCCTGATGAAGGACATGGGCTTCGGCCGCGAATACCGCTACGCGCATGACGAGGAGGGCGGTTATGCGGCGGGGGAGGATTACTTTCCCGAAGGCATGCCCGAAACGCGCTGGTACGAGCCGGTGGAGCGCGGCATGGAAATCAAGATCGCGGAGAAGCTGGAGCAGCTGCGCGCGCTGGACCGCGACGCCAAGGTGAAGCGACGCAAGTAAAGCGGCGCAACAAGGGATAAAATCCCACCCTCGACCCATTTTCGGGTTTGACCGGCAGTTCCAAATCCGGTCCCAAGGTAACCGCCATTTCTGGATTCCCGCTTTCGCGGGAACGACAAGTCATTTCCCATGCTCGACATCCAACTCCTCCGCAAAGACATTGAAGCCGTGGCCAAGCGCCTGGCCGATCGCCCGTATACGCTCGACGTTGCCGCTTTCCAGGCACTGGAGTCCGAGCGCAAGACGGTGCAGACCCGCACAGAGGACCTGCAGGCGAAAAAGAACCGCTACGCCAAGGAGTTCGGCATCGCCAAGTCCAAGGGCGAACCCACCGACGGTATCGCCGCGCGCATCTATGGCGAAGGGGTGAATCCGGATGCGGTGCTCAAGCAGTCCGAGGAAGAGTTGAAGGGCATCCAGGCACGCATGTCCGAGCTGCTGCTGTCGGTGCCAAATGTGCCGCATGAAGGTGTGCCGGTGGGCAGGAGCGCGGACGACAATGTCGAGGTGCGCAAGGTTGGCACACCCAAGACTTTCGACTTCCCGCCGCGCGACCACGTCGACATCGGGGAAGGGCTCAAGGGCCTGGACTTCGATACCGCGGCCAAGATCAGCGGCGCGCGCTTCACCCTGATGAAGGGGCCGATCGCGCGCCTGCACCGGGCGATTGCCCAGTTCATGCTCGACACCCACACCGGCGAGCACGGCTACACCGAGGTCTACGCACCTTACCTGGTGAATGCGGACTCGATGCGCGGCACGGGCCAGTTGCCCAAGTTCGAGGAAGACCTGTTCGGCGTTCCGCACAACGACACCAAGCTCTACCTGATCCCCACTGCCGAAGTGCCGGTGACCAACATCGTGCGCGATGTGATCGTGCCGATCGAGGAACTGCCGCTCAAGTTCGTCTGCCACACGCCGTGCTTCCGCTCCGAAGCCGGCTCCTACGGGCGCGACACGCGCGGCATGATCCGCCAGCATCAGTTCGACAAGGTGGAACTGGTGCAGATCGTCCACCCCGAGTATTCCTACGAGGCGCTGGACCAGTTGACCGGCCACGCCGAGACCATCCTGCAAAAGCTGGAGCTGCCGTTCCGCACCGTCACCCTGTGCACCGGCGACATGGGCTTCGGCTCGGCCAAGACCTATGACATCGAGGTCTGGCTGCCGGGGCAGAGCGCCTATCGGGAAATCTCTTCATGCAGCAACTTCGAAGGCTTCCAGGCGCGGCGCATGCAGGCGCGCTACCGTGACAGCAAAGGCAAGCCGCAGACGGTGCATACCCTGAACGGCTCGGGCCTGGCGGTTGGCCGCACCCTGGTGGCGGTCCTGGAGAACTACCAGCGCGCCGATGGCACGGTCGACGTGCCCACCGTGCTGCAGCCCTATATGGCTGGACTGAAGGTAATCGAGCCGCCGCGCATTTGAGCGCGCCCGGTCTGAGCGAAGCCCGCGCCTGCGCGGGCTTTTTGTTTTCCGGCATCTGTCCGGACTGCTGGCCGCATAAGCAAATTGCAATAAACGGCTTATGCAATATAGCGATACCTTATATAAGACCCTCGCCAGGATTTGAAATCGCCGCGCATTGGTGATTTACTGTCCGCACCCAGCGCGACGGAAAAGGCGGCATGGACCGCGCCCGTCAGCCAAGATAACAAGGAGCGGACAATATGAGACAAATCGGCGTAGGCATCATCGGCACCGGCTGGTGCGGCGGCATCCGCGCGCAGACCTGCGTGGCCCATCCCCTGGTCAAGGTGATGGATGTGGCGGAGACCAGGCCGGAGCGTCTTGCCGAAATCAGGAAGCTGACCAATCCGCGCCTGGCGGTGGCCGACTACAAGCAACTGATCGACCAGAAGGACCTCGATGCCATCATCATCTCTGCCACCCCGGAGACCAGCCACTACCCGATGGCGCGCGATGCGCTCAAGGCCGGCAAGCACGTGTTCCTGGAAAAGCCCATCGCGCTCGAGCTCTCCGAAGCCGACGAGTTGATCGCGATTGCCAACAAGAACAAGCTCAAGTTCACCATCGGCTATTCGCAGCGCTTCAATCCCAAGTTTGCCTACGTCAAGAAGGCGATCAAGGACGGCACCATCGGCGCGCCGGTTTCCGCCATGGTCAGCCGCCACATCACGCGCGGCCTGGGCAAGAAGATCAGCGGGCGCGTGAAACTCTCGCCGGCGGCGATGGAGTCCACGCATGACCTGGACTTCGTGCTCTGGTGCCTGGAACCCGCCAAGCCGGTACGCATCTACTCGCAGGTGAACTACGGCGTGATGAAGCAGAGCAGCGGCCAGGATATCGCCGACACGCAGTGGATCACCGTGACCATGGACAGCGGATTGTCCTTTGTGGTCGGCGGCGGCTGGAGCCTGCCGCAGGGCTACCCGAATTTCTCCACCACCTGGATCGAGATGGTTGGCACCGACGGCGCGCTGCTGGTCGATGACAGTCACCGCGACGTGGTGCTCAACACCGTCAGCAAGGGCATGCAGCTGCCCATGTCCACCATGCCGGGCGAGCAGGTCGATCACGTCTATGCCGGCCCGATGGCCGCGGAGACGGTCCACTTCCTCGAAGCCGTGGCCTATGACCGTCCGGTGATGGTGACAGCCGAGCATGCGCGCATGGTGATGGAGGTCTATATCGCCGCCGACCTATCGGCCGAGACCAACCAGGTGGTGCAGTTGCCGCTTTCGCCGGTGAAGCTCGCTGCCGTCGGAGGCGCCTGATGAGAGGCCTGTCTTCAAGGAGCGTCCCATGAGGGGCCGCGTTGCCAAGCGCATCGGTCTGGCGATCGTCGGCGCCGGCCGGGTCGGCCTGTTTCGCGGCGAAGTTGCGGCGCGCCATCCGCAGGTGGACTGGATCGGGATTGCCGAAAAGAATCCCGAGCGAGCCAAGCTGGTGGCCGACAAGGTCGGCGCCGATTTCGTCACCGCCGATTATCGTGAACTGCTCAAGCGCCCCGAGGTGACGGCGGTGATCGTCTCCACCGACGAACACCTGCACGTTGACCCCATCATGGCTGCGCTGGAACGCGGCTTGCCGATGATGATCGAAAAGCCGCTCGCCACTGATCTGGCCGCGTCGGCAAAGGTACTCAAGGCGATCACCGAAGCCAAGGTCGATGCGGTGGTCGGCTACACCCAACGCTTTCGCCGCCGCTGGCTGGCGGCCAAGGAGAAGGTGCGCACCAATCAGCTTGGGGATGTGACCCTGGTCACTTCACGCGCTTTCATGAACCGACTCGTGGCGATCGACAACTACAAGCGCACCGACAAGCCCGAAACCATCTCGCCGATGGTGATTTCCGGCACCCATGCGCTGGACATCGTGATGTGGATGATGGAGGCAAAAACGCCGACCGAGATCTACGCCCGCTCGGTCGACAAGGCGCTCGGCCCGGAATACAAGGGTATTGACGCCACCAGCGGCGTGATCAGTTTTTCCGATGGAGCCATGTACCAGGCCACCATCTCCTGGGCGCTGCCGGTGGTCTGGCCCGGCGCGGTGTACAGCCTGGACGTCGGTATTGTCGGTACCGACGGCGTGCTGACCATCGACGACACCCACCGCGACATTGTGCTCGCCACCAGCCACACCGCCGGCAAGGGCGAAGGCTACGCGCCGGACGCCACGCGCCGCGTCGACTTCATGGGCAGCTACCCGCCCGGCGATATGGCCTTGGGCGAACTGCGCGGGCCAATGCGGGAAGAAACCGAGAGCTGGCTGGGTCGCCTGGCGCTCGATCTGCCGACCCAGCACGCCACCGCCGCCGAGGCGCACAAGAACCTGATGCTGACCAAGGCCTTCGACCTGTCCGCCAAGCGCAAGGCCGTGGTCAAGCTGCCGATCGATCCGGGAGAGACTGATTTGTAAGTTGTAGAAAAAGCAGGACGCGGTGGCCGTAGAGCCCGGGCACAAGCCCGCGCCGCGCACAACAAGGAGGTGAGACAATGGAGAGAGACAGGAAGTCCCTGAAGCAATCGATGCTTGCGGTTCTGCTCACCTGTACCTTCGGTGGCGCGGTCCTCAGCACCGGCGCGCAAGCGCAGGACGGCGATTACCCGAATCGTCCGGTCAAGATGATCATTCCCTTCGCGCCTGGCGGTGCTTCCGATTTCGTCGGACGCATCATGGCCGTGCGCATGGGCGAATTGCTGGGCCAGCAGATCGTGATCGAAAACCGCGCCGGCGCCGCCGGCAACATCGGCATGGAGGCCGCCGCCAAGTCGCCGCCGGACGGCTACACCGTCTATCTCGGCAACATCGGCACTCTCGCCATCAATCCCGCGCTGTTCAACAATCTCGGCGTCAACCCGCTCAAGGACTTCGTTCCCGTCAGCGTGGTGGCCGACATGCCCAGCGCGCTGGTTGCCAACGTCGACCTGCCGGTGAAGAACGTGAACGAACTGGCCGCCTACATCAAGGCGCGCCCCGGCAAGCTCAACTTTGCCTCGCCCGGCAGCGGGAGTCTCAACCGCCTGGAGATGGAAATCTTCAAGAAGGAGACCGGTACCGAGATGGTCCACGTGCCCTACAAGGGCGGCGCGGGTCCGGCGGCCGTCGGCCTGGTCGGCGCGGAGACGCAGGTGATGTTCAGCACGCTCTCCTCGGTGATCAGTTTTGTGAAAGCCGGGCGCCTGAAGGGCATGGGAGTCACCAGCCGCGAGCGGCTACCGCAATTGCCTGATGTGCCGACCATGGTGGAGGCGGGCTACCCGGACCTGGTGACCAGTTCATGGCAGGGCATCCTGTTCCCGACTGGCACGCCCAAGCCCATCGTGGCAAAAATGCACGGCGTGATGATGCAGACCCTGGAGACGCCGGACTTGAAGCAGAAGTTCGGCAACGGCGGGGCGACGGCGGTGTCGAGCAGGACGCCGGAGGCATTTGCGGAGTTTCTCGCCAGCGAGACCAAGCGCTGGGGCAAGGTGGCGAAAGACTCCGGCGCGAAGGCCGACTGACGCCGGCCAGCCGCATCACCCGGCAAGGAAAAAGCCCGAAGAGACTTGATCCCTTCGGGCTTTTTGCTGCTACGCCAGCGCCGCCTTCACCCGCTCCGGGGTAAACGGCAGATCGCGGATGCGCTTGCCGGTGGCATTGGCGATCGCGTTGGCAATCGCCGCCACCATCGGGCCTTGCGAGCCTTCGCCCACCCCCAGGGAGCGTTCCTCCGGGCGGTTGATCAGGGTGACATCGACCACCGGCACTTCGGGGAAGCGCAGGATCGGGTAGTCGGCCCAGGTGTGCGCCTTCACGCCTTTCTGGTCGAAAGGCAGCGACTCGTGCAGGGTCCAGCTGGTGGACTGGATCATGCCGCCTTCGATCTGGTTTTTCACCCCGTCCGGGTTGACGATCATGCCGGCATCGGCCGCGGCCCAGGCGCGGGTCACGCGGACTTCACCGCTGGACTTGTCCACTTCGACGTCGACGACCAGCGCCACATACACCGCCAGGTTCTTGTACTTGGCGAAGGCCACGCCGCGCCCGTTCTTGCCGTCACCGGCTTTGCCAGGCTGGTAGTTCGCCTTGGCCGTCACCGACTCGATCACCGCGCGGCCGCGCGGGTCGGTCAGGTGCTTGAGGCGGAACTCCACCGGATCGGCATTTGCCGCCAGCGCCAGCTCGTCCATGAAGGACTCGAGGGCGAACACGTTGGCGTAGGCGCCCAGGGTGCGCAACGCCGAGGTGCGCAGGGGCATGTCCAGCAGCAGGTGGTTGGTGACCTTCTGTTGCGGGAACACGTAGAGCGGGATCGCGTTGCGGTCCGAGCCGCCCGAAGGCTGCGGGATGTTGCGCGAAGGGCCGGGCTTGAGCGGGTCGCCCATATACCAGGCGGCCAACAGATTGCAGCCGTCAGGATCGTAGGGGCGGGTGCTGTGCGAATGGCTCCACAGTTCATGGTTCCAGTCGACGATCTTGCCGCCGGCGTCCAGCGAAGCCTTCATCGCGATCGCCATCGCCGAGCCGAAGGGCTCCCAGCCGAATTCGTCCTCGCGCATCCATTGCAGCTTGACCGGGCGGCCCTTGAGTTCCGGCGCGCGCGCCAGCAGGGCGACGTCGGCCGCCACGTCGTCGGCGCCGTTCTGGCCATAGCAGCCGGAGCCTTCGCGGTGGCTGACGATGATCGACGATTCGGGCATGCGCAGCATCTTGGCGAGGTCGCCGCGCAGGGGGAACACGCCCTGGCTGTGGGTCCAGACCTGCATCTTGCCGTCCTTGAACTGCGCCACCGCGCAGGAAGGGCCGATCGAGCCGTGCGCCTGGAACGGGCGGGTGTACTGCACGTTCAGGGTCTTGGCGCCGGTCGCCGCGGCAGCCGCGTCGGTCCTGGTGCTGACCACCGTGTCGAGCATGCGCTGCGTCTTCATGTGCTCGAACAGGGCCGGGGCGGGCGGCGGCAGGTCGCCCTTCTCTTCCCATTTGGCACTGTTGCGCAGCGCCTCGCGCGCGGCGATGGCCTGTTCCTCGCGCAGGGCGGCGAGCGCCAGGAAGTTGCCGTCGCGCATCACCGCCACCACGCCGGGCATGCGGCGGATCGCGGCCAGGTCGGCGGAGAGCAGGGTGGCGCGCGGGGAAGGCGGACGCACCACGCGGCCGAATACCATGCCCGACAGACGCATGTCCTGCACGTAGACCACGCCACCGGTGACCTTGGGCGGAATGTCGCGGCGCTGCACGCTTTGCCCGATCAGCTTATGGCCGCTGACTGCCTTGGGCTTGGCCTTGGCCGTGGCTTCGCGCTTGAGCAGGGCGGTGCTGGTGAGTTCCCAATAGGTGGTGCGGCCGGCGGGGCCGCTGATGGTGCCGTCCTCCACCTTCAACTGGTCGGCGGGCGCGCCCAGCTTGCTTGATGCCGCCTGCATCAGGATGTCGCGCGCCTCGGCGGAAGCGAAGCGCAGCGCGGTGCCGCTATCCTGGATCGACAGGCTGCCGGAAGTCACGCCTTCATTCGGCGTGAGGGCCGTGTCGCCGGAAATCACCTTGATGCGCTGGTAGTCGATGTCCAGCTCATCGGAGACGATCTGGCACAGCGCGGTGGTGATGCCCTGGCCCAGCTCGATCTTGCCGGTCATCATGGTGACCGTGCCGTCGGCGTTGATGCGCAGCCAGGCATCGAGCATGCGGTTGCCCTGCAGCGAGCCGGGCAGGGGGGCGGGTTTGGGTGTGGCGGCTTGCTGCGCGAAGGAAAGCGGCGCGGCCGCGAGAGAGAAGCCGATGGTCAGCCCGCCGCTTTGCTTGAGGAAACGGCGGCGGCCGGCGTTGTGCGGGAAGGGCGCGTTCATGCCGACATCTCCTTCGCGGCGCGCTGCACCGCCTTGATGATCCGGCTATGGGTGCCGCAGCGACACAGGTTGCCGGCCAGGGCGCCGCGAATCTCGGACTCGCTCGGGTTCTTGTTGGTGTCGAGCAGCGACTTGGCCGTCATGATCATGCCGGAGATACAGTAGCCGCACTGCGCCGCCTGTTCCTCGATGAAGGCGCGCTGCAGGACGTGCAGCTTGTCGGTCGTGCCCAGTCCTTCCAGCGTGGTGATCTGCGCCTTGGCCACGGCCGAGGCGGGAGTGACGCAGGAGCGGATCGGCTTGCCGTCCATCAGCACCGTGCAGGCGCCGCATTGCGCCACGCCGCAGCCGTACTTGCACGAGTTGAATTCCATGTCGTTGCGCAGTACGTAGAGCAACGGCGTACTGGGCGAGGCCGCGGGCGCGTTGCGCCGCTTGCCGTTGACGTTGAGGGTGATGGGCATCGAGTCGTCTCCTCTTTATGGTTATGCGCGCACAGGCTCCACTGCCCGGGCGATACGCTTGACCGCGCAGCGTAGTCTTTTGTCCGGACAGGCGCAATGATTTATGTGTTTGGGGGTGTATAAGAGGAAATCCGTTCTGTCAGAGAACACACGCTGTTGCGTTGCGCCGCAGCAAGCAAATCACGGCGGCGGCTTCCGGCTGTGGTTCAGGATCAGCGAATGACAGGACCGGCATGCGCTCTTTTTCACCAGGGGAGAGTTGCCGTGCCTGCTCAGTGCGGGCGTCTTCCGCATGCAAAAGCAACGCTTTTCGCGGGGAAATGGCAGGTGTCCGGGCAGTCTCCGGCATCTGGATTAAAATCAAAGCCATTCACAATCCGCGCGGCGCGAAACCGGGCCGCGCCACAAGAACATCGATGAAACTGCATATCGGCGGCAGGCAGGTCAAGGAAGGATGGAAGATACTCAACATCCAGCCGGTTCCCGGGGTCGACTACCTCGGCAACATCGGCGACCTGAGCCAGTTTCCCGATCGCTCGATCGACGAAGTCTACGCCAGCCACGTACTCGAGCACGTGCATCAGGCCGCTGTTGCGCCCACCCTGGCCGGCATCTACCGCGTTCTCAAGCCCAGGGGGAAACTGATGATCGCGGTGCCCGACATGGACGTGCTGTGCCGCATGTTCCTGCGCACCGACCTGGATATGAACGCGCATTTCGAAGTGATGCGCATGATGTTCGGCGGCCAGGTCGACGCGCATGATTTCCATTTTCTCGGCTGGAATTTCGAGTTCATGCGGCACTTTCTCGACGACGCCGGCTTCATCGGCGTCGAGCGTGTGGAGTCCTTTGGCCTGTTCGACGACAGCAGCGAATTGCGCCCCCTGGGCGAGCGGATCAGCCTGAATGTGGTGGCGGTCAAGTAGAGGAAGGGCGCTTCCGCCGCTTCCCGCGCAGACTCCTAGCGCCCGCGCGCGATCAGCCTGGGAAGCAATCCCGCGGCGAAGGTGAGAATCAGCACCGAGACGCCGATTCCCAGCGCGTAGCCCTCGTAGTGCCCGTCCAGCTCAGGCACGGCGAAGCGCGCGAAGCCGAGCCCGGCGATGGCCAGGCTGAGCAGGGCGATCGACAGCGTCAGGCCGCGCGCGTAGCCTTGCCCCTGTGCGCCTTGCAGCGCCGAATAGCACCACCAGCTGCCGAAGGCATCGGCAATCAGCATGCCGAGGGTAAACACCGCTCCGAGCAACACCGCGATGCCCCACGCGAACTCCCCGGAGGCGGCCATCGAAAATACGGCTGCCTGGCTCATGGTGTCCATCGAGATGGCGAAGGCCATGCCGATCATTGAAATCAGCAAGGGATGCGAGACCCGCGCTGCGCGCGCGAACAGGCCGGCGCGCAGGGCCACCGGATGCGCATGGGCCGAAGCCGCCTGGCGCAGGTTGATCAGGCCGATCGCCAGCAGCAGGCTGGCGGAGACCAGTTGGCCGGTTGATTCCAGCCAGTGCGGCAACACATGCTCGCCGGAGAACAAGGCAAGCGCGGCCGCCACCGCCATCACCAGCACGCCGTGGCCGAGCGAGAACCACGCGCCGCACCAGCGCGCCACCCGGGGGGCGGCTTGCGCGTTGTAGCGCGTCAGGTTGTCCACCATCGCCAGATGGTCCGGGTCCATGCCATGGCGCAGGCCAAGCAGGAACGTGAGGCCGATCAGGGAGAG